>Ga0315555_1001561_pt1 | contig 16477 bp, 8 predicted proteins | sample SalMarSW160380MG_FD_202113 | JGI IMG/M metagenome (GOLD analysis project Ga0315555, IMG submission 202113) | Salt marsh sediment microbial communities from the Plum Island Ecosystem LTER, Massachusetts, United States - Salt Marsh Sediment SW1603-80 ... | reverse complement strand
GGAAATATATGGGTATGAAAATCTATAATCACTTAAGCCATTATACCCAACCGACTGAAAATACTAAATACCATAGTTTTTTGCCATTGCGAGCGAAGCGTGGCAATCTCATTGCCCCACGAGATTGTGGGTGGGAAAAATAGAGTTGACCCCCCTCCATTGACAATTTCCTTAATTAAAATTTAACAATTGTACTATATAATAATATGACGAGTACTATAAGGCGAATATAGAGTTGGTAGTCAAGTGTGTGCATCAGAGAGTTCTCACAACCAAAGGTCATTAACAGGCATAGCCGAAGCAATCCATTTTTCCCTTGATAGGATAGAGATAAGAGTTTGTGCGGATTTTATAGAAGGAGGTGGAGTATGAAGATAATACCTAGTTTGAGGAGACACCATTTCATGGCCAGAGTTAGCATTTTTTTGGTTACGGTAGCCTTAATTGCCGGGATGGCAGGCTGTCTTCCTGACCAGCACGAGTACACTCCCATGGTCGCAGCTTCGTACCACGTGGTAGGGCTTAAGTCCGACGGCACCGTGGTCGCCGTGGGACACAACTGGTGGGGACAGTGTAACGTCGGCAGCTGGAGGGGCGTCACCCAGGTCGCCGCAGGCGGGTACCACACGGTGGGGCTTAAATCCGACGGCACTGTGGTCGTCGCGGGCTCAGGTTCGCAGGGGCAGCGGGATGGTGTCGGCAACTGGACGGATATCATCCAGGTCGCCGCAGGCGAGTATCACACGGTGGGACTTAAGTCCAACGGTACCGTGGTCGCCGCGGGCGCCGTAGGATACGACTACGGGCAATGCGATGTCGGCAACTGGACAGACATCGCCAAGGTCGCCGCAGGCGGGCTTCACACAGTGGGGCTTAAGGACGATGGCACCGTGGTCGCCGTGGGATACAACGACTACGGGCAGTGCGATGTCGGCGGCTGGACGGACATCGTCAAGGCCTCCGCAGGCTGGTACCACACAGTGGGGCTTAAGGACGATGGCACCGTGGTCGCCGTGGGATACAATGACTACGGGCAGTGCGATGTCGGCGGCTGGACGGACATCGTCAAGGCCTCCGCAGGCTACTTTCACACTGTGGGGCTTAAGTCCGACGGCACCGTGGTCGCCGTAGGAGATAACGTAGAAGGGCAGTGTGATGTCGGCGACTGGACGAATATCACCCAGGTCGCTGCAGGCGTCCATTACACGGTGGGACTTAAGTCCGACGGCACCATTGTCGCCGTAGGAGGAAGCGACGCTGGGCAGTGTGACGTCGGCGCCTGGGAGGATATCATATATGGCGCTGCAGGCCGCTATCACACGGTGGGGGTTAAGTCCAACCACACCGTGGTCGCCGTGGGAGATAACTGGGGCGGGCAGTGCGATGTCGGCAACTGGACAGATATCACCAAGGTCGCTGCGGGCTACTGGCACACGGTGGGGGTTAAGGACGACGGCACCGTGGTCGCCGTGGGATGGAACGACGACGGGCAGTGCGATGTCGGCAACTGGACGGACATCACCCAGGTCGCCGCAGGCGAGAGGCACACTGTGGGGGTTAAGCCCGGCGGCACCGTGGTCGCCGTGGGATGGAACGACGATGGGCAGTGTGAGGTCGGTGGCTGGACGGACGTCATTCAGGTCACCGCAGGTAAACTGCATACAGTGGGGCTTAAGTCCGACCACACCGTGGTCGCCGTGGGAGTCAACGACGACGGGCAGTGTGAGGTCGGTGGCTGGACGGACATCATTCAAGTCACCGCAGGCGAATTGCACACAGTGGGGCTTAAGTCCGACGGCACCGTGGTCGCCGTGGGAGATAACGATTACCGACAATGCGATGTCGGCGGCTGGACAAACACCACCCAGGTCGCCGCAGGCCGCTATCACACAGTTGGGCTTAAGTCCGACGGCACCGTGGTCGCCGTGGGATATAACGGCTACGGTCAGCTTGAGGTCAGCAACTGGACGGACATCATCCAAGTTGCCGCAGGCCGCTATCACACGGTGGGAGTTAAATCTGACGGCACCGTAGTCGCCGCAAGCCTTATGGTCGAGCTTGCCAAATGGAATCTGGGCGAGGTAACACCGTAGTAAGAATTTTTGCGGAGTGTTCGACCGAGTTCCTGCTAAAGCTCTGTCGAATAATAATGATTTTGGGGAAACCGAACTTTTAAGAAGGAAGTGAAGTATGAAGATAATACTTAGTTCGCGGAGACGCCATTACCTGGCAAGAATTGGCCTCTTTTTGATTACGGCAGCCTTAATTGCTGGGATGTTAGGCTGTGCTTCTGGAGGTGAGGCTGCGCCTCCTTCTCCTTATTATGTACTCATTACCAACAGTACCGCTGGAGGGTCGGTAACCATCCCTGGAGAGGGGACTTTCACCTATGACCCGGGAGAATTAGTCGACCTGGTGGCCGAGGCTGAGGAAGGCTACCGCTTTGTCGAGTGGACTGGCGATGTGGGCAGCGCTGGCAACGTCGACGCCGCCATAACCTACATCATCATGAACGACGACTACTATTACATAAAGGCTAACTTTGTGCCCAAATGCACCCCTATGGTCGCGGCAGGCGGCTTTCACACGGTAGGGCTTAAGGCCAACGGCAGGGTAGTCGCCATGGGAGACAACTCCCACGGGCAGTGCGATGTCGGCATCTGGAGGAGCGTCACCCAGGTCGCTGCAGGCGGCAATCACACGGTTGGGCTTTCATCCAACGGCACCGTGGTCGCCGTGGGAGAAAACGGCGACGGGCAGTGCGATGTCGGCACCTGGAACATCACCCAGGTCGCCGCAGGTGGGGCTCACACGGTGGGGCTTAAGTCCGACGGCACCGTGGTCGCTGTGGGATTAAACACCTCCGGGCAGTGTAATGTCAGCATCTGGACCGACATCACCCAGGTCGCTGCAGGCGGGGCTCACACATTGGGGCTTAAATCCGATGGCACCGTGGTCGCTGTGGGATTGAACACCTCCGGACAGTGTGATGTCGGCATCTGGACCGACATCACCCAGGTCGCTGCAGGCGGGGCTCACACATTGGGGCTTAAATCCGATGGCACCGTGGTCGCCGTGGGAGATAACAGCGACGGGCAGCGCGATGTGGGCGGCTGGACGAATATCGTTCAGGTCGCCGCAGGCTACTCTTACACAGTGGGGCTTAAGTCCGACGACACCGTGGTCGCCGTGGGAGATAACGACTACGGGCAGTGCAATGTCGGCAGCCAGAGCTGGACGGATATCATCCAGGTCGCCGCAGGCGGTGCTCACACGGTGGGGCTTAAGTCCGACGGCTGGGTAATCGCCGCAGGAGACAACGACTACGGGCAATGCGATGTCGGCTGGACAGACATCACCCAGGTCGCCGCAGGCTACTCTTACACAGTGGGGCTTAAGTCCGACGACACCGTGGTCGCCGTGGGAGATAACGACTATGGGCAGTGCAATGTTGACGGCTGGGCGAATGTCACCCAGATCGCCGCAGGTTACCATCACACGGTGGGGCTTAAGTCCGACACCACCGTGGTCGCCGTGGGAGACAACTACGACGGGCAGTGCAATGTCGGCGGCTGGACGAATATTACACAGGTCGCCGCAGGCGGCGACCACACGGTAGGGCTTAAGTCCGACGCCACCGTGGTCGCCGTGGGAGACAACTGCGACGGGCAGTGCAGTGTCGGCGGCTGGACAGATATCACCCAGGTCGCTGCAGGATACTCTCACACAGTGGGGCTTAAGTCCGATGGCACCGTGGTCGCCGTGGGAGATAACGACTACGGGCAGTGCAATATCGGCTACTGGTCAGACATCACTCAAGTCTCCGCAGGCAGGCTTCATACAGTAGGTCTTAAGTCTGACGGCACCGTGGTCGCCGTGGGAGACAACAACTACGGGCAGTGCAATATCGGCTACTGGTCAGACATCACTCAAGTCTCCGCAGGTAACTATCACACGGTGGGGCTTAAGACCGACGATACTGTGACCGCCGTGGGAGACGACTACAGCGGGCAGTGCGATGTCGACGACTGGACGGACATTATCCAGGTCGCCGCAGGCCGGTTTCTCACGTTGGGGCTCAAGGACGACGGTATCATGATCGCCACAAGCCTGGTTGTCCATTGGAATCTGCTACTCTCGTTGCCGCCGTTGCGCGTTCATCCACCTCCATCTCCACCTCCCCCCAACCAGCAAGGTTGCTTCATTGCCACCGCAGCCTACGGCACGCCAATGGCTGAGGAAATACAAATTCTCCGTAAGTTCAGAGATGAATACCTGCTGACGAACCCTTTGGGACAAGCTCTGGTAGACGTCTATTACAGGGTCAGCCCTCCAATAGCCGAATTCATAACTGGGCATCCCGGCTTGAAGCCAATAGTGAGGCTCGGGCTCTTGCCTGCTGTGGTAATGAGCACAGTGATGGTCAACGCTACTCCACCCTAGAAGACGACCATAGTAGGCTTGTTTGTGCTGGGCTAGGTGGTCATATTTCAACCGTTCCATATTCAGTAGGAAGGATGACATTTATCCCGCTGTCGCTCAGATTATCCACGTAGAATTCGGGTTTCTCAGAGTGCACCGGTATAAGCAGCTCCGGGTGAATCTCACGAGCAATTCTCAGCAGATCCGGGCCACAGGCATGACCAGAGGCATGCAACCCCTTCTCTTCCTCGGGTATTTCCCAAGAACCGTTCCTGTACACAGGGAGGCCGAATGCTTGTAGCCGGAAGCGCTCAAGCCAGTGATGCAGGCGCCAGAAGTCCATCTCTTGTTCCTCATTGTGAGGTTCGCTGGAGCTAAAGACATAAAGGCTACCGGCCCGGGGCTGTATGCTGGGCAGCTCATTCAAGTCCCAGAAGCTGAAGCAGAGGATGAAGTCTTCCTGATTAGAACTGACATCTTTAGCCAGAACAATCTTGCTGGAGTAGTCCTGGTAGATATTTCGCAACCATGAATCAGGACTCTTACTGGCGGTTGTTTTTTGATAGATGGCAATGGCATCCTCCAGGGCAATGTCAGGTATCTCTGACTCGAGAAGGCGCATGGTCTTTAGAAGGTAAGCGTCCTTGGGCAAAATGGTTAACTTCCTTTTCGTGTCTCTGGCAACCTGTAAAAACGTAAGCAGGCGATTTACATCCCTGGGAGAGAAATCGGCAATGACCAGACCCCTGGCATCATTAATAGCTTTGAAGCCATTTTCATACACTTCCTGCTCGGCAACATTCGACGTTTTGTCCACATTAGTGCCTTCCAGGATTAATGCCCTGGGATGTAGCTGAGCTGCCTCCTTTATCATTGACTCGGTGCGCTTACCGTGCCTGCCATGAATTCGCAGGTCGCCGCTGTAAACCACCCAACCAGAGCTTGTCTCAATACCCCAGGAACAGGCACCGGGAATGGAGTGGTCTACCGGGAAACAACGCAGATTGAAGCTGCATTTATTAATATCTTCCAGCAGTTGTGAGTCCAACTTTTTCTTTCGGGTGGCTTTTCCCCAAAATTTTTCGGCCTCCTCGTTCAGCTCTAGCCTATCGGCGACGCAAAATCGACGTTGAAGGTCTGCACTGCTGCTGGTAACATAGGCTCCCTGTTTCCATCCCTCTAAACACTCCTCTACCCTGGCGGTGAAATAGCACACCTGCTGGTCGAAGGCTGGTCTGCCTGAGTCCTGCATGGCTTTGGCGATAAATGCCGTGGTCGCCGTGGCGTATACCGGGATGTCCTCTCTCAGGAAAGATACGTGGCCGGAGTGGTCGAGATGGGCATGGGTCAGCAGAATGCCATCTATATCTTCAAGTTTGCGGTAATGATCGGCCCGGCGAAACTGCTGCCACAGGTTTTCTGTTTCCAGGTCAGTGCGGTAAATGCCCTCAAGCTGGGGAAGCAGCCCCATCACTAACAGGTCGAGAAGTCCTGATCCGGGGCGAGGCTTCAAATACTCCTCGTAGAAGACGCGATACTTACTATAGGGATAGCCAAAGTCCAGGAAAAGCTTCCCCCTATCATCTTCAAGGAAGACTTTATTACCTCCGATTTCCCTGACGCCGCCGTAGAACGTAAGCTTTACCATACCGATACCGAAATCAAAAACAGGATTCCATCTGATATACCATAATTAGCTTAGCACATCCATTGAGAAAATAGACTAACTAAAGGCGAGGTCGAAGCGGTCAAGGTTCATCACCTTGTTCCAGGCCGCTACAAAGTCCTGGACAAACTTCTCCTGCGCGTCCGAACTTGCATAGACTTCCGCCAGGGCCCGGAGCTGGGAGTTTGAACCGAAGATCAGATCGACACGCGTGCCTGTCCACTTGAGTTCACCCGTTGCGCGATCACGACCCTCGAACACGTCTTTGTCTTCCGAGGTTGCATTCCAGGTCGTGCTCATATCGAGCAGATTCACGAAGAAGTCATTGGTGAGTGTCTCCGGCCGCTTGGTGAAGACGCCGTGTTGGGTCTGGCCGAAATTGGTATTCAGGACTCGCATGCCGCCAATGAGAACCGTCATCTCAGGCGCCGTCAGCGTCAGCAATTGCGCCCGGTCGACCAGCAGTTCCTCGGCCGATACAGAGAACTTGGTCCTGAGGTAGTTGCGGAACCCATCCGCGACTGGCTCGAGCACGGCGAATGACTCCACGTCTGTTTGCTCCTGCGAGGAGTCCATGCGTCCCGGCGTGAAGGGAACCGTCACCTCGTGACCGGCATTTTTCGCAGCTTGCTCGACGCCCGCGCAACCGGCCAGAACGATCAGGTCAGCCAATGATACCTTCTTACCTCCGGACTGGGCGCTATTGAACGCGCTCTGGATGCCCTCCAGTGTCTTGAGTACCTTCGTCAGTTGAGCCGGCTGGTTGACTTCCCAATCCTTCTGCGGCGCCAGGCGAATGCGGGCACCATTGGCACCGCCGCGCTTGTCGGAGCCACGGAAGGTGGACGCCGACGCCCAGGCGGTCGAAATCAGCTCCGACATTGACAGACCTGAAGCCAGGATCTTGCCCTTGAGGGAGGCAATGTCCTTCTCGTCGATCAGTTCATGATTGACCGCCGGGATAGGGTCTTGCCAGATGAGCTCTTCTGCCGGAACCTCTGGGCCGAGATAGCGTGCGCGCGGGCCCATGTCGCGGTGCGTCAGCTTGAACCACGCCCGGGCGAAGGCATCTGCTAGCTGGTCCGGGTTCTCGAAGAAGCGCCTTGATATTTTTTCGTAGATAGGGTCGAACCGCAGGGCGAGGTCCGTGGTCAGCATGCCTGGCGCGCGACTCTTTGACGGGTCGTGTGCATACGGCACCGTACCGGCGCCTGCGCCACCCTTCGGCTTCCACTGGTACGCGCCGGCCGGGCTCTTCGTCAGCTCCCATTCGAAATCGAATAGGTTCCTGAAGAAGTTGTTGCTCCACTTCGTTGGCGTCTGGGTCCAGGTGACTTCTGGGCCGCCGGTAATCGTGTCGTCGCCTTTGCCCGTGCCAAATTTGCTCTTCCAGCCGAGGCCCTGTTCCTCGATGGGGGCCGCTTCGGGCTCAGGCTCAACATGTTTTGCATCACCGGCGCCGTGGGTCTTGCCGAATGCGTGGCCGCCCGCGATAAGGGCCACCGTCTCCTCGTCGTTCATCGCCATGCGAGCAAAAATCTCACGGATATCCTTGGCCGCAGCGATCGGATCCGGGTTGCCGTCCGGGCCTTCCGGGTTGACGTAGATCAGACCCATCTGCACCGCAGCGAGCGGGTTCTCGAGGTCCCTCTCTCCAGAATAGCGCTTGTCGCCACCCAGCCAGGTCTTCTCGGCGCCCCAATAGACGTCCTGATCCGGCTCCCAGACGTCCTCACGACCGCCGCCAAAACCGAAGGTCTTGAATCCCATCGTTTCCAAGGCGACATTGCCAGCGAGGATCATCAGGTCGGCCCAGGAAATCTTCCGGCCATACTTCTGCTTGATCGGCCAGAGCAGCCGGCGCGCCTTGTCGAGGTTGGCATTGTCCGGCCAACTGTTGAGGGGCGCGAAGCGCTGCTGGCCCCGGCCGCCACCGCCACGGCCGTCGCCCATGCGGTAAGTGCCGGCGCTGTGCCACGCCATGCGAATGAACAACGGCCCGTAGTGGCCGAAGTCCGCCGGCCACCAATCCTGCGATTCGGTCATCAGCGCCGCGAGATCTTTCTTCACGGCCGCCAGGTCGAGGCTCTTGAACTCTTTAGCGTAGTTGAAACCCTCGCCCATCGGATTGGACCTGGAAGAATGCTGATGCAAAATCTCGAGTTTCAGCCGGTTCGGCCACCAGTCCTGGTTCGACATGCCCCTGCCGGCAACAGTAGTCAGTTTCTTTTTTGTATCATTCTTTTTTGGCATCTTTCTCCTCCTTCTTATTCATTTTGGCATTTGTATTTCCTTTACACCATCAAATAGGGGGTCATCTCCAATCTATTGTTACCTGCGTTTTGCCTGTTGTGCTCGACCCTTAGCAAAAAATTATCAGGCAAAGCCATTTAACGATACTTTTATGCTGCAATCTTAGACCAGAACTAGTGAAAAAGTTATAAAACGATGGTCACAAAAATTACAAATTTATGACATCTCCAGAACGACAAAAGCATTATTGAGATGCTATTACCTTATCCATCCTCGACCTTCTTAAACAATTCAGATTACTCCGTTTCTGGAATTGCTATCCCCCATTGAGCAATTGCAGCATTTTATCTATATCCGTTGTTGGCAGTTTGCAGTTATAGTTCATACATACATAAGCGGTAGCCCTGCCATCGATGCTTGATTGATTTTTGGTAAATTCGGCAATCTTAGTTATTTTAGACGATTTCCGTTCACCGGGATTGAGAAGCAACACCTTATTCGGCAAAAAACGTGTTCTTAACGCTTTTACCATAGCCTTGGTATCTTCTGCCTGTGCTTTGCCGGCGATAACCACTTCATAACAAGGTCCGATCCCGAAGTTCAGGGCAACCATAAGTTGAGTATGTGCCGATGGTAATTGTTTGACGCTTCCGGAAAAAGCAATACCTATTCTCGCTGCTTTTTCTTCCAAATCGGAAGTCGCAGTCATGCGCCCTAGACGAAGCAGATTCAGCATTGCCACAGAATTTCCCGATGGAATAGCGCCATCATAAATCTCTTTCCTTCTGACAAACAGGCTTTCGCCATCGTCAGGCGTAAGATAAAGCCCACCACCATCTTCGTCCCAGAAATGCCTTACCATATCACGAGTCAGTTCGAGAGCAACTTCAAGATGCCTTGCGTCGAAAATGGCCTCATACAGTTCTATTAGACCCCAAACTAGAAAAGCATAATCATCCAGATTTGCTTCTACGCCAGCCTGGCCATCCCGATAGCGGTGCAAAAGCCGGCCATCTGGTTTGCGCATATTACCAAGGATGAAATCTGCGGCACGGCAGGCCGCTTCAGTATACTCAGGCTCATCAAAGGCTTGGGCCCCTTTCGCCAATGCAGCAATCATGAGACCGTTCCAATCAGTTAAAATCTTGTCGTCCTTCATAGGATGGACACGTTTCTCGCGGTAAGCAAATAATTTCTGCCGTATCAGTTCCAGATGTTCCGGAAGGTCTTGTTGAGACGGATTCAAGTCGAAGGCAAGCTCTCCAAGCGTCTTTCTTAAATGCAAAATGTTAACACCACTCCTCCTTCCAGTTGCTTGCTCTGCGAAATTGCCGTCCTTTTCAATGTTGAATACTCTGGCGACGAAATCTGCTTCCTCATTATTGCCAAGTGCCTGTCGAACTTCCTCCTGCGTCCAAAGATAAAACTTCCCTTCCTCCCCCTCGCTATCAGCATCTTCAGCAGAGCAAAACCCGCCTTCCGGCGCTGTCATATCCCGCAGAATATAGGTAAAAATCTCCCTTGCTGTCCTTCCATAATCTTCTTCTCCCGTTGCCTGATAAGCCTCGGTGTAGGCCATAGCTAACATAGCTTGATCGTAAAGCATCTTTTCAAAGTGGGGGACAAGCCATTGCGAATCTGTGGAATAGCGGTGGAAGCCAAATCCAACGTGGTCATAGATACCGCCACACCGCATTGCCTGGAGGGTTTTCTTCACCATATCCAACGCTGCCTTGTTGCCACTACGTTTCCAGTAACGGAGCAGGAAGAGTAGATTGTGCGGGGTGGGAAACTTCGGGGCGCTGCTGAAACCAGCATTCCGCCCATCAAAGCGTTTGGCAAGCTGTTCATATGCAAACTCCAGCGTCGCTTCATCTAGTTCTTCACCGGATATATCATGCGAGGTTTTTTGAAGTACGGTGGCGATTTCATTGGACAGACTTAGCGCTTCGCCTCGCCGCGTTGTCCAAAGTTCTTTAATGTGCGGAATTAGCTCCATCATTCCAATCAGCCCAAATCGACCCTCTCTAGGGATATAAGTGGCGGCGAAGAAAGGTTTCTTGTCCGGCGTCATAATGATACTAAGAGGCCAGCCCCCACTACCCGTCATCACCTGACAGGCGCTCATATAAACATTGTCTATATCAGGACGCTCCTCACGATCTACCTTTATGGAAACGAAAGTCTCGTTCATAAGTCTGGCTACTTCAGGATGCTCAAAAGACTCATGTGCCATCACGTGGCACCAATGACACGTTGAATACCCTATAGATAAAAAGATAGGTTTATCTTCTCTTTGAGCTTTCTCGAATGCCTCCGGACCCCATGGATACCAGTCCACCGGGTTATGCACATGTTGACGCAAATAAGGAGAAGTCTCGTTTATAAGATGGTTAGGCATTTAAAACCGCCCTGCTACTGCACAGCTCACTATATCCTAGAGCGGTCTAATGCTTTTCTTTGTCTTCTTCAACTGGGTGGCAGCATCCACACTTGCAAGGCCCACTACCGGTGGCACAGGGCTCACAACAGTATTTAACGCCCTCTTTCTCATAGCCTTCCCCTACAATTGTGCAACCACAGACCGGACATAATTGTTCTGTCATCTTTCCCTCCTTTCTCACTCTTGCCCTCTTAAATCTACACCATAAACTACTTTGGCTTACCACTCAATTTTCACAAATTAACAACATTTTGTATGTGACTTTTGTATCAATAATTGACTATCTGGCCTTAACGCTAACCTTCAAGCTGTCTATTGTACTTACACCCTCTAATGAAGAGACCAAACCGGTTATTGTGTTGGTAATAATATCTGCAGGGAAAGGGGTAAGGGGAAGTTCATCCCCATTGACGACGATTTTGAGATCACCCCGCTCAAGATAAAGTTCCAGCTCCCGTATGTTTTCAGCCCCTTTCAAGGAAGAGACTGCACCGACTACAGTTCGAGCTAAGGATTCCTCGACGAAGGGGTTGATTTCGACAGATACATTGTTGACCTCAAGCTCTGCCTTAAGGTTCTTCTCCATTTTACACCTCCTGGTCTATAACTACGCTGTTTAATTTTGATCTTTCTTTCAACAGGAAATTAATATCGGGCGATATTTTACTTCTTCTCTTCCTTGAGTTCTTGATAGACCTTGATTATTTCCTCCACAGAGCTTTTGTCTTCCAGAGTCGTGAGATCCCCTATGCTGGTATCATTGGCCACGGCCTTCAAAACCCGCCGCAAAACCTTGCCGCTCCTCGTCTTGGGTAGCCTGGCGACGAAATAAATCTCGTCGGGAACTGCTATAGGCCCTACCTCTTTTCGCATGTGACCAGCAATGTCTTTTTTCAGGTCCGGAGAAGGGACAACACCTTCTTTGAGCCTGGCAAAGACGACGATGCTCTCGCCCTTCACGGGGTCCTTTTTACCCACAACCGCTGCTTCAGATACTTGAGGATGTGAGACGGCAGCGTCTTCTAATTCAGCAGTACCTATTCTATGCCCGGCCACTTTGAGTACTTCGTCAGCCCTCCCCAGGACCCAGAAGTATCCATCTTTGTCCTTTACGGCGTAGTCGCCGGTATTGTAAACGCCAGGAAACCGCGACCAATAGGCTTCCTTATAGCGTTCAGGGTCTCCGTGTACACCGAGGAGCATCCCGGGCCATGGTCTCTTTATTACCAGGAAACCTCTCTGCTCCACCGACACCGGCTTGCCATCCTCACCAACTACATCAGCTTCCACCCCCGGCAGCGGGAATGTTGCTGAGCCAGGCTTCAGAGGCAAACACTCTATGCCAGGGCAAGGTGAAATCATAACTCCACCGGTTTCAGTCTGCCACCAGGTATCAACAATGGGACATCTTTCACCACCGACATGGCGATAAAACCAGAGCCAGGCCTCAGGATTAATGGGCTCTCCAACGCTTCCCAATAGCTCCAGACTGCTGAGGTCATGATTGTTTAGCATCTCCTCTCCATATCCCATGAACATCCTGATGGCTGTCGGCGCGGTATAAAATATGGTAACCCCATACTTCTCGATAATGTCCCACCACCTTTCAATCGTAGGATAGTCGGGAGCCCCCTCATAAAGTACCATGGCTGCCCCATGCGCTAATGGGGCATACACTATCTGGCTATGCCCGGTAACCCAGCCAATATCAGCAGTGCACCAGTAGACCGATTCCTCTCGAATGTCAAAGACCCACTTATAAGCAGAACAATTGTGTACCAGATAGCCGCCGGTACTGTGGACAATTCCTTTAGGCTTGCCCGTGGTACCTGAGGTGTACAGTATATAAAGAGGGTGATCCGATTCTACCGGCTCCGGTTCCACGTAGAGCGCTGCCTCTTCAAGCAGATCATCCAGCCATGATTCCTTTGGCGACTTCATGGTGACCTGAGAACCAGTTCTTTTAACCACAATAACCTTCTCCACCGAGGGGCATTTTGTTAAGGCCTCATCGGCTATACTCTTTAGCGGGATTACCTTCCCCCTCCGAAATCCCCCATCTGCAGTTACCAGTAACTTGGCTTGTACGTCATTGACCCTGTCAGCCAATGCCTGAGCACTGAAACCGGAGAAAATCACTGTGTGAACGGCCCCGATCCTGGCACAGGCCAGCATGAAAATAGGCAGCTCCGGAATCATGGGCAGGTATAAGACAACTTTGTCCCCTTTGCCTATACCGCAATTCTTCAAGATTGAGGCGAATCTGTTGACTTCACGATATAACGTGGAATAGCTTAAGCCCCTGCTGTCTCCCGGTTCACCTTCCCAGTATATAGCTACCTTACTTCTTCGCCAGGTCTTGACATGACGGTCCACACATATATGCGACGCGTTCAGCATCCCACCTACAAACCATCTGGCAAAGGGCGGCTTCCATTCCAGCACCTTGTCCCATGTCTTGAACCAATCCAGCTTACGTGCTTCTCCCGCCCAGAACTCTTCTGTCTCCTCCAGGGACTCCTGGTACATATCGAGAAACTTCTTCACAGGAAAATATCTGGACTTAAACGGCAAAGATAATTCAGCCATATTACTTCTTCTTTACCTCTCCTTCTTTGAGCTCTTTATAGGCCTTGATTATTTCCTCCACGGAGCTTTCATCTTCCAGAGTCGTGAGGTCGCCTATGCTGGTATTGTTAGCTACAGCTTTCAAAATACGTCTCACAACCTTGCCGCTCCTTGTCTTGGGTAACTTGGCGACGAAGTAAATTTCATCAGGAATTGCTATAGGCCCTACCTCTCTGCGTATGTGACCAACAATGTCCTTTTCCAGGTCCGGGGAAGGGTCAACACCTTCTTTAAGTCTAGCAAAGATGACGATGCTCTCACCCTTCACCTGGTCCGCTTTACCCACAACTGCTGCTTCCACTATTTGAGGATGAGAGATAACAGCATCCTCTAATTCAGCGGTACCTATTCTATGTCCGGCTACTTTAAGCACTTCATCAGCCCTCCCCAGGATCCAGAAGTATCCATCTTTGTCCTTTACGGCGTAGTCGCCGGTATAGTAAACGCCGGGAAACCGGGTCCAATAAGCTTCCTTGTAACGTTCCGGATCTCCATGTATGCCCAGGAGCATTCCGGGCCAGGGCCTCTTTATTACCAGGAAACCTCTCTGCTCCATCGGCATTGATTTGCCATCTTCATCGAATATATCAACCTCCACTCCCGGCAGTGGTAATGTTGCTGAGCCAGGCTTCAATGGCAAACACTCTATGCCAGGGCAAGGTGAAATCATGTTGCCACCGGTCTCGGTTTGCCCCCAGGTATCAACGACGGGACATCTTTCACCACCGACATGTCGATAAAACCAGAGCCAGGCCTCAGGATTAATGGGCTCTCCTACACTTCCTAATAGCTCCAGGCTGCTGAGGTCATGCTTTTTTAGCATCTCTTCTCCATATCCCATGAACATCCTGATGGCTGTCGGCGCGGTATAGAATACGGTAACGCCGTACTTCTCGATAATGTCCCACCACCTTTCAATCGTAGGATAGTCGAGAGCCCCTTCGTAAATGACTGTAGCCGCTCCATGTGCCAGCGGAGCATACACTATCTGGCTATGCCCGGTAAGCCAGCCAATATCGGCAGTACACCAGTAAACAGATTCTTCTCGAAGGTCAAAGACCCACTTATAAGCAGAACAATTGTGTACCAGATAGCCGCCGGTACTGTGGACAATTCCTTTAGGCTTACCCGTGGTACCTGAAGTGTACAGCACATAAAGAGGGTGATTCGATTCTACCGGCTCCGGTTCCACGTAGAGTGCTGCCTCTTCAAGCAGGTCATCCAGCCACGATTCCTTTGGCGACTTCATGGTGACCTGAGAACCGGTTCTTTTAACCACAATCACCTTTTCCACCGATGGGCACTTTGTTAAAGCCTCGTCGGCTATATTCTTCAGTGGTACTATCTTTGCCCTCCGGAATCCACCGTCAGCAGTTACCAACAACTTGGCTTGTATATCGTTGACCCTATCAGCCAATGCCTGAGCACTGAAACCGGAGAAAATCACTGTGTGAACGGCCCCGATCCTGGCACAGGCCAGCATGAAAATAAGCAGCTCCGGTATCATCGGCAAATACAAGACAACGTTGTCCCCATCACCTATACCACAATTCTTCAAGACCGATGCGAACCTGTTGACTTCACGATATAACGTGGAATAGCTTAAGGCTCTGCTGTCTCCCGGTTCACCTTCCCAGTATATAGCCACTTTACTCCTCCGCCACGTCTTTACATGGCGGTCCACACATATATGCGATGCATTCAGCGTACCCCCGACAAACCATCTGGCAAAGGGCGGTTTCCATTCCAGCACCTTATCCCAGGTCTTAAACCAATCCAGCTTACGTGCCTCTTCCGCCCAGAACTCTTCTGTCTCCTCCAGGGACTCCTGGTACATATTGAGAAATTTCCTCAGAGGAAAGTATTTGGACTTAAATGGTAAAGATAATTCAGCCATAACTTAAATCCCTCCAATTATTCTTCGCATTTTGTAGTTGACTGATTTACCAAGCACAATCTCCGACCACACCCCTCTACCCAACAAATTGGGCAACTACAACAATATCTGGCGACATCTTACTTCTTATTCCCCTTCTTCTTTCCACTCTTCTTTACCTTCTCTTCCTTGAGTTCTTTATAAGCCTTCATTATTTCCGCCACCGAGCTTTCGTCCTCCAGAGCCGTGACGTCTCCTATGGCGGTATTATTGGCCACGGCCTTCAAAACCCGCCGCATAACTGTGCCACTCCTTGTCTTAGGTAGCCTGGCGACAAAATAAACTTCATCAGGAACTGCTACAGGACCCATCGCTTTTCGTATGTGACCAGCAAGTTCCTTTTTCAAGCTCGGAGAAGGAGCAACACCTTCTTCAAGCCTGGCAAAGACGACGATACTCTCGCCCTTCACCGGGTCATCCTTGCCCACAACTGCTGCTTCAGCTATTTTAGGATGTGAGATAGCAACATCCTCTAACTCAGCAGTGCCTATTCTATGCCCTGCCACTTTAAGCACCTCATCAGCCCTCCCCAGAATCCAGAAGTATCCGTCTTCATCCCTTACCGCGTAGTCACCGGTATAGTAAACGCCGGGGAAACGCGACCAATATTCTTTCTTGTAGCGTTCCAATCCTCCATGTATGCCAAGGAGCATCCCCGGCCATGGTCTCTTTATCACCAGGAAACCTCTCCGTTCCATCGCCACTGGCTTGCCGTCATCGTCGAATATATCAGCCTCCACCCCCGGCAGTGGTAGCGTTACTGAGCCCGGCTTCAGAGGCACACACTCTATGCCAGGGCAAGGCGAAATCAGGGCGCTTCCAGTTTCAGTCTGTCCCCAGGTATCAACAATAGGACAGCTTTCACCACCGACATGGCGATAAAACCAGAGCCAGGCCTCAGGATTAATTGGCTCTCCCACGCTTCCTAATAGCTCCAGACTGCTGAGGTCATGATTTTTCACCATTCCCTCCCCGCATGCCATTAACATCCTGATGGCTGTCGGTGAGGTATAAAATATGGTAACCCCGTACTTCTCGATAATGTCCCACCATCTTTCAATCGTAGGATAGTCGAGAGCCCCTTCGTAAATTACTGTGGCTGCCCCATATGCTAATGGCGCGTACACTA
>Ga0315555_1001558_pt1 | contig 16492 bp, 11 predicted proteins | sample SalMarSW160380MG_FD_202113 | JGI IMG/M metagenome (GOLD analysis project Ga0315555, IMG submission 202113) | Salt marsh sediment microbial communities from the Plum Island Ecosystem LTER, Massachusetts, United States - Salt Marsh Sediment SW1603-80 ... | reverse complement strand
CTGGACAGTTTCTGGGGAATTGCCATCACCGGTATCGCCTTTGCCTTTTTTCACCAACCAGCCTCTCACTGGATTACCTGGGGATGGCAATGGCTGATCCTGTCTGTAATTATTGGCATTTTGCTCGGTCTGTTGTTCAGATTCCTTCTGCGGTTGCGTTTTGAGGGGGAAGAGATATTTCTCCTGGTTCTGGGGCTGGTAATTTTTATCAGCGGCATCGGCTTTTACCTGAAAATATCACCGGTTTTTTTGAACATGGTGGCGGGCCTTACACTTGCCCAGTTCCCCCGGATTTCCGAAAAAGTCATGCGGGTCATTCACACCGCTGAAAAACCGATCTATGTTTTCCTGCTGGTTTTTGCCGGGGCTTTCTGGGATTACCGGTTCTGGGAAGAAATTCTCCTCATTGCCTCATTTATTATCATCCGTTATCTGGGAAAATATCTGGGGGGCTGGATTGGTTCCAGGAAAATTGACTGTGCCTTTGAAATCCCGTCCGATATCGGCAAAGCCCTGCTTTCCTTCGGGGGCATTTCTCTGGCTATCGCCTTCAATTTTCAACTGTTTTACGGTGGTTACATGGGCGATTTCATAATGAGCGCTACCATTCTGGCCATCTTTCTTTTCGATGAATACACGGCCGTCAGCATATTAAATATACTGCGGCGCCAGGGAGAGGTTACGTGAACCGGATCATCATAACTATTCTGCTTCTTCTCCTGCTGATGTTTTTTTTGACCCGGCTGGATCCGGGTACCTCCATGCAGCACATGCCGGAATCCATGATGGCACTGGGTTTTGCCCTGATAGTCGCCTACCTGTTCGGCAAAATCCTGACTCCCTTTAAATTACCCAAAATAACCGGCTATATTATTGCCGGGATCGTGGTAGGACCGTATTTGATAAATCTGCTGTCTATCCCGGTTGTTAAGAATCTGCAGCTGATTGACAGCATTGCATTGAGCCTCATAGCCCTGACTGCGGGGGGCGAATTCCGCTATAAAAAAATCCGGTCGCAGTTAAAGGTAATAGGCTCAGCCATTTTCTGGCAGATTATAATCGTCATGTCAGGATTCCTTGTATTCATCATTCTGTACAGCCGCCATATCACCTTTCTTGAACATACTTCACTGCAAATAACCATAGGAATAGCACTGCTGTTCGGAGCTCTTTCAATTGCCACCTCTCCGGCTACCACCATAGCCATTATTACCGAATCCAGAGCAAGAGGGCCTTTTACCGATTTTGTTCTGGCGGTCACTGTATTTAAAGATGTTTTTGTAGTACTCATTTTTTCCATCGTATTGTCATTTGCTAAACCACTCATTCTGCAGGAACAGAATATTCAGTTTACTTACTTCCTCTCGGTGTTTTTTGAAATCACCCTCTCCATAATTTTTGGTGTGATAGCCGGCGTTCTGATTCTGTTATATCTGAAATATATCGCTGAACAGAAAGTTCTTTTCCTGCTGGGATTCATTCTTTTATGGATCGAGCTATCTCACATGATTCATCTGGAAGTAATCCTGCTGTTCATGATTGCCGGCTTTTTTGTGCAGAACTTCAGCAGTTCCGGTTCAGAATTAATAGAATCGATCGAGGAAGGGTCGCTGCCCATATTCGTCATCTTTTTTACCATTGCCGGAGCCTCCCTGAACTTTCCGGTCTTTATGCAAAATTATATCCTGGCGATTATTATTGTGTCCTTACGCCTGATTACCACCTACCTGGGTACATATTGGGCAGGGCGTTTAACGGATGCATCCCGGGAGATCAGACAATATGGCTGGATGGGTTTTGTGGGTCAGGCCGGCCTGACACTGGGCCTGGCCGTTATTACCCGGAAAAACATTCCCGGCCCGATTGGAATCGGAATATCCACTCTCATTATATCCTCCATTGCCATTAATCAAATTATCGGACCGGTTCTTTTTCGTTATGCGGTCGTTAAAGCAGGAGAAGCCCACAAGGGGCGCTGAAAAAAATTCCGGGAGAAAAAAATCCTGCAATCATGATCCCGGGAGCCGGGAAATATCCGGTTTACTAATCAGTAATATTTTTAAGAGATTCCGGACATTTAGTAATAAGATAAATACCGGTCCAGTTCCCATTGATGAACCTGGGAAATATAAGCAGACCATTCCATCTTTTTAGCCTCCAGAAAATGATGAAAGATGTGTTCACCCAGGGTATCTCTCATCACTTTACTTTTCTCCAGATTTTTCACTGCTTCATTCAAATCTGCCGGCAGGGTTTCTATTTTCAGGCGTCTTTTCTCCCGCAGGCTCATGGTAAATATATTTTTATTAACTGAGGGAGGCGGGATCAGCCGGTTTTCAATACCATCCAGGCCGGCTGCCAGCATAACCGCCAGAGCCAGGTAGGGATTAGACGAGGGATCCGGGATGCGCACCTCAATACGGGTACTGTTTCCCCGCTTGGCGGGAACCCGGATTAGGGGACTGCGGTTACGTTCGGACCAGGCAATATTAACCGGAGCTTCATAGCCGGGCACCAGCCGCTTGAATGAATTGATTAACGGATTGGTAATGGCCACAAATGCTTTGGCATGTTTCAGGATGCCGGCAATATACTGTTTCGCCACCTCAGACAGACCATCGGGGCTTTCATGATCAAAAAACACATTTTCACCGTTGCTGACCAGCGACTGGTGGACATGCATTCCGGATCCATTGATGCCAAAAACGGGTTTAGGCATAAAAGTGGCGTGCAGCTCATATTTCTGAGCAATTTTGCGTACTACAAACTTAAAGGTGGCCACATTGTCTGCAGTTTCAACAGCAGGTGCATGTTTGAAATCTATTTCATGCTGGCCTTTGGCGACTTCATGATGAGCCGCTTCCACCTCAAACCCCAGGGAATTCAGCACGGTGACAATTTCACGGCGGGCATCTTCGCCCAGATCGAGAGGGGCCAGGTCAAAATATCCGGCCGAATCGTGAGTATCACGGGTGGGAGTCCCTTTCTCATCTATGAGGAACAGGAAAAATTCCGCTTCCGGACCGGCCTGCATAATAAAACCCATATCCTCTGCCTTTTTACAGATCCGTTTAAGAGTCTGACGGGGACATCCATCGAATGGAGTTCCGTCGGGATTCATTATATCGCAGATCACGCGGGCAATTTTCCCCTCATTATTCAGCCAGGGAAAAACCCGGAAAGTATCCAGATCCGGTTTCAATAGCATGTCGGATTCTTCAATTCTGGCAAATCCTTCAATTGAAGAACCATCGAATAAAATCTCTCCATCAAGAGCTTTCTCAAACTGGGTGGATGGCACTTCCACATTTTTATTCACTCCAAAAATATCGGTAAACTGCAACCGCAGAAATTTAATATCCTGCTCCTTGCAGATTTTTAAAATATCTGACCTGGTCATAAATAATCCTTTTGTATAAATGTTAATATAAATTAATGCATTTTACCTAAATAATTAAAAATCTGGCAATATTAATCAATATTATTGGTTAAACGCAACTGAATTTTTACTCAATTTGTAATTTTTCACTTATCAGAGATGCTGCCGGTAAAATCCGGGATTTTTATGCATAGCGGTATAGCAACGGAGTACTGCACCAGGCCGGTCAATTTCAAATCAGATTTCATTCGGATGAAATTTGGGGTATATTTTACACCGCGGGTGGGATCTCTTTATAAAAATAATGAGTTAACCACCTGTTTTGTAACTTAAAATTATTAATCTAATCTAAAAAGTATAATACAGAATGAATACAGATAGAGTGGATCTTCTGGTTGCCAGGGCAAAAGAGGGGGACCAAGCGGCTTTTACCGAGTTAGTCGATTTATATGGTGAACGGATATACAACCTGGGGTTAAGGATTTTAAAGAATCAAGACGATGCGGCTGATATACTGCAGGAAACATTTACGGCGGTATACGAGAAAATTGGATCGTTTGATGGCAGATCAAATTTCTTTACCTGGTTATACCGCATTGCCACCAATTTTGCACTGATGAAATTAAGAAAGGAAAAAAAAACGATATACACAGACCAGGATATGGAGCAGCAGTTCGATAATCCGGATAGTATGCAGATTCATGAATGGCGGGATTTACCGTTGCAGGATATGTTAAACAATGAATTCCGCAAACATCTGGATGAAGCGGTGGAAAAACTTCCTGAAATATACCGGTCTGTTTTTATATTAAGAGATATGGAAAATTTGTCCATCAGGGAAACCGGTCAGATTCTCGGAATCACCGAATCGAATGTAAAGATAAGACTTAAGCGGGCCCGGTTATATTTGAGAGAGGATTTGGCGCAGTATATGGACGAATATATAAAGAAGGAACATACTTGATGAAAAAGCACAATAAAAAAGTCCTTCATGAATTATGCAATTATCTGGGACAGGATCTCAATCATCCTATGTGTAAGGAACTGATCCAGCATGTGGAAGAGTGTCCGGAATGGAAATTTTACATTGATACAATCAAAATGACGGTCAATATTTTCCGGGAGACTCATCAGCCACAACCTCTGCCGGATAAAGTTAAGAAAAACCTTTTGAAAACCCTCAATATTACAAAATAAAGAAATGAGGCCCTGCCATTTATCCCTGAAATTTCATATCAGTAAAAGTTCTTTAAGCACCCCACCCATTTTTATTATTATACATTGCCAGAATCTTCTTCATGACCTACCCTCTCCGCAGTTTTTTTATATTTATCCGGCACGGCAGCAGGTTTACCCAGTATGAATTTAAGGAGCAGAACAATTACCAGTGGCCAGAAGATGGTGTTCAGAATATCATGCACGCTGGCTGCCAGTCGAAGTTGTCCCACCGAGTGGTAGTTGTCCCACATATCCAATAACTCCAGCAGCAGGGCAACGGCCGCCACCGGCAGGACTGATTTCAGTGAGCGCATACTATTCCTGAATAGTATGATCCAACCCGAAAAAACCGTCATACCCACATATATATGAACCGCGTCTTTAGAGAGCCCGGAAATTGTCAGAAGAATCTGTTTTATACCCTGATAAATAGAGGTATTCATGATGGTCTTTCCAGTTTTATGGAACAATAATCGATCAGATCCACATAATTGTCATATTTTCGGGTTAATATTTTTCCGCCGGTCATTGATGTTTCAGGACCAGTTTCCCGAACTGTTCACCATTCATCATTCGCTGATAAGCTACCCGGTAATCCTGCAGGGGAGTCACTGAATCTATCAGAGGTTTTATTTTTTTGGCGGAAAAAAATTTTACCATATTATAAAAATCGGTGGGACTCCCCATCGTGGTGCCCTGGATACTCAGCTGTTTCCAGAATATTCGTCTCAAATTTATCTCCCGGGGATTCCCTGCCGTGGCCCCGAAATTGACCACCCGGCCTCCGGGTTTCACCAGTTCAATGAGTTGGTTAAATTCATCACCACCCGCGCTGTCCACCACCAGGTCAATCGGACGGTCACCGGCCAAATCTGTAATGGCCTGGGCCCAGTCTTTCTCCGAATAGATCACCCCCCCGGATGCCCCGGCATTAATGGCCTTTTCAATTTTGGCACGGCTGCCAGAAGTTACCAGAACTGTGGCACCGGCTGCCACCGCCATGCTCAGCATCAAAGAAGCCACACCTCCACCGATTCCGGTTAACAATACAGTCTCTCCTTTTTGAAGCAGACCGCGGGTGAAGAGGGCCCGAAAACCCGTCAGGGCGCCAAGAGGAAGAGTAGCTGCTTCCTCAAAGGAAAGATATTCCGGCTTTGCCATCAGATTTTCAGCCGGCACCAACACATAATCCGCCTGGGTACCGTCATCAGGCATACCCAGTATGCGGAAGGCCGGGCTCTGCGCATATGGATTATTCCCCCACTCCAGGGCAGGATTGATAATCACCGCCTTTCCCCGCCAGTGGCTGTCGACCCCCCTTCCCACAGATTCCACCACACCTGAACCATCTGATCCGGGAATGACCGGTACCTTGATTTTTGCATACAATCCGCGCACAATCCAAACATCTCGATGATTAAGGGCGGAAGCCTTAAGCTTCACCAGTGCTTCGCCCTGCTTCGGAACCGGTTTGGATACCTCTGTTAATTTCAAGCTCTCAAAATTTTTTTCCTGTTCTAATACCACCGCTTTCATTTTTTCCATAATCATATTTTCCTTAGCGGTTAATAATTCTAAAATATGGAGAAAAGATAATTCGGTCAAGATGTAATCTTTGTAAAAATGAAATATTGTCAATAGTTTAAAATTCTTCTATATTCCACCGATATAAGGAGATGAGTACCGTACCTGCCGATCGCCTCTTTATATGCGGCTGGGGCGATTTCTCATTCTAAACCTGCTGCAGGAGTCTGAAATGCCGATTGCCATTCACTCCCCTCTGGTTCACTTTGCCATTGCGCTGTTCGCATTAAGTTTTATACTGGACGGGTTGGGAATTATAAACCACAATGAAAAATATAATTTTGCAGCACAAATAAACTTGTATGCATCCGTGCCTGCCGTCCTGGCCGCAGTAATTACGGGTCTAATAGAAAAGAACCGTGTTTTCCTGCCTCCGGCGGCACAGGAAGTCTTTGAAATTCATGAAACACTGGCTTTTGTTATTACCACTCTGTTTGTCGTACTGTCTTTATGGCGTCTAAATTTGAAGGGACCCCGCTGGCAAGAAACAAAACGCTATTATATGGTCATTTCTTTTGCTGCACTGCTACTGATATTCAGCGGGGGATACTACGGCAGCCAACTGGTATACCGTTACGGTATAGGCACCACCGAAATCAGCGATTCCTCCAAAACCACACAGGGAACCACACCAGATCAATCCAAAAACCGCGATAATCTGTTCTATGCCAAACCGGACACAGGTTCCCAAGAATAACAAATCATTTATCCCAATGGCATGGTAATAATAACCGGAGGGCCCTGCCTTCCATGTGGATGATTAAAATCCACAGCAAGAGTTGCCTGGTATGATGTCTGAATAAGGATTTCAGCAAACCTGATGGCATACAAACCCTTTATGCAGGGATTCGCAGCGAGACCGGGCACCCTTCAACCGCTACCGAATAATCTACATTCCGCCCCCAACAGAATAATATTCAACATATCCGGTATAGCAGACACACCCTGCCAATAAGTTCCAACATGAGCCGTGAAGTATGCGGCATTCAAAAGTGCAGAACCCGGTCATCATGAAACAATGTACCGTCAATTCCGCAATATGGCCCCGATCCGATAAAATCAAATTATCCCGTATTTTAAAAGCCAGCTGTTCCAGGTCAGTTGACTTTTTTTATACGAAAAATTTTTTATCATAAATTTTATTTTTTTCAGCCTGTTTATCGCTTAAATTTACATGCGAAAAAGTATTTCAGACTTTATGGACAGATCATATTTATTTTTGATTTCCACAATACCATATTTCCTCTGAATCATTGAACAGTGTTTATATCCACCCAATCATAGGGGCATTACATGCATCCCGGTAAAATTTTAGATGAACTCCTTCAGCCCGGAGCCGAATTATGGGAAAAACAGAAAACAACTCAGAATTCACTTCTTATATCTCAGCTGCAGGATTTTAACAGTATTTGTAAAGACTACTATCAATCCCTTAACAATCTCCCTGAAGATACGTCTATTGCGGAAATATGGAAAAATCTGGGTAATTACTGCCAGAACATCCTGAATTGGGTCACCGGTATCACTGCTCTTAGTGATCAGTCTGTTGTCACAGATTTATGGACCGAGTGGCAGACACATCTGATAAAAATCTTGCGGGATGTTCCTGAATCGCTGGAAATTCTCCTGCAAGACCTTACTTTGAAAAATCCGGATGATAAAAATATCGGACTAAAGCTGTGGAAAGCAGTACATAGGGCCAGGATCAGACTTGCCAATTTACTTAACCGGACTGGCAATTACATCCGCACATTCCTGAAGCGGCCCCCGCGAAAATCCAAAGCTTTCACCAGAGATTTCCCGTTTCATTCATTTATCACATATTATCCCGGATTGAATTTTGCCCAGGAACTTTTCATGGAATGGCTGACCTTTCTGAGGGTGGCGGCCAAATTACTGGCAGAGTTTCATCGGATCACGGAAGCATTAAAAGATGAATTGCTTCAGCCTGATGAATTTCTGAGCGGATGTGATATGGTTAATCCAGCGCAGGTCCGCAAACATATGGAAAGCGTGAAAGACCTGATAAAAAACGTTGAAAATCAAATATCCGAACTCCGGGGAAATTCAGTTGACAGCTCCCGGCGGCTGGAAGAAACCTGGCAGAATATCACAGACACTGTTCTGAAAAAATGGGAATACAAAGGGACACCTCTGGTTCCCTCGAAACAAATGAAATCTGCGGAGATAGAAAACAAAAGGAATAATCTTGAGAAAAATCTGGCAGAGGCACAGGAAGCGTGGAAAGATCATCTGGTCAGTGAAATGGAAGACTGGCGAAAGGATCTGGAATTGTCACTCCTTCAGGCTGAAACCGCCCTGATTTGCAAAAATCGTGAATCCTTAATCTCGGAAAAGATCAATTCAAATTTTATTCCTCATTTTAGAGAGACCATCAAAATCATTGACCAGTCTCAGGAAAAATTCAGCCGACTTAATTCCGGACAGATGTCAAAATTCGGCCAACAAATTATATCCGAAAACCAGCATTTGCTGGGAATACTGCGAAAAGAACAGCTGCCGCATATTGTGGATGAAATTCGGGTGGCAAACATAGAAGAAGAATTCGGGCTATATTTAAGCGAAGTCCGGCAATCGGTTGAAAAACTGTCCGATCAGCACCTTATTTTTACACACCAGGATACCGAACATCTCATCCCCCGTTCCCGGAACAACCATATTGCTCTGAAGAATCTGGTGTTCGAGGAATTCTTTTCCGGAATAAAAGCCCGGCATGAAAAAAGTATGTCAGAAATCCATGAAAGAGTGGAATCAATTGTTCGGCAGGTAGCCGAAACAGATCAGATTGTAGAATTTAATTTGGACGCCGCCTTTAATCTACTGCAAGCAGAACAGGATAATACCCGGGCACAGGCCAGCCAGCTGGTAAGCGAAGGCCTGGAAAGAACCCGGAAACACGTTGAAGAACTTACTACGCAAAGCAAAGCCATTTCAGAATTTATCCAACATGAACTGCAGGATATAACCAGGGAGTTTGAAAATAATATCCAGAATCTGGGTGATAATCAGAAAATTCTTGAATTAAAAGTCCGGATCGCTAAAGTAAAAACCCAGGAAGAAATCAGGGATAAAACGAAAAAAGTCATCCGTACTGCCAGGCATATTATTCCGGTAATTTTCAATTATGTAAAAACCGTCCTGGAATCTGCCCGGGAAAATTATTTTCAATTTCGAAAACTTACCGGTCTTTCTTCCAGAATCGGTACCATGGAGGAAGAACTCTCCCAATTTTTAACTGAAACCAATAAACGCATACAGGCACTTCCCTATGTTTACCAGCGACTTTTCCGGCCGGAACCGCTGGAGGATGAACGCTTTTTTTCCGGTCGCTCTGCCGAAATGGAACAGTTAAAAGAACAATTCGATTCATGGGATAAAGGAAATTATGCGGTTACTGCCATTGTGGGAGAAAGGGGCAGTGGAAAAACAACTCTTCTTAACTTTGCACAAAACGAATATTGCGCCGGACGGGTACTGCATAAATTCGATTTCAGCAGGAGAATTACCGGTTCAGTTGAATGGCTGAACGAATTAAAAAACGTATTGAATCTTCCCCACATTGAGAGTTTTGACGAGCTGGAAAGGCATATTGCATCCGAGGAAATTAAACAAATTTTTATTGTAGAGAACCTGCAGTATTTATTCATAAGGTCCGTTCACGGTTTTAAAACCCTGGAACGCTTTCTGCTGTTTATTTCCCGGACAAATGAACATATATACTGGTTGATTACCTGCACCATCTACAGCTGGACTTATCTGGACAAGGTAATTAACCTTTCCAAGTACTTTCGAAGGGTTGTCCTTCTGGAAAATCTTCCCCTGGAAGAAATGGAAAGTATCGTACTTAAAAGACACCGTGTGAGTGGCTACCGGCTGACATTCAGCGTGCCTGAGGAAATTTCGGGTTCCAGAAAATACCGAAAACTGTCTCTTGAAGAAGAAAGGCAGGGCTATCTTCAAAAGAATTTCTTCAGGGATCTGAACGATTTTTCCAGCGGCAATGTTACCATCACTCTCCTTTTCTGGCTGCGGGCTATCCAGGAAGTAACAAAGGAGCAGATTACAGTACATCCGATAATCAATTTCGATTTCTCATTTCTTCATCAGTTACCGTCTGATGAATTGTTTGCCATGGCAGCATTCATGCAACATGAAAATCTGGATTCCGAACATTTTTCTCTGATTTTTAGGCAAAATCCCGAAAAGAGTTCACTCTTACTTTCCCGTCTTTACAACAGCGGCATCCTGCTAAAAAATTCCAGAGGATTTTATATTCATCCATTTTTGTATCGAGCAGTAGTTCGGACTCTTAAATTAAAAAACATTTTACACTGAAGGCACATTAGATGAAATTACTTAAGGGCAAATTTATTTTCATAATTATTATCATTATTATGGTTATAAAATTTTCGCTTGTTTTTTCTGCTCCAACGCAGCCGGATACCACAAAACAGGCACATACCACACCTGTCCGGCAAGCAGATAATTCCGGAAACATTTTACTGCAGGGTCAAAACCAGGTAAAATGGGAGCTTACCGTCGGGAAGTTACTCTGGGCGATCATAATCTTCATTATTGCACTTCTGGTAATTAAATATTTATCCCTGATCCTTGAGAGAATTGGCGAACGGTGGACAAAATTCCGCTGGACTATAAAGGGGATCATTCCGGTGATTCGAATCTTCGGGTGGACCATTATCCTCTATTTTATAATCGCCGCCATTCTTCGTCCCCCCATCCAGACACTTATCGCGGTAACTGCTTCCGCCGGTATTGCCATTGGTTTCGCTGCACAGGATATTCTGAAAAATATATTCGGGGGAATCATGATACTTTTTGACCGGCCATTTCAGACCGGCGATAAAATTCAGGTCGGTAATTACTATGGAGAGGTGGTAAACATCGGGCTGCGGACCGTACGGATCGTTACACCTGACGATTCGCTGGTATCCATACCCAACAGTGAAATTGTGAACCAGTCTGTCTCCAATGCCAATTCCGGTGAATCCAATTGTCAGGTGGTAGCGGAATTTTATTTACCTCCCCATATTGACATTTCAAAGACCAAACATATCGCTTACCGCACGGCCGCCGTTTCCCGCTATGTCTACCTGAACAAACCCATTGGGGTTATTTTTAAGAATGAAATACATGAAGGACGTTCTTTACTTAAAATGCGTCTAAAGGCATATGTTCTTGATATCCGTTATGAATTCCCTTTTATGAGTGAAATGACCGAAACGGTCATCACCGAGCTACTGAAAGAAAAAATTGTTTCAACAGAGCAACTAAGTCTGATCAATGACCCAAGTGTTTGACCGGTGTTTTATTTTTCGCGCTGTTTCTACCTGCCATTCTCCTGCCGGAAGTTTTATGATGTAATCAGCCTGCTGACCGGGGAAAAGTTACCTTTAATCCTGGCAACCGTTCATTTTTTATCTGATAAAGAATTAATTTTGATTCATATCCGCGTTGAATTATCTTATAAAATGGTAACGAGCGGGACAAATACAGGATTCTGAAATAAACTTTAAAATGAAGGCCAATTTGAATTTATAAAATAATATTCATTTAATTATCAGGTTAAAATACCGGAGGTTATGGTTATGGCAAAAAAAACAACACCCAAAAAAGGTACCAAAGGGGGCGGTTCAAAAACAGCACCCCGCAAAGGCACTAAATCGACGGCTTCCCAGGCAAAGAAGCCCGCACCCAAACAAGCACCTCCAAAAGAAAAAGCTCCTGAGAAGCCCCCGGTGGAAGAATCACAGCAGGCAAAACATGAAAAGACGAGTGGAGAAGAAAAGATAAAAAATGTGGGCGACAGATTGAGCGAAGCGGCAGACCGGGGTGTGGAGGCAATCCGGGAGGTTTTCGGAAAAGTAAAGGATTTTTCAGTAGATACCGCCGAACTAACCAAACTTAAGGTGGAAGTCTATCGGTTGAAAGGGGATAAAGAGCGGATGCTTACCGTAATCGGTGAAAAATTATGGGAACTGAGAGATTCGGATAAACTCACTGGTATCATTTCAATTTTTGCGGATGATTTTAAAAAACTGGAAGAAATAAACACCGAAATCAGTAAGAAGGAAAAAGCAGCATCAAAAATCTCGCTCTAAAAGGGGAGAAAGAATAATATGAATACCACGTCCGTGGTGCATTATATTGATAGGGTATTCCATTATAATCTATTTCAAATAAATCAAACGTGGATTACTCCCTCTTCTATCATCATGTTTGGTCTGATGATCGTGAGCTTTTTTCTGCTTTCACGCTTACTTCAGAAACTTCTGATTATCCGCCTGCTTGGCAGATTTAATCTGGACAAAGGTACGCGATACAATCTCATTAGAGTTATCCATTATTCCATCATGATAATTGGGGCCTTTGTATCTTTTCAATTCATCGGGATTGATCTGAGCGGACTGGCGATGATTTTCGGTCTGCTTTCGGTGGGAATCGGATTCGGTTTACAGAATATCGTCTCTAATTTTATTTCAGGCCTTATTTTGCTTTTTGAGCGGCCCATTAAAATCGGGGACCGCGTCACGGTAGGTGATACGCAGGGAGATGTTTTATCCATAAACATGAGATCAACTACGATCCGCTCGCTTAACAACATATCTATCATCGTACCCAATTCAGATTTTGTTACCGCACGTGTCATCAACTGGTCTCACGGTGATCCCAAAATCCGCCTGGACGTTGATATCGGTGTTTCATATGAATCAGACCTGGATACAGTAATCCGGTCTCTGGAAGAGGTGGCAAAAGAGAATAAAGATGTTCTTATAAAACCGGAATCTGAGGTTATTTTCCTGAATTTCGGTGATTCCTCCTGGAATCTACAATTGCGGGTGTGGTTAAAAGATCCTTACAATTATTACCGGATCCGTTCCGACATTAATTGTGATATCGTCAGAAAATTCCGCGAGAACAAGGTTGAAATCCCCTTTCCGCAAAGGGATCTCCACATACGATCACCTATTCCCGTTCCTGTGGAACGGCAATCAAATTAGAATTGACAAATGGCGTAAGATAGTTTTCAACGACCTATTTAACCTGGCTTTGGCGGTTTTCATTGAAGTCGAACATCAGTTCCGACGGCGAAAGGCTGGACGAGAAACAGAATATGAATTTGTAATAACAAATCAAGTTAAGTAATTTATATTATTTAACTTGGATCATTTCGGGTTTGAGTATATATAATTTATTATGCGCTTGATGGAGTTGAAACGGAAATACCAGAAATCCAGGGGAAAACGTCTTTTACGCCGGGTTTCCCTGACTCTTTCTATCCTGTTCATTATTATCTTTCTATTTCTCCTCTTCTTTTCCCTGCCACCGGGGGAAAAAATTATCAGAAACCTGGTCCAGAATAAACTTACTGCATATCTGGACCTGCCGGTGCATATCGGGTCCCTGCAAACAAACATATTTTCACAACTTCAGATCACCCAGGTGCGGATTGACACGAAATATGACAGCTTGTTCACCCCTTTGTTGAAAATTAAGCAGTTAGATGTTTCTTACTCGGTGTGGGCACTTTTAAAAAAAGAAGTTGAAATTAATTCCCTGTCAGTTTCAGGGATGCAGGTGCATCTTGTTCTCCGGGAAAACGGGACATATAATCTGCCGACGGCATTTACGTCCCGCCCCAAGGAAACTTCTTCAGACACGCTTTCCAAAGGCTTCAGGTTTAAAGTGAACGAATTTAATCTGGAACAGGCAGCCTTTTATTACACCGATAAAAAAGCTGACCGGGATGTTTCCATAGAGGGGCTTTCTCTGTACATGAAGCAAACAAAAGACAAAACATACCGTTTTCAAATGATCGCTGATTCCGGTGGAGTGGATTTCGATACTCATAAAATACCCCTGAGTGAATTTCTGGCCCAGGGTCAATTCAGATCCGGATCTCTGCAACTGGACACCGTCCGGATGAACCTGCCCGATGCCAGTTTGCACGGTCATATGTCAGTGGATATGGCAGGTTCACCATCCAAACTAACCGGTCAGTTTCATCTGACGGTCAGTACTGCCACCTATTCGTCTCTTTTCCGGAATTCCATTCCGGCGGATTTTTATCCTGTTCAATCAGACCTTGCAGCAGACATCATTCTGAACGGAGAATTGAAACGTCCTGAAATTCATACCACACTGAGATTTAACCATGGCCGGCTGGGAACCAGAATCCCCTTCACGGCAGTTATGGCGGTTATTTACAGCCCTCCTGTTCTGGACTTACAGTCATTTAATCTCAAAATATTTGAAGGCAATATTTCGGGAAACGGTACTGTTCACCTGGACAGCCTGTACAACCATCACTTTACCATGGCTTTAGAAAAACTGTCCTTAAATACTATACATCAACTGATATCACAGAAAAATTCATTATTTGCCGGCAACATCGGAGGAAAACTCAAAACGGATGGACCGCTGAAGAAGCCCCTCAGCATCAGCGTACAGTCTAACATTTCCATAACACGGGTGTCATATAAATCCAGGCCCATTGCCGATTTCGATGCGGACATAAGGCTGGCCAATAAAACATTCAGCGTAAATATACAGCAGGGAAGCTCCAGGCTTGATGGCAAGTTCAGCCTGCAAAACCAAAACATTAACGGAAAATACTCTGCAGATATCCGGCAGATTCGGCCCTTTGTGATCCTGGCCGGCATTCCGGAACTTGGGGGAGCAATACATTTTTCCGGCACAGTCTCCGGGGAGACAAAAAACCCGGATGTGAGCATGTCTTTCCGGGGTGACAGTATCTCTTACCGGAATTTACCCCTGGATGCTATTGAAGGTAGTCTAAGTTATCAGCATAAAGAGTTGCTTTTTCATAATACCATTTTCTCCGGTGAACTTTCTGGGGTTGACTCCCTTAATCCGCCTCTTCATCTGACGGGGTTATCAGGGGGACTTTCCTATTATGGTTCTGTGCAGGGGACACTTAAAAACCCGGTGGCAGAGCTCAACGTTTCACTTCAAAATATCTATTATAAAAAGTCCCAACTGGCCAGGGCAGAACTTAACCTCGCCCTGGACAGTCAGAAGGTGTATCTAAAACCCAGTTATCTTAAGCATGATTCACTGGGCATCCTGTTGGAAGGAAATTATGAGTGGCAGCAGTCCCGGGGAATTCTGGGTGTTGTTCTGACAGGAAAAAATATCCCGGGCCGTTTTACTGTTCCTCTGGATTTCGCTGCAGAAAACAGCCGGGATTATCCATTGGGCATTATTAATTCCAGGTTTAATTTCTCAGATTCTTCTGACTGGAAAATAACCGTAACATCTCATCACCTGGATTTAACAAAAATAACCGAACTCTATCCTCTGAATCTTCCCATTGCGGGTAGCACAGGTTTCAACCTGAATTTTTCGGGAGGTCTTTCCCATCCGCGGGCTAAGCTAAATTTTGAACTAAATTCCTTTCAATATAAAGATGCCGAATTCGATTCCATCCGGGGTGCTTTGGTGCTCAGTGAGACGGACCTGGACCTGGATTCACTGGTTGCGTTTACTAAGGGAGAACAATCAAAAATCAAAGGCCGAATTGAAGTGATGCATAGCTCTACTAAGCCTGTTTATATTTCGAAAAGGAGTCATGTTACTATTCAGGCGGAAGGAAATCACCTTAATCTTGAGCTGCTGGAACCGTTCCTGCCGGCCGATACAAAAATAAACGGTTTTATCAGTTATTCAGTACAAGTCTCCGGCCGGATATATAAACCGGATATCAGTGGTGAAGTGGAAATTTCCAATGGTGCTTTTTTAATCAATCCCTGGAATCCGGGATTTGATAAAATCTCACTGAAAATGACCTTTAAGGATTCACTATTCACCCTGCAGACGTTGCAGGGAAGATACCTTCAAACCCTGTTTCAAATGGAAGGACAATTTATTACTATCGACTGGCACCACTTTCAAACAGAGTTTCAGTTGCGGGCCGCCGGAAAGGAAGCGGTAAAAATTACCGGGAATCTGTCCACAGATTCCCTGCAGATGCGTCTGGACGTGAACAATCTGGAACTGTCAGTAGTCCAGCCATTTGTTCCCGGCATTACCGAGTTAAAGGGAGAGATGAATGCTAATGTTGTAATCCACGGTGCATTTAACAATCCACTGTTGTTTGGTCAGCTAAAACTTAACAAGTTGAAATTCAACCAGCCGGGCCTGAATGAAGCGATTACGCAAGGTAAAATGAGTATCTCCCTGAACAGGCATACTGTTCAGCTGGATTCCTTATCTGCAAAACTGAATGGAGGAATAGCAAAGGCATCGGGT
>Ga0315555_1001555_pt1 | contig 16497 bp, 16 predicted proteins | sample SalMarSW160380MG_FD_202113 | JGI IMG/M metagenome (GOLD analysis project Ga0315555, IMG submission 202113) | Salt marsh sediment microbial communities from the Plum Island Ecosystem LTER, Massachusetts, United States - Salt Marsh Sediment SW1603-80 ... | reverse complement strand
CCCGCCTCGATAGCCGCCCCCAGCATTCTGCCTGCGGCAAACTCCTCCTTCATGCGCTCGAAGATAAGCACGTTGGCGTCCACCGCCATGCCGATGGAGAGGATAAAGCCGCCGATGCCGGCCAGCGTCAGGGTGACCGGAATCAGCTTGAATATAGCCAGCACCAGCGCCCCGTAGAAAATGAGCGCCAGGCTGGCGATAACCCCGGGCAGGCGGTAGTAAATAATCATGAAGAGCATGACCAGTATGATGCCGATGATGCCCGCCTTGAGGCTCATATCGACGAAATCTTCGCCCAGGGTGGGCGAAACCGTCTGGTCGTAGAGTATGTTAAGGGGTACGGGCAGCCGTCCGAAGTTAAGCTGGTGGGACAGGCTGGTGGCTTCGTCCAGGCTTAAGCCCTCGATTTGCCCCCGCCCGCTGATAACGCTCTGGATAACGGGGGCGACGGGCAGTCCTTCGTCATCGAGCAGGGCGACGTCGCCGTCGAAGATGGCCAGGTGCTCGCCGATAAGGCGACTGGTAATCTGTTCGAATAGCTCGGTGCCCGTTTCATCCCATTCGAAAATCAGCAGTATTTGTCCCAGGTCGCTGCGGGCGACATAGGTGTTGGCGGTGAAGTAGCGGCTGGTCAGCTCTATTTCTTCGCCGTCAATGACCCCGGTGACGGGCTTCCACCGTCCCAGCTCGTTTTCCCACTTTGCTTCCTCGTCAGCGGCGGCCAGTTCCCCGAACTCCAGTATGTCCACCCTCGCCAGCCTCTCCTTCTCCGTGTCGCTGATGCTGATGCCGGGCAGCTCGACCAGGAGGCGGTCGCTGCCCTGTCTCTGGATAATGGGCTCGGTTACCCCCAGCGGGTTGATGCGGTTGCTCAGGATTTCCTTAGCTCCCTCCATGGCGCTGTCCCGGTCTGCCTCATCTACCCCGGAGAGGTCGGCTTGATAGACGATATGAAGGCCGCCCTGCAGGTCCAGCCCCATCCTCATTTCCTCTCTGTCGAAAAGGGGATAGACCAGGGCGCAGACGGCAAAGGCGAAGATGGCCATTAGAATAAAAAGAACTACGGCGTTTCCTTTAGTCATATCTTTTCACACTACCTCATTAAGCTTGTCAGCCATATATATTAACAGAGTGTCTTCTCGGTTGCCAGTCGCTGGCGGATATAGTCCAGGGCTTCTTCCCGGTCGTTAAGCTCGCCCGATGCCTGCGCCTCGCGCACCGCTTCTAAAATCTCCCCGATGGCGGGCCCCGGACTCAAGCCGAAGATATTGATCAGGTCATTCCCGTCGACCAGCCTGGTGGGCTCCACCAGCTTCTGCTGCTCGAAATGCTTTTCCAAAACGTATTCTACCATCCGGGTGTGCTCTGTCCAGCCCGCCATATCCAGGTTTGGTCCCCGGGTGGCCAGGTGGTCGGCCAGGCTCAAAAACAGTATGTCGATGCCCGCCTCACCGCAATCGCGGAAGTAGCGGTAGATAGCCCGCTGGGTGGGCAGTCCTTGCTGGCTCATCTGCCCCGGCCGCATGTGATAGTTTATCACAATCTCGGCCAGCTTTGCCTCTTTGCCGCTAAAGCGCAACCGGGCCAGTATATCCGCCGCCGCCGCCGCCCCCAGCTTGTCATGCCCCAGAAAATGTGTCCGGCCGTCCTCGCCGACGGCTTTGGTCTCGGGCTTACAGATATCGTGGAGCAGGGCGGCCAGTTTAAGCAGCGCTCGGCGGCGGCTGCCGCCGCCGACCTTTTGGGCGAAGTGCCCGGTCAGCTCGTCCGACCAGGGGACGAGCGCCAACACCTTGTCGCCGCCGTATTGCCAGCTTCCCTGATGGAGAATAAAGTCAACGGCTATCACCGTTTGCAGGGAATGGTCGAAGACGTTCCAGGAATGCTCTTTGGGCTGCTCGACCCCCTTGGCCTTGTCCAGCTCGGGAAAGAGGGCGGTGATTAGCCCCAGCTCGTCGAGGTGGGGCAGAAATCTTTCGGGGTGGGGTACCGCCAGCAGGCGGACTAACTCCTCCCGCAACCTTTCTCCAGCGACATCGGCGACAAGCTGGCACTGGCTCTTGACCAGAGCCTCGGTGGGCTTATCGAGAGCAAAGCCGAGTTCCGCCGCCAGTCGCACTCCCCGCAGCAGGCGGACGGCGTCATCCTCAAAGACGGTCTCGGCGACCGCCCGAATCGTTTTATTTTTGAGGTCGGCCTGCCCGCCGAAGGGGTCGATAAGAGTTAAGTCCTCTCCGCCGACCTCTGCCAGGTCAGCGGCGATGGCGTCTATGGTAAAGTCGCGCCGCCCCAAATCAGGCTCGATGCCGCCCTCGAGGGTGGTAAAATCGAGTTGCCACCGCCCCCCCGACGGCGCTTTCTTATCCATCACCACCACGCGGCAGACGCGGTTTTGCTTATCCAGCAGGACGAATTTCCCCCCCAGGGCATCGGCTATTTTGGGGGCTAGCTCCAGGGCGTCGGCGGCAAGGGCGATATCGATATCGGCGGTGGCTCTCCCCAGCAGGGAGTCGCGGATAAAGCCGCCGACGAGATAGGCTTTAACAAGCCCGCTTAGGAAATCGCTTACCGCAGTTAATATTGATAAAGCCCCGGGCTCGATAGTCAGCTTCATCTTCTCCACCCCGTAATGCTCTAAGGCTAAACTATACTACCAGTCGGCTAAAGTTACAAGGGAAAAATAAAGCAAAAGACCCACCGCCGCTATTTACCAGCATCTATCAGCGTAGGCTGATAGCCTCGGTTAGCGGTGAATATTTACCCTGCGTGGCGGCGTCAGGCGGTTCCCTTGGCCGTGCTCAGGGCAAGACTTTTTAAGATAGTGAGGATACCGATGACAGCGCGCTGCACGTCAATCGGCTCCTGGGCTAGTATCCGGGCCACGTAGGGGTCAAGCTCACCGCCGCCGTAGCGGGTGTGGCTCTCGGCTACGCCCGAGGAAGTAGGAGTTAGATAGCCGGCCAGAGTGAACAGCTCGTTTTCCTCAAAACCCAGAGGTTCGGCGATTTTGCGCAGGATTGAACCTGAAGGGTAGCGCTCGCCTCTCTCGATGCGACCCAGGTGTGACGAGGATACGCCTGACATGGCGCTAAGCTGGCTCAGCGTTAGCCGCTGGGTGACTCTTCCCTGCCTGATTATTTCGCCCAGGTTGGTGCTTCGATTTTGGTCCATATCGAGAGAATTATAATTCGCCAAATGGCAAATGTCAACTTTTGGAAAGGGGATAAAATCCGCCATTTGAATAAACACCCCCCTTGACAGTAGGCAATCATATAACTATAATATCGCCAATTGGCGCGGGAGGCTTGAGCCATGCTGCTGAGGACAAGGGTTTTTGACCTATGCCCGGGGAGATATAAGAACCTGTCCGAACTGGCTCAGGCTATGGAAATATCGGTAAGCCAGGTTTACCGCGTGCAGGAAGGCACGCGGAATATCAACTGCAAGTTCATCATCGGCGCTATTAAAGCCTTTCCCGGTTACTCGTTTGACGACCTTTTCTATTTCGTCCCCGAGGTGCCAGCTGGCAAAGAATCCCGCACTGCCGTTGTGGGAAGTCGTCGTTTTCAGGGTTTTGGAGGGTGGTTGGATAAGAAGGTGGTCGAGAAGTCTTGACTATAGTTGGGGAGTCTCGTCCTCGACCTTGTGCAGCTTATCCTGGCTTTCCAGGTGGTCTATATAGAGCATCCCGTTGAGGTGGTCAATCTCGTGCTCCAGCGCCTGAGCCAGCAGTTCGTTGGCTTTAATTCTTATTTCTTTGCCGCTGGCGTCCCGCCCCTTGGCCGTCACTGATTTAGCCCGCTTAATCTCGCCGTAATAGCCGGGCACGCTCAAACAGCCCTCGGTCACCGGGCGCTCGCCGCTGCGCTTAACTATCTCCGGGTTAATCAAGACGATGTTTTCGGCACCGGGGATATCGATGACGATTACCCGCAGCGAGACGCCCACCTGCGGCGCGGCTAGCCCCGCCCGCCCCGGGTCGGCGTGCACCGTCTCCAGCATATTGGCAATTAGCTTCTGGATGGAGCCATCGATAGTCTTGACCCGCTTTGCCTTTTGCTTCAATACCGGGTCGGGTAGGGTGCAAATAGGTAAAATTGCCATCTTAAACCTCGTAACTGTCTCTGACTACAGTTTACCTAAACCAGCCCCATCGGGTCAATGTCCACCGCCCAGCCCGGGGGGAGGGGCAGGGGGGAGAGAAAGGCCGAAAGCTCGGTGCCGCGGAGAATAAGCTGCCAGCGGAAGCGGCCCCGTAACCGGTGGATAAAGGCAGGGGCGGGCCCGATAAGCTCGATGCCGGCTATGCCCTGTGATGCTATCTCCTGGCTTAAGACCCGCTTCATTCTTTCCGATTCCCGCTGGCAGAGGGCGTCGTTGGTATGGCTGTAGGTAAGGCTGGCCAGCTGGTTGAAAGGCGGGTTATGCAATTGGCGCCGATAGTCAATCTCCTGCTCATAAAACGCGGCGTAGTCGTGTTCGGCGGCGGCTCGGATGGCGTAGTGCTCGGGGGCGTAGGTCTGGGTAATAACCCTGCCCCCCAGCACCCCCCGCCCCGCCCGGCCCGCCACCTGGGAGAGCAATTGAAACGTCCTCTCCCCGCCCCGAAAGTCGGGCAGGTTGAGGGCGGTATCGGCACTGACCACCCCCACCAGCGTCACCAGCGGCAAATCCAGCCCCTTGGCTACCATCTGGGTGCCGATGAGGATATCGGCCCGGTGAGCGCGGAACTTGCTCAAGATTTCGTCGTGGGAATGCCTGCCCCGGGTAACGTCGCTGTCCCAGCGCAAGAGCCGCGCCTGGGGGAAGGTGTAGCCCACCTCCTGCTCCAGCCGCTGGGTGCCGATGCCCAGAAACTTTATCCGCCGCCGCCCGCATTTGGGACAGCTCTCGGGTACCTTAATATTGTAGTTGCACTGGTGGCAGACCAGTTTGTCCTCGGTGAGGTGATAGCTGAGGGGGACATCGCAGCGCTTACAGCGCATGACGAAGCCGCAACTGCGGCACTGGATAAAGCTGGCGGCTCCCCGCCGATTGAGAAAAAGGATTACCTGTTCCTTATTAGCCACCGCCTGGCCTATCGCCTGGAAGAGGGAACGGCTGAAGAGGCTCTGGTTGCCCGCCTTAAGCTCTTCCCGTAAGTCAACCACCTCGACCCGGGGCAACGCCGAGCCGTCATAGGGGGTGACCCGCTCCGGTAATTGAAGCAAATGATAGTCGCCCTTTTGGGCGCGGTAAAAGCTCTCGACATCGGGGGTGGCACTGCCCAGAACGACGACGGCTCCGCTCAAATCCGCCAGCTTTAAAGCGGCGTCGCGGGCGTGGTAGCGCGGCGATTTATCCGACTGTTTATAGGTCCACTCCTGCTCCTCGTCGATAACGATCAGGCCGAGCTCGGGCTGGGGAGCGAAGATGGCGCTGCGCGAGCCGATGACCACGTCGAAATCCCCTTTACGTATGCGCTGCCACTCGTCGAATTGCTCGCCTAAGCTAAGCTTGGAGTGGAGCACGGCCACCCGCTGGGGAAAGCGGGCGGCAAAGCGCTCTATGGTCTGGGGGGTGAGGGCGATTTCGGGGACCAGAACGATGCCCTTCTTGCCCAGCTTTACCGTTTCCGCCAGGGCTTGAAGGTAGACCTCGGTCTTGCCGCTGCCGGTGACGCCGTGCAGCAGAAAAGTTTTAGTCTTGCCCTTGAGTAAGCCGGACTTGATCGCCTCGAAGGCGGTCTTTTGTGCCGATGTCAGGGTGAGGGGTGGGGAGGGAACGATATCCTTATAGGAAATCGGCTCCCGCCTTACCTCCACCGCCTCGAATTTAGCCAAGCCCTTGCTGACTAAAGCGTCGGCTGTCGCCTTACTACATTTTATATTATCCCTGACTTGCGCCCAGGGCACCGCCCCGCTCTGCCGCGAAAGGTATTCTAATAAGGAAGCTTGCTTGGGCGCTTTGCCTAAGTTAGTGGCTTCGGTCTCGGCTTCCGTTTTGTTAACCGCCAGGCTGAGGTAGGGCACTATCTTGGGCTTTACCCTGATTTTCTCCAGCTCGTAGCTCTTAGCCGCCAGACCCTTATTTACCAGCTGGTTAACGATGCCCGACGCCTTCCTCTTGCCCAGCGCTTTTTCGATTTGCCCCAGGCTTGCCTTCCCCTTTTCCCGGATTAGCGCCAGCGCCTGCCTAGCTTCAGCGTTGAGCGTCGAGATGTCGAAATCTTCGGGGGGTGGGGTGGGGCTGATTAAAGTGATTGTCCGCCGCTCGAAGCCCGGCGGCAGCATCAAAGCCACGGCGTCGAAGAGGGGCGATAAATAATACTGGCTAATCCAGCGCGTCAGCGACACCTGCTGGGGGGATAGCAGGGGACGGGGCTCGATAACCCCGATAATTTCCCGCGTCTCCTCCACCTCGGGGTGGGGGCTTAATCCCAGGACGATGCCCTGGAGCCGCTTATCGCCGAAGGGCACCCATACCGCCTGCCCGACATTAACCTCCAGGTGGGGGGGGATGGCGTAGCTAAATGTCCGGCGCTGGGCTATCGGCGAGTTGACGCTAACCTCAGCAAAGCTCATCCCGCACTCCGAGGCAGCCTTAGCCTATTCCTATTCCTGTTCCGGCTCTGGCTCTTGTTCCTGCTTCAGTCCCGGTTCCGGCTTCAGTTCCTTTTCCCGCTTTTCCTTGGTCCGCGACGCCTTACTGCTCAGGCCGCGCATGTAAAACAGGCGGGCCCGCCGCACCTTGCCGCGCCGCACCACCTCCACCTTCTCCACCAGCGGTGAGGCGAAGGGAAAGGTATGCTCCACGCCTACGCCGCGGGCGACGCGCCTGATGGTGAAGTTGCCGCCGTCGGCGCCGCGGCGCACCTTAATGATCAGGCCGTTAAAGACCTGGATGCGCTCCCGTCCCTTTTCTACAATCTTGGCGCTCACCTTGACCGAGTCGCCGGGCGCAAGGGCGGGAATATTGGGGTTCGGTTCGTTTTTGAGTAATGTCGTCATATCCATATTAAGTTTGCCTCAATCTTTCTACTAGACGCTTTTCCTCAGAGCTTAACTCGGCTCTGGCTAAAAGTTCGGGGCGTTGCTCCAGAGTGCGCCGTATCGCCTGCTCGCGGCGCCAGCTATCTATCTGGGCATGGTTCCCCGATAATAAGACCTCGGGCACGGGCCAGTCCCGGTATTGGGGCGGGCGGGTGTATTGGGGGTATTCCAAAAGCCCGCCGACATGGGAATCATCCAGCGGCGAAGCCTCGGAGCCTAAGACCCCGGGCACCAAACGGAATACGCTCTCTATGACCACCATCGCCGCCAGCTCGCCGCCGCTGAGCACGTAATCGCCGATGCTGATTTCGTCGGTAGCCAGGTGCTCCCTCACCCGCTCGTCAACGCCTTCATAATGGCCGCAGATAAGAATCAGTCGGCTGTGTTGGGTCAGCTCCTGGGCGACATTTTGCGTGAAGAGCCGCCCCTGCGGCGACAACAATATTATAGGAGTATCATTCTTCTTTTCTATCGCCTCCACCGCCTCAAAAATGGGTTCGGGCTTGAGCACCATGCCCGCCCCGCCCCCATAGGGGTAATCGTCGGCGGTGTGGTGCTTATCGTGGGTGTAGTCCCGAATGTTGTGCAAGCCGATACCGACCAGCTCCCGGTCGATGGCCCGCTTCATGATGCTGAGGTCGAAAATGTCCTCGAACATCTCGGGAAACAGCGTTAAAACGTCGATATGCACTTGTCTATCCCTTCCCCTTGATGGGGGTGGTGTGCTCGGGCACCCTTCCTTTTATAACGTCCACCGCGTGGGGCAGCACCGGCATTATCACCTCCAAACACTCCGCCACCGCCTTGGGGCTGCCCGGCAGGTTGACGATGAGGCATTCCTTCCTCATCCCCGCCGTCGCCCGGCTGAGCATGGCGTTGGGGGTGACGGCGAAAGACTTGACCCTCATCATCTCGGCCAGCCCCGGCACCTCCTTGTCCACTATAGACAGGGTGGCTTCGGGGGTAACGTCGCGCGGCGCCAGTCCGGTGCCGCCGGTGGTGATAATAATATCCATAGTGCCCTCGTCGGCCCACTGGGCGAGCTTTTGAGCAATAGTATCCTTCTCGTCGGGGATAACCTCGTAGTTGACGACCTTGCAGTCCATACTGGCAAAGCTATCCTTGATCAGCGGCCCGCTCTTATCGGGGCGCTTCCCCTGTGACGCCTTGTCGCTGATGGTAATAATACCCAGATTAAACATAAATACTGCCTCGCTTAAAGCAGACTATATTTTATCACATAAGGGGCTTAGAGCAAAGTTTAGAGCAAAAGAGACGAATTTATAAAAAATTAGTACGAGTGGGTATTGACAAAAGGGGGTAGGTGTGATATAGAATGGTAGAAAGTGGGAGATAGTGGTAAAACAGGGTAGAATTGGGGTTGGTGTATGTTCTTCGGGGAATTCGAATACAGGATCGACGAAAAGGGTAGGGTGCCTATACCGCCTAGATTCCGGGGGCTGCTTAAGGCAGGAGTAGTGCTGTCTCCGGGGGTGGAGGGGTGCATAACCGTCTACCCACTAAACGAGTGGAAGAAGCTGGCTGATACCCTTACTGCGGGTTCGCTTTCCCCCAGTAAATTGAGGACGTTAAAGCGGGCGGTTTTTGCTACCGCCTTCAGTGTCAAGCTGGACGGTCAGGGCAGGATAGCGCTACCCACTCCGCTTAAAAAACATGCCGAGATTGTAAGCGAGATAGTTATAATCGGAGCCAATAACTACCTTGAGTTCTGGAATAAAATACGCTGGGCAGAGGAGAAGGCTATGGGCCAGGAACAGGCCTGGCTGCTTTTCGAAGGCTTGGAGAAGCGCCAATGAATCTAACTATGTCGGCAGCTTCCACCCACATCCCGGTGTTGCTGGAAGAGACCATTGAGGCGTTGAACGTCCAGCCCGGAGGCCGCTATATCGACGGCACCATCGGGCCCGGCGGCCACGCCGCGGCTATTATGGAAAACAGCTCGCCCGGCGGGCAACTGCTGGGCATTGACGCCGACCCCAAAGCCATAAAGATGGCTAGAGCCAGGCTCGACGCCTACGGCGACTCGGTGCTCCTGGTCAACCAGAACTTCGCCAATATTAAGTCAATCTGCTTAAAGCACGGCTTCTTACCGGTGCACGGTATCCTCTTCGACCTGGGTCTTTCCTCGGTGCAGCTGGAGAAGAACAATCGCGGTTTCAGCTTCCGCCACGATTCCCTGCTCGACATGCGCTTAAGCCCCCGCCAGGAGGTTACCGCCGAAATTATTATCAACTCCTCCCTCGAAGACCAGCTAGCCAAGATTATAAGGGCCTATGGCGAGGAGCGCTATAGCCAGCAGATAGCCCGCCAAATCGTGCGCCAGCGTCCCATCACCACCAGCCTCCAACTTGCCCAGACCGTAGAGCAGGCGGTGGGGGGCAGGCGAGGCCGAATTCACCCCGCCACCCGCACCTTCCAGGCGCTGCGCATCGCCGTAAACCGAGAGCTGGAGAACCTCAAGTCGGCGCTGGAACAGACGGTCGACCTCCTCGGCTTTGGCGGCCGGCTGGTGGTCATCAGCTATCACTCCCTCGAAGACCGTATCGTCAAGCAGTTTATGCACCAGCAGGCAAGCGGAGATGATGCCTGCTTGCGCTTAATCAATAAAAAGGTTATTACTCCGTCTCAGGCGGAAGTCCACTATAATGCACGCAGCCGCAGCGCCAAGTTGAGAGCGGCGGAACGAATTTCTATGCCAAAGGAGAATAGCGGTGGGTAAACCAGCGATTGAGTACCAAAAGATGATGACCGAGATAGTGTACGTGAACCTGCCCGGCCCCAAGGAACCCAATCCCGGGATGACCGGCGGTGAACTGCTGCACGGTTTCCTGGCCGAGCTGCACGAAGACTCGAGTAACGAGGTACAGGCTCACCTGGGGGCTCTATGCAGCAAGTGGAACGTGCGCTTTAGAAAAGAGAGTGGGTCACCGACCTGATAAAAAATAATAATTGACCGAGATGTTCTATCTTCTACCGAAGAGTGAGGACAGGTCACTCCGGGAGGTTTGAAGATGTGAAAACTAAAAATATTGAATCGAGACCCGAATATCTCAATTAAGGAGGGGGCAGATGACAAAACGAGGGGTTATAACTTCCATTGATGTTGGCACCACCAAGGTATGCACCACTATCGCCGATGTGAACGAGGTGGGTAATATCCGGGTGGTGGGGGTGGGGGTTACGCCGTCGGTAGGGTTGCATAAAGGGCTGGTGGTCAACATCAACGAGGCCAAGGAATCAGTCCGGGAATCGGTGAAGAAGGCGGAGCAAGCCAGCGGTTACAAGGTGGAATCGGCCTATGTCGGCGTCACCGGCCGACATGTAACCTCGCTGAACAACCGGGCCGTGGTCGCCATTACCCGTAACGACCGCCTGGTGCGTTCCGAAGACCTGAGGCGGGTCTTGACCACCGCCCGCAGCGTCAAGGTTCCGGTCGATAGAAGGCTACTCCATGTCATTCCGCGTGGCTACGCCGTTGACGGCCAATCGGGGGTCAAGAACCCGATAGGAATGCATGGCTTCAGGCTGGATGTGGAAGCCCACATCATCACCGCCGCCGTGACCTCGGTGCAAAACCTGGTGAAGTGCATCCGCGGCATCGGACTCGATATCGACGACCTTATCCTGGAGCCTTTAGCCAGCAGCGAGGCGGTGCTATCTGCCGATGAGAAGCAGGTAGGCGTCGTCCTGGCCGATATCGGCGGCGGCACCACCGATATCGCTATCTTCCGGGAAGGCAGCATCTGGCACACCGCCATTCTACCCGTCGCCGGCTACCAGATAACCAGGGATATCGCCATCGGCCTGGGGCTGCCCTTCGACGTGGCCGAAGAAATGAAGAAGAAGTACGGCAGCGTCACCCCGGTCTACGAGACCAAGGGGGGTTCGGGCAGCGATACCCTGACCACCAACGGGCACGGTGTTTCCCACCAGGACCTCTGCGACATAATCCGCGCCCGGGTGGAAGAAGTGCTCAGGCTTATCGTGCTCGAGATGCCCAGTTCCGACTACGAGACGCTGGTTCCCGACGGCCTGGTGCTCACCGGCGGCAGTTCCAACCTGGCGGGTATCGAAGCGCTGGGGCGCAATACCCTGCAGCTGCCGGTAAGGGTCGGCATTCCCAGCAGTATATACGGTATCTCGGATGCCCTGCACGACCCGGCATACGCCACCAGCGTTGGCCTGTTGCTCTGGGGAGCCAAGCATCGGGAAATGCAAACTTGGGGTCGCGGAGGCTTTGGCTCGGGTGTGCGGCGCTTCGTTTCACGGCTCTTTAAGGCGTTCCGTTAGCTGAGATCAGCTAATTTAGTAAAAAAGGAGGGGGGAGAAATGGCAAAATCAACCTTCAGTCCTAACCCAGCTAAGATTAAGGTCTGCGGCTTGGGCGGTGGCGGCTGCAACGCTATCACCCGCATGGTTAGGGAGCAGATTCAGGGGGTAGAGTTTATCGGCATGAATACCGATGCCCAGGCCCTGTCTATTACCGAGGCCCCTGTCCGCGTCCAGCTCGGTGAAAAGCTCACCCGGGGCTTGGGCGTGGGCGGCGACCATGACCTGGGTCAGAAGGCAGCCGAGGAGAGCCGCGAGGAAATCGCTGAGCTTCTCGATGGCGCCGACATGGTGTTTATCACCTGCGGCATGGGCGGCGGCACCGGCACCGGCGCCGCTCCGGTGGTGGCTGAGGCCAGTAAGCAGACCGGGGCGCTGACCATCGCCGTGGTCACCAAGCCCTTTACCTTCGAAGGCAACCACCGCACCGAGGTGGCTGAGGACGGCATCGTCCGGCTCCTGGGCAAGGTCGATACCCTTATCATCATCCCTAACGACAAACTGCTCGACCTCTGCGACCAGCAAACGGTGGTGGATAACGCCTTCAAGCTGGCCGACGACGTGCTGCGCCACGGCGTCCAGGCTATCGCCGAGGTTATCACCGTACCCGGGCTGATAAACCTTGACTTCGCTGACGTTAAGGCGGTGATGAAAGACGCCGGCCCGGCCTGGATGTCCATGGGTGTGGGTTCGGGTAAGAGCCGGGCTGTCGATGCGGCTAACGAAGCCCTGGCCAGCCCGCTGCTGGATGTTTCCATTGAGGGCGCTAATGGCGTGCTCTTCAATGTCTCCGGCGGCACCGGTCTTACCCTGTTCGAGGTCAACGAAGCCGCCGACGTCATCAAGGCGGCGGTAGACCCCGAAGCCAACATCATCTTCGGCGTGGCACAAGACCCGAGCATGGGTGAGGAGATAAGGATGACCCTGATTGCCACCGGCTTTGCTTCCAAGCTGGGAATGGCCGGCGTCAGTCGGGAAGAGGAGTTCAATGAGTTGCTTAGGGGCTTAAGAGGCAAGGAAGAGGAACTGGATGTTCCCGCTTTCTTGCGCCGTCCCCTGTTTAGTCACCGGCGCCAACCGATTACGCCGTCAACTAAACTAATACATACTCCACCGGGCGCACCTTAAGGGTGAGTCCAGTGGCGATAACGGAAGATACCGGCTAAAAGGCTGTGGAGTGTTCTGACTCTGCAGCCTTTTTTCTTTGTCTTAAAAATCGGGGGTAAAGGGGGCTAAAAGTCCTTGACAAACACTATATGTTGTGGTAATGTATCTCCGCTACCCAATATGATGTAGTGATTGACGATGAACTGTCCCTATTGCGGTCATAGTGAAGACAAGGTTATAGACTCTCGCGAGGTTAACGAGGGCATACGCCGTCGACGCCAATGCCTGGGCTGCGGCGAACGCTTTACCACCTACGAACGGTTACAGCCCGCCAGCCTCTTTGTCATTAAAAAAGACGAGCGGCGCGAGGAGTTCGACCGCGAAAAACTCCTGAGCGGTATTCGCAAGGCCTGTGAAAAGCGCCCGCTGCCCACGGGCATAGTGGAAAAGCTGGCCGACGATATCGAGGCTGAGCTTTACCAGCTGGGCAAGGCGGAGATACCAAGCACCGTCGTCGGCGACATCGTGATGGAAAGGCTGAAAAACCTGGACCACATCGCCTACATCCGTTTCGCCAGCGTCTACCGGGATTTTGCCGATATAACCGCCCTGAAACAGGAAGTAGATACCCTGCTCGACGCCGAAGCCGAGCCTTCTACCCCATCCAGCCAGTTGTCCCTCCTCCCCGATGAGGAGCTGGCCGGGGTGAACAAAAGCCGACGGAGGAAGCGGACATGAGCCCGGCTAAGAATAAAGCCGCCAGCCAGCCGCTGGTCGACCGCAACCAGATTGCGCGGGCTATCTTTAAGATTGCCGAGTCTATGGGCATGTCGGATAGAGGCCGAGTCGAACAGCTCACCGCCCAGGTTATCGAGCGCCTGGAGCAAACGCCGTCCCTGATGGCTAAGGAAATAGTGGCCCAGCCACTGCCGGGGATGGAAGAACTGGTTATCAAACCCCGCCGCACCCGCCGCCTGCTCAGCGACGGCGAAATTGAAGCTATGGTCAAGGAAATCTTACAGGCCGAAGAGCCAGCCAAACGAGAGGAGGTCCTGCCTCAGATGGAAACAACCACTATCGTTCAGCCTCAGGTCCAGCCCTCATCGGGCATAAACTTAAGCAAAAACGCTCTTCGTGTCCTGGAGAAACGCTATCTCAAGAAGGATAAACAGGGCAAGGTGGTCGAGGCACCGGAGGAAATGTTGCGCCGTGTGGCGGAGGCTATCGCTTCCGCCGAGCTTAACTATGACCCCAAGGCTGACGTCAGGGCCAGGGAAGACGAGTTCTACCAGCTCATGTTCAATCTGGAGTTCCTGCCTAACTCCCCCACCCTGATGAATGCCGGGCGGGAACTGGGGCAGCTCTCGGCCTGCTTTGTCATTCCCGTTAATGATTCCATGGAGTCTATCTTCGACGCCGTAAAGTACACCGCCCTCATCCATAAGAGCGGCGGCGGCACCGGCTTTTCCTTCAGCAACCTGAGGCCGGAGGGCGACTTCGTTAAGTCCACCTCGGGTGTCGCCAGCGGCCCCGTCTCCTTTATGGAGGTCTTCGACACCACTACCGACGTCACCAAGCAGGGGGGGACGAGGCGGGGGGCCAACATGGGCATCTTAAGCGTTGACCACCCCGATATCATGCGCTTCATCACCGCCAAGGATGACCCCAGAAAGCTGACCAACTTTAATATATCGGTGGCGGTGACCACCGAGTTTATGGAGGCGGTCAAGACGGGCGCCGAATACGACCTGCTGAGCCCCCGAACCAAAAAGGTGGTGGATAAGCTCAACGCCAGTGAGGTCTTCGAGAAAATCGTGGATATGGCCTGGCGCACCGGTGACCCCGGCATCGTTTTTATCGACCGCATAAACAGGGACAACCCCACCCCCCAGCTGGGTAAGATCGAGTCCACCAACCCCTGCGGCGAGCAGCCCCTCCTCCCCTACGAGTCCTGCAACCTGGGCTCCATCAACCTGGCGCGGATGCTCAAAGCCACTGACGGCAAATTCGAGATTGACTACCCCAAGCTGGCCCGGGTAGTCAGGTCCGCCGTCAGGTTCCTGGATAACGTTATCGAGGTCAATAAGTTCCCCCTCCCCCAGATAGAGGATATGACCAAGAAATCGCGGAAAATCGGGCTGGGGGTGATGGGCTTTGCCGATATGCTGCTCATGCTGGGCGTCCCCTATAACTCGGAGGAGGCGCTAAAAGTCGGCACCGAGGTCATGCGCTTCGTCCACGACGAGGCGGATAAAGCCTCGGCGGGGCTGGCTGAAGAAAGGGGTGTCTTCCCCGCTTTCCCGGGCAGCATCTACGATGTGCCCGGCGGCGCCAAGATGAGGAACGCTTCCTGCACTACTATCGCCCCCACCGGCACCTTAAGCATAATCGCGGGCTGTTCCAGCGGCATCGAACCCCTCTTCGCCTTGAGCTACACCCGCAATATCCTGGACGGCGCCCAGATGGTCGAGGTGAACCCCTATTTCGAGCAGGTCGCCCGGAGCGAGGGCTTTTACTCCGACGAGCTGATGAAAAAGCTGGCGGAGGGGGCTAAACTCCACGATATGGAGGACATCCCCGATAAAATCAAGCAGGTATTCGTCACCGCCCACGCGATAACCCCCGAATGGCACGTCAAGATGCAAGCCGCTTTCCAGAAGTCCACCGACAACGCCGTTTCCAAGACGGTTAACTTCCCTCAGGAAGCGACCCGGGAAGACATCACCCAGGTCTATAAGATGGCTTACGAAGAGGGGCTGAAGGGGATAACCATCTACCGCGACCGCAGCCGCGATTCCCAGGTATTGACCACGGGCAAGGAAAAAGAGAAAGAAAAAGCCTTCAGGCTGACGCCCCGCCAGCGACCCACCGAAACCAGGGGGGCGATTACCAAGGTCAGCACCGGCTGCGGCTCTCTCTACATCACGGTGGCTTATGACGACAAGGGCATTTTCGAGGTCTTCGCCACTCTGGGCAAGTCGGGCGGTTGCGCCTCCGCCCAGCTCGAAGCCACCTGCCGCCTGATAACGCTGGCGCTCCGTTCCGGGGTGGATGTCGCCTCGGTGGTGAAGCAGCTGAAGGGTATCCGCTGCCCCAATATCGCCTGGGAGAACGGCAAGTCCATCCTCTCTTGCGCCGATGCCATCGCCGGCGTCCTGGAAAAGCACAGCGGCGCCGATGGTGGTCAGGGGGTTGAAACGGCCAAGAGCCCCGAAGTTGCTCTAAAGAGTGATAACGGCGGCAATGGTATCGATGCCGTCAAGAACCTGGCCGGGCAGTGCCCCGACTGCGGCAACCTGCTGGTATATCAGGAGGGGTGTTATATCTGTCCTTCCTGTGGCTATACGAAGTGCTAGGGGGAAGGAGGTGAGGGATGAAAATAAAATTAACTAACATGAAACCTAGAAGAGTTGGAAAGGGCATTACTGTGCGACGCGGACGATTAAACATGCCACTACTACAACTTTCCGAAAAAAGTGGAATTTCCGAGAGTAAGCTGCGCCGACTTGAGGAAGGATTTGAACCCGAAGTAGAGAGTAAAGATCTTGAGCGCATTGCAATGGCTCTAGGGATGCGTATGAGGGGAAAGCCCAGTGCTGAAGATTTGGTCAACTTCTTTCTTTGTGTTCCCGAAGATAAAGATAAACAGTTAACGTTTATTTGAAAACAGTTGATGGTGCTATGCTGGCTTACTGTAAAAACAATCCAAGAGGAATTAATTCAACACGTGATTATGGTGTTGAGTTTGTTGTACAGAAGGCCCAAAGATTGCTAAAACAAAGCAATTTTGAGGGTCCTCCATTCCTGCCAGAACGCCTAGCTCCATTTCAAAGAGTAAAGCAAATTGTTAAAGAGGATCTAGGCGATCTATCTGGTTTGCTAGTTCCCTTAGATGATGGCTTCGAGATCAAGATCAATGCAACTCATCCTCCAGAGAGACAAAATTTTTCTTGTGCTCATGAAATAGCTCACACTTTTTTCTTTGAAGAGGAAGGTAGGGTACTGATTC
>Ga0315555_1001543_pt1 | contig 16537 bp, 16 predicted proteins | sample SalMarSW160380MG_FD_202113 | JGI IMG/M metagenome (GOLD analysis project Ga0315555, IMG submission 202113) | Salt marsh sediment microbial communities from the Plum Island Ecosystem LTER, Massachusetts, United States - Salt Marsh Sediment SW1603-80 ... | reverse complement strand
CGTTTTCACCCGTGTATACAAACTCGGGGCCGAATCCCCCAATTGCCACGGGATGCCTTACCACGTATTTACCGTATTTTGATTCAGCCATCTGTAAAATCCTCCTTTTTTACGTAATATTATTGTGAAAAAAGTATTTTTTCTACGTCTCTAAGCCTTTTCAGCCCCTTGACCTCCCGCGGAAACATCGGCAGCTCGGTAATCTTCAGATGAGAGTATTTTTCGCGGATATGCTTCAGGTATTGTTTCTGCTGCTTTACTTTTATTTGCAGAAACCCCGATTCATCGGTCTTTACCACGTTGTTGATTATAACCTGCTTTACTTTAAGGCCGTATTTGTTCATCTCCCGGAAAGTCCCCTCAAGCTGCTCCACCGCCAGGGCCTCCGGTATGGTTACCATGGTGAAATTCACCTTGTTCCTTAAAAATCCCATGTTGACGGCGGAAAGCTCCTCCCAGCGTTTCAGGATGTCCAGCACCGGCTCGCGGCTCTTCCTGCCGAGCCTTAATTTTGAATAAATACGCGGCGCCATCCTCAAGTGGTCGGCCAGCAGCGCGGGCGTACCCAGCAGGCCGAGTGTCTGCCCCAGCGGCGCCGTGTCCCAGACGACATTTTCGTAAATGCCTTTCACTACCATTTCCCGGATATAGTCGACCATGAACTCTTCGCCCAGCCCCGGCAGCACCGAGGTCATGAACTCCACGAAGCTTTCGTAGTCGATATCCACGAAAGCCGAGAAGACCTCGTACACCTCCCGGCCGAATTTCCTGTCCCACATCTCCCTGATTTCGTCCCCGCCGATTTCGCTGATAAAGAGATTCGGCAGTACCGGGGTCGGCTTTTGCTCATCGGTTACCTCGAAGATGTGGGATAGCGAAGGCGTGGCGTCGGTGGAGAGTGCCAGTGTCGGCCCCGCGGCTGCATAATGCAGGGCCGTGGCGGCGGAGCAGGTCGTCTTGCCCACCCCACCCTTGCCGGTAAACATGGTGATGCTGGTCACGCTAATATTGAACAACAATCGTGCTTACATTCGCAACTGGCATTTCCGCGCTATGGTCTGGTGGTGACGAACTTTTTCTTATCTTTTTTACAGATAACCTGTATCGTGTTGCGACCCGACATCGCCGCCGTGGGCATGCCGCCGCCCGGATTGACCCACTGCCCCGCCATGTAAAAATTGTCCAGTCCGGGGAGGGTTTTACGCATTGATGAAGTGAAAGTCTCGGCGCTGAACATCCATCCCTCATAGCTGCCGCGCCAGTTGCCGGTATAGCGCACCCAGGTCATGGGAGTGGCAACATCCCGCATTTCCACCTGCGAGGCAAGTCCGGGAAAACGCTTATCAAGCGCGGCGATTACATCATCGGCAATCCGTTCTTTTTCCGCTTTATAGCGTTCCGGTTCTTGATATAGTTTTTCCCAGTAGTCATAGTCGGTCTCGAACTGGACTTTTAACACGGTTTTCCCTTCCGGCGCCAGAGCGGGGTCGTAGCTGTAAGTAAGCACCCCCAGCCTGTGGTGTTCCTTGCCGGCAATGGTGATGGGAGTCTCAAGCGGGAAGGACAGGCCGGATACGGAAGGGGGAATTTCTTCAACGCGGCCTGCCACGCCCATTCCGATGTATACCAGAGGCGAGAAGAGCTTGGGATTATCATACCGATTTTTTATAGCATCATCGACATATTTCCCCTCGAGCATATTAAAAATGGTCGTACGGCCGTCAGCGGCGGAGACGACCCAATCGGCGCGATGCTCCGTGCCGTCAGCCAGTTTTATGCCAACCGCTTTATCGTTTTCAACTAATATTTTGTCCACCCTTGCTTTGAGATGGATTTCCCCACCCAGGGCGCGGTAGCGTTCTTCAAGGAAGCGGACAAGCTCAAGGGCGCCGCCCATGACATAACCGGCTGCTTTATTGTGCTGAAAGCCGAGCATCCATAAGATTATCATCATCGGCCACTGATCGTCACCGAAAGCGGACGTTAGCGTCTGGCGTAGATAGGGGTTCTTGAAGCGTTTGCAGAAATCACCCGTGGATATCTTCATCCATTTTTTCATAAGCATCAGCATGGGCAACATTTTTACTGCTTTGATTTTATCCAGCAAATTGTAAAGCTCGGAGGGTTTATCAGCGGGCATATCCGAGCGGGAGAAAGAACGTATCCCTTTAGTGAATTCCCTGATAACATCTTTATCCTCCGGAGCTAACTCCAGCAGGTACTGCTCAAAGCGGTCGGCATCGCAATAAAGAGTGAAGGCTTTACCATCTTTATCTTCAAAGCTTGAATACCGGTCGTGGTTGTAGATTTTCCATTCCTGCGCTGCCCCCAACTCCTCCCAGAATTTGTAATATGCCGTACGCGGATTGGTGCCCACCAGCCAGTTCATCGCGCCATCAATGGTATAGCCCTTGCGTTTCCAGCCGGTGCAGACGCCGCCGGGTATTTTATGCATCTCGAATATATACGTTTTATATCCGTTCATACGACCGTAGCAGCCCACCGCCAGGCCGGTGAGTCCTCCCCCGATGATGATAATCGATTTTTCCATCGCTCCCTCCTTTTCTATGGTACTCCTGTTAAACGCTGCATTATATCACAAAAACGTAAGTCTTACATTTCGTCGGTGATAACTCTGCCAGTTGATATGATACTATTAAAGTAGAGTGTAATTAATCAGGGGGTTGATAATGAAAGGTTATCGTATCTTTGTATTCACCGCCGCCTTTTTTCTGGCGGCTTCCGCCCTGTTCTATGGTATCCACTACCTGATATTCCATGACCCGCACCATATCTTTATCTACCTGCTCGGCGATTTCGCTTTCCTGCCGCTCGAGGTTTTCATCGTTGTCATCGTCATCGAGCGCATCCTTACCCGCCGGGAAAAGCAGGCCATGCTTTACAAGCTCAATATGGTCATCGGGGCCTTTTTCAGCGAAATCGGCAATCGCCTGCTGGCCGACCTCATCGAATATTTCGATAACCGGGAGGAAATTTCGCGTCACCTGGGCATCAACAAGGACTGGACGCCGAAGGACTTCAAGCAGGCCGGCGATTATGCTTATAACCTGAAGGCCGATGTCGACATTAAAAGACTAGACCTGGAAGAACTGAAGAAGTACCTCTCCGGGAAGAGGACGTACCTGCTGACGCTGCTGGAAAACCCCAACCTGCTTGAGCACGACCGCTTTACCGATTTACTCTGGGCGACCACCCATCTCGACGAAGAACTTGAAGCCCGTCCGTCTTTGAAGAATCTGCCGCAGGAAGACCTGGAGCACCTGGCCGTTGACATCGAGCGGATGTACGACCACCTTACCAGCGAATGGCTGGACTACGTTCAGCACCTGAAGGCCAACTACCCGTTCCTCTTTTCCCTGGTCTTGAGGACACACCCCTTCCAGGAGAAACCCTCGGCGGTGATTGCGTAGGGGGGGTAAATGTACCGGCTGATCGACACGCATGCCCACCTGGACGAAATAGAAGATATAGAGTCGGTCCTTATCGCCGCTAAAGAGGCCGGCCTGGCGGCGATAGTGGCCGTCGGCTCCGATTTAGCATCGAATGTGAAAGTGCTGGAGCTTGCCAGACTTCACAAGGGATTTATTTACCCGGCGCTGGGCTGGCACCCCTGGTTCATCAGGGAGGCGGATATTGCCGCCAACCTGGAGTTCATCGAGGCCCATGTCGATGAAGCGGCGGCTGTCGGCGAGGTGGGTCTGGATTATCATAAACGGGTAAGGGCGGGGGCTGATAAAGCCCTGCAGAAGCAGGTGCTGGGGGAAATACTAAAAATAGCCGGAGACCATGATAAGCCGGCGCTGATTCATTCACGCTACGCCTGGCGGGACGCCCTGGATGCGGTGCTGGAAGCCGGACTTGAAAAAGCGGTATTCCACTGGTACACGGGGACTTCCAGCGTGCGGCGGGATATCATCAGTTCCGGCTACTATATCTCGGTGACCCCCGCCGTCGAGTATCATGAAGAGCACCGGCGCGCGGTGAAAGAGGTCCCCCTGGAGAGGATGCTCCTGGAGACGGACTCCCCGGTGGTGTACCAGCGGGGCAGCCCCGGCGAGTTTACGTCCAGTCCTGCCGATGTGCTGCGGTCCTTACGCGGCGCGGCGACTCTAAAGGGCGTCAGCGAAGAGGGGATTGCCGAAGCGACCACGGAAAATGCGGTCAGGATGTTTGGGATAGCTTGATCAGGCAATTATACGCTCTCCTGTAGAGAAACATCCGTCCGGTTACCGCCCCTCTTCTGTCGCCTGTATACCAGGTAAATAATCACGTATGTCACGATAAAGCTCAAGATATCCGAGGCCGGTAACGAATACCAGATCCCGTACATGCCGAATAGATGGGAGAACAGATACAATAGCGGCACAAACAGGATAAACTGACGCACCAGAGAAAGAACCAGGGCCATCGTCCCCCTGGAAAGCCCCTGAAACGCGGTAATAAACATGATATTAGGGCCGATAAACATCATCGTGGCCAGCATGATACGCATCGAGGGTATGGTTATCTCCAGCAGTTCCGCGTCTTTGCTGAAGATGCCGATAATCTGGGGAGTAAAAATTTCTATCAATATTGTGGCGGCCACCAGGAACGCCGCGATACCGACCGAGGCCAGTTTTACCGCCTTCCATAAACGTTTGAAGGATTGCGCGCCGAAATTGAAGCCGACGATGGGGAGCAGCCCGTTGGAGACGCCGATAATCGGCATAAAGGCAAGGTCGGAGATGCGGATGACGATGCCGACGGCGGCGATTGCCACCGACCCGTAGGCAGATACCACGTTATTGAACAGGACGAAGGACAGGCTCTCGGTAACTTCCAGTATTGTTGAAGGGGCACCGACGCGGTAAATATCACGCAGGATGGGCATATTGGGGAGGAGGTGGCTTACCCGTATCCGGAAGGCCGTTTTGTGGGCCAGGAAGTAATAGAGGGCGAGCGCTGCCCCTATCGATTGAGCGATGATGGTCGCCAGTGCCGCGCCGCGAACACCCATTTCCGGGAAAGGACCGAGGCCGATAATCAACACCGGGTCCAGGATAATATTTATAACGCTCGCGGTAATCATGATAATCATCGGCTTTACGGCGTCGCCGGAACCGCGGATAAGGCTGCTCACCATCAGGGCGAATATTATCTGGGGTGCTCCGTAGGAAATAATTACCAGATATTGGGTGCTGTATTCCATGATGTCCGGCGTAGCCCCGAATGCCGTAAGGATGCTTTTTGAGAAGAAAACGCCCGCCACCACGAATAGTACACCCCAGAGAACGCTTAAAAAGAATATCTGGCCGGCCACGTGGTTGGTGGCTTCGATATTATTCTCACCGAATCGCCGGGAAACGAGAGCGCCGATACCGACACCGGTGCCTACCCCTACGGCAATAAACAGAATCTGGTAGGGAAATACTATCGTCAATGCCGCGATAGCTTCGTGACCCAGCCGGGCAACCCAGAATGTGTCAACAATATTATAAAGGCTCGTGGTTATCGTCGCGGCTATACCGGGCAGACTCAAACTTATTAACAGTCTGCCCAGGGGCGCGTAACCTAATCTTTCGGTATATTCCTGCATCGCTTCTTTCTTAATCTCATTAAATAACCGGTATAATTACGGTCAGTGCTTCATAGACAGCATGGCGATGAAGCCCGGGATAGATGGCACGAATTGCTACCCGCTGGGGAGTTTCTATGACTTTATTTCTGTGCTTTCCCGGTTTATCAGAACTTAAAAGGTATCCCGAATTCTTCGAACAGCTTCATATCGTGTTCCTCGCCCTCGTCCGTGTACGATATTGGGACCCACGGTATCTCCTCTAGGTTGCGGATAACCAGCGGGAGCCAGTCGAAGGGTATTGACACAACCTGCCGGCCTTCTGGGAAGGCCTTCTGCATTTTCATGCCGAAGCCGATGCCGGTGGTTATATAGTTGATTTCCCCGGCTATATACGGGTACGCGTAGAGCCAGGCGCAGCCCAGCACGTTGGTCATCTTGCTCGTCAGTACTTTGCCGGTGGTATAGCTGATTGCCCTCGTGATGATTTCCGTCTGGCTGACATCGTCGGTGAGGATAATGAGAACGTCCGGGTTAAACGATAGCGTCTCCAGCGGCGAGAAGGCGATGCAGTTGACGGTTTCCTTGGCGAACCTGGGGAGGATATCGTAAACTCTGCGGTTGGCATAAGGCTCTTTAAAAGCCTGTAAAGCCACCCCGAAATTCCCCGATTCAACCTCCGGGGGGAGGTCGTGTCCCAGCGTGTAAGTGCCCGGCGGGCAGGCGTGGTTTTTAATATCGACGTAGAAAGGGGCGCCTCTTTCCTGGGCTTCTCCGACCATGGCGCAGAAAGCCAGGTTTTTATCCAGCCTCTCGATGCCTTCCGGTTTCTCCAGCAGGAACTTGACGCCTACGGGCGGTTTCTCGAAGTTGAATTTATTGAAGATAGAAAGGTCTAATGAAAGCGGATTCATCTCTCCCTCCTTCGCTGTGGTGAAAGAATTTTTTTAATTGGGGCGCGGTGGCGTTTAACCCTTGAGCATGACCTCTGTATTATTCGTCCAGTATTTCCGCCGCGTCGCTGATGTCTATTTCCAGCATCTTCACGTTCGCCAGGATGCGGTCGGCGTTGCTTTCCACGGCCGGTATCCCGCCGGAGATTTTCTTAAGCTCCTCGGCGTTCTTCCGGAGGGCTTTGATTTTTTCCACCATTCCCTTGATATCGTAGTTTTCTGCCATTGTATTACTCCTAATGCTGCTTGGGCCGCTGGTCCTGGAAACGGCGGCTCTTGGACTGGGACCTCGGCAGGCTCTCGTATTCGTGAAATTCTATGTTATAGCCCAGGTTGGTCTTCACACGCAACTGGTCGACCAGCACCGTCCTGATGGCGGCCTCGTCGTTCTTGTATTCCGGTAGTATCTCTACTTTAAGCGTAATATTATCGATGTCGCCTTTTTTTGTAACGACCACCAGGTATTCGTTGCTTAGTTGCGGAATGTCCCTGACCACCTCTTCGATAGCCGTCGGCGAAAGCAGCACGCCCTTGACCTTGGTGATGTCATCGGCGCGGCCCATGATGCCGCCGTCCAGCAGACGGAAGGTACGACCGCAGTCGCACTGCCGGGAGTTCCACTGTATCAGGTCCTTCACGTCGAACCTGATGCACGGCTGGGCCATGCGATTGAAGGTCGTCACCACCATCTTGCCTCTCCTGCCCGGCTCATCGATAGGTTCGCCCGTATCGGCGTCCTCTATCTCCACCAGGTAGAACGCCTCGTTGACGTGCAGGCCGGATTGGTACCGGCATTCCCAGCCCCAGTGGCCGATTTCCGTGCTGCCTACCTGGTCGTACACCTTGGCTCCCCAGGCGTCCTCCATCCTCTTGCGTGTAGCCGGTATGCTGCCCCCGGGTTCACCCGCCACCGTGATTTTCCTGATGAACAGGTCTTTGGGCGGGTCTATGCCCATTTTCCTGGCCGTCTCCGCCATGCCCAGCACGTAGGTCGGCGTGGCCCCCATGGCCGTGGCCTTGAGCTCCTGCATTTTCAATATGCGCGCCTCGGTGTTCAAAACGCCGCCCGGGATCACCTCGCAGCCCAGCTTCTCGCCGGCATAATGGTAGGCCCAGAAAGCGATGAAGATGTTATAACCGAAAGGCAGGAATATCCGGTCGCTGGCACGGTAGCCCTGGGCGTATAAAGCGTAGGCGTAGGCCTCGGTGCTGTACTCCCAGTCCTGCCAGGTATCGGCCTGGTACACCGGCTGCCCCGTCGTGCCGCTGGTCTGGCGGTATGCCGTCACCTTCTCCAGGGGCACGCTTAAGATATCCCCGTAGGGAAAGGGGTCTTTGCCCTCTCCCTGTGCCGTTCTCATCATGGCTTTTTCCATCTTGGGGACTTTTCTAATATCTTCGTAGGTTTTAAGGTCGCCCGGCTCCATGCCGGCATCGCTGTAGAGCTTGTGGTAAAATCTGGATTTTTCGTATGCCCAGGTAAATATTTCCTTAAATTTCTTGAATTGCAGTTGCCGGAGCTTTTCCCGGGGCAAAGTTTCCAGAATGGGATTCCAGTACTCGCTGCTGTTCATTTGACTGCCTCTCCTTTCTATCGCTTATCGGCTAGATATAATATACCCAATATCAGCCTGAATACGCAAATAACTTTCATTCTATATGGAACAAAACCACAGCGTTATATACGCCCGGTAATAACGCTATTAAGGAATATTGATTGTAATATTTTGTTGACAAAGACCGGGAAACGTTATAAAATAATTCTGCATGGAACTTTATTCTCATTATGCCTCTACCCGGTAGGCTTATGACCATAAGTGAAGCAAACAGGAGAACCGATAAAACCCCGCTGGGCACATTGCTGTCCATCCTCATGTCTTTCGAGGTGCTGGCAAGACTTTTCGAAGTTGAGCTTAGGCGCTACGACGCAACCCTTATTAGATTCAACATCATGAGCACTCTCTTCAAGAACGGCGGCGAGATGACGCCATCGGAAATCGCGGAGAGCGTTTTCCGGGAAAAGAATTCCATCACCGCGGCTATCAACACTATGGAGAGACAGGGAGTCGTCCGCCGCGAGCCTTCACCTAACGACCGCCGGTCCGTAAAAGTCGTCATCACCGATAAAGGCTGGAAAGAGGCCAACCAGCTTAATCCGGTTGCCCAGGAGATAAGCCGCGGGGTTTTATCCTGTATGGACAAAGACCAGATTGAAAACCTGGTGGAAACTATGAGGACGCTTAGGGAGAGCCTGTTGCCCCGCCTCGCCAGGACCGCCGGAAACGGAAAAATTCACGAATAGTGTCAATTAAAATCGCGGTTTCACAGCGCAACCGGAGCCTGTCTGCGCTGAATATAAATAAAGGGGGGATTATGTAACTGTGAAAGAGATAAGGATTCATGGACGTGGCGGCCAGGGAGCCGTCATGGCGGCCAGGATGCTGGCCAGCGCCTTCGTCAGAGAAGGCAAGTCGGTAGCCAGCTTTCCCATGTACGGTTTTGAGAGGCGCGGTGCGCCGGTGGTGGCTTTCACCCGCGTTGACGACAAGCCCATACGGGAAAAGACACAAATTTATACGCCTGACTGCCTGATAGTGATTGACCCCGGTCTGTTAACCCTGCCCACGCTGTTCACGGGGTTGAAGCCGGGAAGTGCATTCATTCTGAACAGCTCAAAAGAAATGGTCGCAAAGCCCAACGAAAACCTCAAGATAGGCGCTGTGGTCAACGCCACCCAGATAGCCGTTGACGAAATCGGCCGTGATATCCCCAACACGTGCCTTATCGCTGCCGTTGCCGCCGCCACCGGCTGGCTGAAACTGCAATCCATCCTGGACAGCCTGCCGGACTATCTAAGCGGCGATATTCTTGAGAGAAATCTGAAGAGTGCCGAGAGAGGCTATCGCGAAGTGGAGGTAACCAAATGGTAATAAAGCATAAGAATATTTTTAAAACGGAAAGCGCCTGGTCCAATACCGACGAGTTGATGCTGTGCCTGGATACCGGCGGCTGGCGGACGGAGAGGCCGGTGCTGGACAAGGAAAAATGTAACTACTGCGGGCTCTGCGCTCTCTACTGTCCCCCGCAGTGCATGAAAGACATGGGTGACCATTTCGAGGCTGACCTTGCCTACTGCAAGGGATGCGGCATCTGCGCTACGGAATGTCCGCGTGATGCCATCGCCATGGTTCCGGAAGGAGAGTTCGCCGATGGTTAAAGCGCAAAAGGGTCAGGTAAGGGTAATAACAGGTAACGCCGTCGGCGCTTATGGAGCCATGCTCTGCCGACCGGAAGTGGTGGCGGCATATCCTATCACTCCTCAAAGCGAGATAGCGGAGCTGCTTTCCCAGTTCAAGGCCGATGGCGTTCTGGACGCCGAATATGTGGAAGTCGAGGGTGAAAACTCGGCGATGAATGTCGTCCTGGCCGCCAGCGTCGCTGGCGCCCGGGTTTTCACAGCCACTTCGTCTTACGGCCTCGTATTCATGTATGACGCCCTCCAGGAAGCCTCCGGCTTCAGGGTACCGGTGGTAATGGTAAACGCCAACCGGGAGACGCCCGGCATCCACGCCGTTTCCTCCGGTCAGCAGGACATGATTTCCGCCAGGGACACGGGATGGATCCAGATAATCGTGGAGAACGACCAGGAAATTCTTGACCAGATTATCATGGCCTACCGGCTGGCGGAGGACTATGACATACAGCTCCCGATAATGGTCAACTACGATGGTTTCTATCTCTCCTACCTTGCCGAAGCGGTGGAAATCCCCAAGATTGAAGACGTAGACGCCTTCCTGGCGCCGCTTAAAGAGCAGCCGAAACGCCAGGTCCTGGTTCCCGGAGTTTCAAAAGGTTGCGGGACTCACGGCATGGAAATGGGCTACGTCGAGGCCCGGTACAAGCACTGCCAGGCCCTCGAAAGGGTAAAAAATAAGGTCGATGAGATAGATAAAGCCTTCGGCGATTATTTCGGGCGCAGCTACGGCGGCCAGCTCGAGGAGTACCGCACCGGGGATGCCGATATCATTATCGTTGCTTCCGGCAGCGCCGCCGGCACCGTAAAAACGGTCATAGATACCAAACGGGAAGAGGGAGTGAAAGTGGGCATGGTCAAACTAAGATTGTTCCGTCCCTTCCCCGCCGAACGGATAGTCGAGGCCCTCAAAGGGAAGAAGGCGATAGGCGTTATCGACCGCAGCCTCTGTTTCGGCTGGAAATACGGCCCCATATGTATGGAGTTAAGAGCCCTTTCTCCGGAAATAGGCCCGGCACCCCTATTGAGCTATATCGACGGTCTGGCAAATCTGGATATCACCATAGACCACATAGGAAGGGTGATAGACGAAGTCGGCGCCGCCGCACAGGGCAAGTCTTACCAGGAAGTAACCTGGATTCCGATGGAGGAATGAGGAAATAAAGATGACAGAAAAAACGAAGAAGAAATCAAGGGTTTTTGACTATTTCTGCGAAGGCGAGCAATTTGCCGGCGGCGTCGCCTGGTGCGCCGGCTGTCCCCTGGAACTGACCGCCAGGTTCGTCCCGAAAGTCCTGGGGAAGAATATGGTGTTCGTCGGTACCCCCGGCTGCGCGGCGCCGGTATTGCACGGGCAGAACATAGGGGCATGGCACAGACTGGCTTATTTGGCCTCTGTCATGACCGGGGTGCCCTCCAAGGCTACCGGACTTTCCCGGTACTTCAACAGGACGGGACAGGATGCTACGGTAGTCTGCTTCACCGGCGACGGCTGCGCCACCGATGTCGGCTTCCAGCCCCTTAGCGGCGCCGCCGAGAGAGGTGAAAAATTCATCTACCTGGCCTATGACAATGAGGGCTACATGAACACCGGCAACCAGAGAAGCAGCGCCACGCCGCTGGGGGCGGCTACCACGACGACTCCCGTTGGGAAAATAGGCCGCGGCAAGTCGCAAAACGCTAAGAATATGCCAATGATTATGCTCATGCACCGCCCGGCATATATGGCTACGGCTACCTTGAGCCACCTGGAGGACTTTGCTAAAAAGCTGCAAAAGGCCAAGGAGAAGATAAAGGAGGGATTTGTCTATCTTCACGTCTTCTCTCCCTGCCCCGTCGGCTGGCGTATTAATTCCAATATGTCAATCGAGGTCTGCCGCACCGCCGTGCGCACCAATTACTTCCCGCTCTGGGAGGCGGAAGACGGAAAACCCAGGTTTACGCTGGAGGTAGCCAACCCCAAACCCATTGCGGAATTCACCAAATTAATGCGCAAATTCTCCCATCTTAAAGAAGATGGCCTGGCAGAACTGCAAAAGGCGGTCGATGAGCGCTTTGCGCTTATTAAGAGCCTTTGCGATGCCAATAAATAATCCCGGTGATAAACCGTAAAGGAGGTATGTCTATACACAATAAGCGTAAGAATATCACGAATTGGTGTAGAAGATTCGCTTAACGGGTTACACCGTTCTTTAAATATCTCGTCGAGTGAATACTATCAACTACAAAGTTGTATAACTAAGGAGGTGGATTATTTAGATGGTTACACCAACCAAAGACAAAAAGCCGATAAATAAGCCGATAAAGGGTATGTCGGTAAAGGGTAACCCGGAAATCTGGGACGATACTTGGGTTAATACCACCTGCGGCGGTTGCTATGGTCAGTGCGCGATACGCGCCCACCGTGTTAACGGTGTCATCATAAAAATAGATGGCGACCCGGATAGCGACTTCGGCCCCAGGGGTGGTATCTGCGCCAAGGGCGAAGCCATGATACAGGCCCTTTACGACCCCAATCGCTACAATTACCCCTTGAGAAGGACCAATCCCAAGAAAGGGCTCTTCGAAGACCCCAAGTGGGAGAGGATTTCCTGGGACGAGGCCCTTGACGAAATCGCCAAGCGTCTCAAAAAGATTCGCGCCGAGAACCCCCATAAGCTCCTTCACGGCGGCACGCCCGGGCCGGGCAGCGGACCGGACCTGCCCCTCGGCTTCGGCGTTTTCGGGGCTGTCTTCGGCACCAAGAACTGGTACGTCGGCGGCGCCGGTCTTCACTGCGGCAGCGGCTCCCACATGGGCGCCGGCCTCTACCATGCATCGTGGTCTATCGTGCCCGACTTCAAGTACTGCAACTATGCCATTCAGATGGGTTCCAACAAAGGGACCGGCTCGGGGCACTCCATGGGCTTTAACATGAGGCTCGCGGCCGATGCCCGTTCCAGGGGCATGAAGAATGTCGTCTTCGACCCCATCTGCAACTTCGGCGGGGGCAAGGCCACCGAGTGGGTGCCCATCCTCCCCGGGACGGACGGAATCGTCGCCCTGGCGATGGTCAATATCATTCTCAACGAACTCAACGTCTATGACGCCGAGTTCATCAAAATGAAGACCAACGGCCCTTATCTCATCGGCCCGGACGGCAAATATGTACGTGATAAAGAGACCGATAAGCCGCTTGTCTGGGACGCCAAAGACAATAAAGCCAAGGTCTTTAACGATGAGACAATCGGTGATTTCGCTCTATTCGGTGAGTACGATGTCAACGGCGTCAAATGCCAGCCGTCGTTCCAGCTTCTAAAAGAACATATTAAGGTTTACACCCCGGAGCAGGCGGAGAAAGAAAGCACCGTTCCCGCTTCGACCGTCCGGCGTATCGCCCAGGAGTGGGCTGATGCGGCCATGATAGGCGCTACTATTGAAATCGAAGGTGAGAAGCTTCCCTTCCGGCCGGTAGCCGCCATCATGTTCCGCGGCGGACAGGGGCATACTAATTCAGCACACAGCTATATTGCCATGTGTCTCCTCAATGCTATCGTCGGCGCTATGGATGTCCCTGGCGGCACGCTCGGCTGGCCGGCTTACGTAGAAGGATATCCGGAAACCGGGCGTTTCCGGATGATACCCTATCCCTGCAAAGACGGCATGCTCACGGCAGGGTCTTTCATGGAACACCGCCCCTGGCCGATTGAAGATTCCCAGGTGCCCTATACATATCTCATGAAGGAGCTCACCCCGACGGCATCGTTCTCTCCTCACCCGGTGACTTCGGATTTCGATAAGTACTGGGATAAGCTGGGCCGCCCCTACGAGGTAGAGATGGCCATGATTTTTGGCGCTAACATGATTCGCAGCACCCAGAGCCGGGAAATAGCCGAGAAGTTCTGGGGGAAACTACCGTTCATCGTCACCTTTAATATCCTTCCCAACGAGTTTTGCGAGGGCTTCGCCGATATCGTGCTGCCCGACCTGCATCCTCTGGAGGCCTACTGTCTCTTCGGGACGCATGGCCCCTTCTTCAACCACCCCATAGGCATGGAAGGCTGGGACTTCCCGGTACGCCAGCCTGTTGTTCAACCTGCCTATGAACGTAGGAACAAGCTCGAGGTCCTCTGGGACCTGGCTGATAGATTAGGCATGAGAGAAGAGATGAACAACTACTACAATGTCTACTTTACCAGCTTCGGCGGCGAGGCGCTGATTGGCGGCGACATAGACAGCATCAGGCACCTGGGCGATATCGACCCCAAGAAAGTAGTCCAGCTGATAAAACCCAATGAGAAAATTACCTATGACGTGATGATGGACCGCGCCTTGAAATTCTACTTCGGTGATGAACACGGCTTGGAATACACACTCAACAACGGTCCCGTTAAATGGCCTAAGAAACCTAAGGAGGCTTACTGGCGCTGGTATGTGGATGTGAGGATACCCCTCTACATGGAGCATATCGCCGAGCTGAAAGAAAACGTCATGAAGAATGCCGAGAAGGCTGGGATAGAACTCGATTGGGAGCAGTTTACGCCTCTCACCAGTTACTTTACCCCGCAGGTAGGCAAGGAAATCAGCGATGAATACGACCTCTACAGCTTCTCCTATCGCGATATTCTCCACAATGGCACCTATACCATGGAGATGCCCTGGCTCGACGAGGTCAGCCGGCTCAATCCCTATACCTACAATATCACCATGAACACGGCTATGGCCGAGAAGAAGGGACTGAAAGACGGCGACCTTATCTGCCTTGAATCGCCGTACGGCCGCAAGACCACCGGTACCCTCAAGACGATGCAGGGCCAGCACCCCCAGACGGTGGCGATATCCGCCTGCTCCGGCGCCTGGGCAAAGGGTGCCCCCATTGCCTACGGCAAGGGTACCAACTTCAACATTCTACTTGAATCGGACTTCAAGCACGCCTGCCCGGTATGCTGGAGCCAGGAAACGGCAGCTACGGTCAAGGTCTATAAGATTGACCACAGAATAGAATTCGACGGAGCAGGAGGTGACAAGCTATGAGATGGGGAATGGCGATAGAACTAAAGAGATGCGTCGGCTGCTACGAGTGCGTCCTTGCCTGCAAGGCGGAGCACTTCCTGCCGCCGGATATATTCTGGAACAGGGTGCTGATAGGAGAGAGCGGAAAGTACCCCACCGTAACCAAGCTCATCTATAACGTGCGTTGTAATCAGTGCGGAGACCCTGCCTGCGTCAAGGTCTGCCCCACCGGGGCTACCCAGCAGAGGGAAGACGGCATTGTCTGGGTCGACGAGGATAAATGCGTGGGCTGCCGCTACTGCATGATTGCCTGTCCCTACCAGATGCGCTCGATGTACGAAGACGGCAACGCGCAGTATTTCCCGGGTCAGGAACTGACCGAGCATGAGAAGGTAGGTAAGGACCTTTATCCTCACCAGACCGGTGTCGTGCAGAAATGCGTCTTCTGCAAGGAGAGGATTGATTCCGGTATGGCGGCGGGATTAACCCCCGGCGTCGACCGTGAAGCGACCCCCGCCTGCGTTAACAGCTGCCCGACCAAGGCGATACACTTTGGCGACCTGGATGACCCCAGCAGCGAGATTAACCGCGTTATCAAGGAAATGCACGGTCATCCTTTCCATCCTGAATTTGACACGGACCCGTCGATATACTACATTGACTAACCGAGAAATTAAAGGGGAGGCATACGGAAATGATTCAGATGAAACCATATGAATTTATGGTGAAGTACACGCAGCAGAAGGACTGGATAGATGGCCGGGGTAACTTTATTGCGTTTGCCTTTTTCCTGGGAGGTATCAGCGGCGGCCTGTACCTGGCGGCTGCCTACTTCGATAGCCTGTTAGGGATGTTCGTGGCCTGGCTGCTGGCCCTCTGCATGGGTGTATCTTATATGATACACCTTAGCCACCCGTTCAGGTTCTGGCGGATGTTTATGAAGCCGGGAACGTCCTGGATAGCCCGCGGATTCATATTCATAATGCTGTTCATCGGCTTTACCACGATACAGCTTATCCTGTCCCAGTGGGTCCCGGGGGCAACCGGCGCCATTACCACGCTTACGGTGCTCGCCGCGATATTCGCCTTTGCCCAGTCCATCTATACCGGCTTTGCCGTCAGCTATGTCAGCGCCATCAAGGTCTGGAATTCGGCAATCGTCCCCGTGCTTTTCGTAACCTGCGGTCTTACCGGAGGACTGGCCATACTCCTGGCAATCACCATGGCCGGCGACCATGCCCAGCTTATCGCGCTGGAGAACGTTACCCGCGTCGTGCTGATTGCCCTGGCTATCATCATCGGCGTTTACCTCTGGAATACCACTTACAGCAGCACGGCGGCCAAGGACGCCGTCAAGAGGCTCGTAGGCGGCAGTCTGGCGCCACTCTTCTGGATTGGCGTTTTCCTGTTCGGCATAGCCATACCGATTGTTATATCCGTCACCACCTATTTTGTCGGTGAGGCTTCAACGGGACTGCTGATTACCGCCGTTGTCAGCGAGATAATCGGCGGCCTGGCGTTAAGGTTCGCCATCCTGAAAGCAGGTGTGTATACCCCGCTTTTACCGGCTGAATAGCGATATCAGGTAAATAAAGAATACGGGAGGACCATCGCGGCGGTATCTACCGCCCGGTGGTTCTCTTTTTTGGTATTCGCTTTGCCGGTTGGGGTATAATATTTTCAAAGTCTGGGGGAGGGAAATAATGCCCTCTGGAGCCAATTTATATATCGGCACCTCGGGATGGTCTTACCCTAAAGGCGAGG
>Ga0315555_1001541_pt1 | contig 16551 bp, 14 predicted proteins | sample SalMarSW160380MG_FD_202113 | JGI IMG/M metagenome (GOLD analysis project Ga0315555, IMG submission 202113) | Salt marsh sediment microbial communities from the Plum Island Ecosystem LTER, Massachusetts, United States - Salt Marsh Sediment SW1603-80 ... | reverse complement strand
AAGTGTGACCGCGAAGACGCCGATCGAGCCTACCAGGAACTCGCAGGCATCCTGAGCTTGAAAGATCCACAGGGGGGATGGCGGCCTCCAATCATCCGGACCATCGCCGCTCAGGGGGATGGTGTGGATGAGCTGCTCGATGCGGTCAACCTCCACCACAGCCACCTCGTCGACACGGGCCGGCTTGTCGAACGGCGTTCCAAACGCCACGCCGCGAAAACCCGCCGCCTCGTCGAGGATGATTTGCGCCGCCGCCTGTGGCAGGCGGAGCGGAAGCGAGAGTCAGGCGAGGGGCTGGAGGGTGGACAGTCGCCGTACGAGCTTGCGAAACGACTGATCGATGATTTTTACGAGGAGATCCGGGATGAAGAAGCCTGACACTGAAAAGAGCGGCAACGGAAACCGGCCCTATCAGACATACAGACAGGATCGCGAACGGTGGGAGCGGGAAATCTATCGTCCCCAGGGACAGCTCCGCTCTGACGGGGTCGCCTTTACCACCGTCTCGTCCGAAGAGGTTCCGCACATCGTCGGTCCGGAGTATCTCGACCAGGAAAACTGGGATCCGCGGGAACGGCTCGGCTGGCCGGGAGAATACCCCTACACGCGCGGGATTCACCCGACGATGTACAGGGGAAGACTCTGGACGATGCGCCAGTTCGCCGGATTTGGAACGCCGCAGGAGACGAACGCCCGGTACAAATTCCTGCTTGAGCGCGGGCAGACCGGCCTTTCCGTTGCCTTCGATCTGCCTACGTTGATGGGCCGCGACGCGGACGATCCGCTGTCGCAGGGTGAGGTGGGAAAGTGCGGGGTTTCGGTGTCGAGCCGCGAAGACATGGACGTTCTTTTCGACGGCATCGACATGGACAAGATCACCACCTCAATGACGATCAACGGCCCCGCTGCGATCATCTGGGCATTCTTCATCGCGTCGGCAGAGCGCAAGGGAATCTCACGCGACAAGCTGGCGGGGACGCTGCAAAACGATATTCTTAAAGAGTTTATCGCCCAGAAGGAATTCATCTTTCCGCCGGAACCGAGTGTCAAACTGGTCGTCGATACGATCGAATTCGCCACCACCGACCTGCCGCTCTGGAACAGCGTTTCCGTTTCGGGATATCACATCCGCGAGGCGGGTTCGACGGCGGCGCAGGAACTCGCCTTCACCCTGATGGACGGATTCACGTACGTCGAGGAAACATTGAAACGGGGCCTTGAAATCGATTCGTTCGCCCCGAGGATCAGCCATTTCTTCAACAGCCACGTCGATTTCTTCGAGGAGATCGGGAAATTCCGGGCCGCCCGCAGGATTTATTCCGACCGCCTCCGGAACCGCTACAAGGCAAAGCAGGAGCGGAGCTGGCTGCTGCGTTTCCACACGCAGACCGCTGGCTGCAGCCTGACGGCGCAGCAACCGGAAAACAACATTGTGCGGACGGCCACTGAAGCCATGGCGGCGATTCTCGGTGGAACCCAGTCGCTGCACACCAACAGCATGGATGAGACCCTCGCGCTTCCCAGCGAAAAAGCGGTCAAAATCGCCCTCAGAACGCAGCAGGTTCTCGCGTACGAGACCGGCGTCGCAAACGTCATGGACCCTCTCGGCGGCAGCTATTTTGTCGAATACATGACAGATCGAATCGAGCAGCAGGCCCTGGACTACATCCGACGCATCGAGGAGATGGGCGGCGTCGTGCGGGGTATCGAGAACGGTTTCTTTCAGAAGGAGATCGCCCAGGCAGCCTACCGCCATCAGCAGGAGCTCGACCGTGGGGAGCGCGTCATCGTCGGCGTCAACCGCTTCGAGGAACCCGGAGAGAAACTGGAAATTCCACTGTTGAAAATCAGCGCGGATGTGGAAAGCCAGCAGGTGCAGCAGCTGGCCGATCTCAGGGCGAAACGTGACTCCGCTAAAGCGGAACAATCGCTTAAAGCATTGCACGAGGCCGCTGAACAGGGGGCGAATGTGATGCCCTTCCTTGTCGATTGCGCCCACGCCGATGTTACTCTTGGGGAAATGGTTCATGTGCTCGAGGAAGTCTACGGCACCTATGTGGAGACGGCATATTTCTGATACAGGGTTGTTTCGGGTCCGCGCGGCCGGACCGATCGGCTGAAAGAAAGGCTTTGGAGGATGGGCAACACATCCGTCCGAAAAAAGACAACCAGGAAAATCCGGGCTGCAAACTACCTCGGCTCGCTTGAGGAACGTCTCTCAAAATCGGACTCGGCACCGCCGAAGAAGGACGGGTCCGAGAAACTGAGCGCCGAACAGGCGTTCGAATCAATTTTCCGCGCCAATCCCGCCATGCAGCTGCTGATCGATCCTGTCTCCAGCAGGTATGTCGATGCCAACGACGCCGCCTGCGATTTCTACGGATACACCCACAAGAAATTCGTGACTCTGAAAATCAGCGATCTGAACACGCTGGAAGAGAGCAGCATCCAGCGCGAGCTCCGGATGGCGCTCAAGCGGGAGCAGCGTGTCTTCAACTTCAACCACCGGCTGGCCAACGGGGAAATCCGCGACATCGAAGTCTACACGCAGCCGATTACCCTGTTCGGACGGCAGCTGATCCTCTCGACAATCGTGGACATCAGCCAGAAGGCGAAGGCCTGGCGGGTGCAGGCACTGCTGCTCGAAATCTCCGAAGCCGCGAGCGTCACCGATGACCTCTACCACCTGATTTACATGATCCGCGACAGGCTCCACGGCTTTGTTGATACCACCAATTTCTACGTTTCTCTCTATGATCCGAAGACCGACAGCTACTCGTTCCCGTTCATCGCCGATGAGCGATCCGGTGACAAAGCGCCGCCTGAGTTGAAGGGCGGGCTCACCGATTTCGTGCGAAAAACGGGGCGTTCGATACTGGTTACGAACGAACTTCTGGATCTCCTGATCGAGCGCGGAGACGTTGTGCAAAAAGGCGAGCGGTCACGCCTCTGGCTTGGCGTTCCCTTGCGAACGGGGCATGGGGTGATCGGCGTGGTCGCGATTCAGCATTACACTGATCCCAACGCATACAGCGAGGCGGATCTCGAGCTGCTCGAGTTTGTGTCGGGATCGATTGCGGTCACAATCGAGCGCAGGAAGGTGGAGGAGGCGCTGCGGGAGTCCGAAAAACGCTTCAGAACTTTCATTCAGCGCAGTCCGGACGGGTTGTACAGCATCGATCTTGACAAACCCGTGTCCGTTGATCTCCCCGCGGATAAGCAGGTCCGCCTGATTCGCAAGCACGCCTATTTCAGCGAGTGCAATGAGACTTTCTACCGCACGTACGGACTCTCTTCGGTCGCCGATATTGTCGGCAGGCGGCTCCACGAACTGCCGACTGTGTACGACGATAAATCAACCGCCACCGTCGAGAGACTGGTGGAATCCGGCTACCGGGTCACGGGAGGAGAATCGTACGAGAGGCTGCCCGACGGATCCGAGCGGATCTTTTTCAACCAATTCCTCGGGATCGTTCAGGACGGACAGTTGGTTCGCATCTGGGGCATTCAACGGGACGTCACCGAACGCAGAATCGCAGAGCAACAGCTTGAGATCCAGCGTGAACACCTCAGCCGATTCATTGAAAACTCCGCGGAAGGCATCATCTTTACCGGCGCCGACGATAAGATTATTTCGGTCAATCTCGAATTTGAGCGGATGTTCGGCTTTACCCAGAAAGAACTCGTCGGCAAGTCGACCGAGTGCATCGTCCCACACGGAAAGGACGAGGAATCGAGCCACCTGATCCAGGCGGCGCATCAGAACAAGCGGGTGAACATCGAGTCGGTGCGCCGGCGAAAAGACGGGCGGCTAATGCACGTTTCAGTCCTGGGCACCCCGGTGCACATCGACGACGAGCTCTCGGGGATCTACTGGATCTACAGGGACATCTCGCAGCGGAAACGGGCGGAGATGGTCCAAAGCGCCCTGTTTCATATCGCCGAGGCGGCGAGCACTTCGAGCGACCTGCAGGAGCTGCTTCGCATCGTTCACGATCAACTCGGTCGTCTGATCGATACGAAAAACCTGTACATCGCACTTTATGATGAAGCGGAAGACGGTTACCGTTTCGAATACTTCGAAGACGAGCTTGACGCTTCCGTTGAGATCGGCAAGATCTATCATATGTCAGACAGTTTCACCGAATTCGTACGCATCCACGGTTCCAGCCTGTTCCGCACTGAGAAAGAGATTCTTACGCACCTCGAGAAGTACAACATCGAACCGGGAGGGCCGGTCAGCAAATCCTGGCTGGGTGTGCCGCTGCGGACGCCGACCGGGGTGATCGGCGTGTACGTCGTGCAAAGCTACACGAGCGAATACACGTACGACGAGAACGATATGGACCTGCTCGAATTCGTTTCCGGGCATATCGCGAATGCTATCGAACACAAGCGCTCACAGGATCAATTGCTGCTCTCCGAAGCCCGTTACCGGACGCTGTTCAATCAGTCTCCCGTGGGCGTTCTGCTCTATGACACCAACATGATCGTCACCGATCTCAACCGCCGGCACGCGGAGATCATGGGAAGCACGCGGGAAGCGATGGTTGGGATCGATCTGACGACGCTTCGGCAGCGGAGCATTATTCCACTGATGCGCCGCGTACTCAAGGGAGAGACGACCTTCTACGAAGGCAACTATCAACCAACCGTTTCCGATCGCGAGTTGTGGCTCTCGATCAGTATGACACCACACATCGGCGTCGACGGAGAGATCATCGGCGGCATCGCGGTGATTATGGACCAGACCGAGCAGAAAAAGACCGAACGTATCGCTGAGATGAACCGCGCCTACCTCGAACAGCTGTTCGAAGGCACCCCCGAGGCGATCGTTCTTCTCGATCCGAGGTTTCGCGCGATCCGGACCAACGAGGAATTTGCAGCGCTGTTCGGCTACTCTTCCGACGAGGTTCTCGGCCGGTCCTTGAACGACCTGATCCTCACCGGCGACGACGAGGCGAAACGGCACCTGAACGCTCTCAAAGAGGTCGCCAAGGGGAAGACCGTGAACGTCGAGGAGACGGTCTGCCGGAGGCGGGACGGGACACGCGTGGACGTCTCGCTGCTCGGCACGCCGATCCAGATCGACGGCCAGGTGATCGCGCTCTACGGAATCTATCGCGATATCACGGCGCGGAGACAGGCCACCGAAGCGCTCGCGGCGGAGAAGGACCGCCTCGCCGTCACCCTGGCGTCCATCGGCGAGGGCGTGATTACCACGGATGTGGATGGCCGCGTAATGTTGATGAACGAAGCGGCGGAGCGGCTGACCGGTTGGAAAGCTTCGGAAGCCCGCGAACAGGACATGACCACCATCTTCCCCGTCTTCGAGCTGCAGTCGAACAGGAAACTTGGCTCCCCCGCAAAACGGGTTCTCGAGGGAAAGCAGGCGACCTGGTCACAGGAAACGCTGCTCGAGACGCGCGATCAGAAGCTGAAGAATATCATCGTCAGCGCCTCACAGATTCACGGACATGGGGGGCAGGTGATCGGTTCGGTGGTCGTTTTCCGCGACATCACCGAGCAGCGTGCCCTCGAAGAGGAATTGCAGAAGATCGAGCGGCTGGAGTCGGTTGGCGTGCTCGCGGGCGGGATCGCACATGATTTCAACAACATTCTTTCGGCCGTTCTCGGGAACATATCTCTGGCAAAAATGGCGGTGGACAATCCCGGCATTCAAACCGAGCGCATCCATGAGGCGGAGAAGGCCGCGCTCCGCGCCCGTGACCTGACCCAACAGCTTCTCACGTTCTCCCGCGGCGGCGACCCGATTCGGAAAAGTCAGTCGATCAGTGATCTGCTCCACGAAGCGGCGACATTCGCCCTCCGTGGATCGAACGTCCGCGCCCGCATCGACATCCCGGACGATCTCTGGCCCGCGATTGTGGATGAAGGGCAGATCAGCCGTGTGATCAACAACCTGATCATCAACGCGGACCAGGCGATGCCCGAGGGCGGATCGGTAACCATCAAAGCCTCGAATTTCATGGTCGAAAAGGAAATGGCCCTGCCGATCAAACCGGGACGATACTTGCAGATCATCGTCAAGGACGAGGGGGTGGGCATCCCAGAGGAATTCGTCCAGCGCATCTTTGACCCCTTCTTCACCACCAAGCAGCGCGGCAGCGGGCTCGGGCTCGCCAGCTCGTTCTCGATCGTGCAGAAGCATGACGGACACATCACCGTCGAATCCAAGACCGGTGTGGGAACGACGTTTACCATCTACCTGCCGGCGGCGGAAGAGGTGGAGGTCCAGAAAACGGAACAGGAGGATCGCCCGTTTCAGGGGTCGGGCAGGATCCTCGTGATGGACGATGAGGAGCCGGTACGCAGGGTCGCCCGGGCGATGCTCGAGAAAATGGGCTTCGCGGTGGAGGAGGCGGAAAACGGGATCAAGGCGATCGAAGCCTATCAGAAAGCCAAAATGGTGGGCGAGACGTTTCGCGCGGTGATCATGGATTTGACGATTCCTGGCGGCATGGGAGGGAGCGAAGCCATTCAGCACTTGCGCAAGCTGGATCCGCAGGTCACGGCGATCGTCTCTTCCGGCTATTCGAACGACCCGGTGATGTCCAACTTTCAGCAGCACGGATTCAAGGGAGTGGTCGCAAAACCGTATAAGGTGGAGGAGTTGACCAAGGTGATTCGTGATGTCCTGGGGGACTAGACTCGTGCGGAGCCGGGGCCGTTGGTCCGGCCAACACGGTCGTGCTTACCTTCTCTCGCGAAAATCACGCGATCCCTGGGATGATTTGGGGGCAGAGGAGTCATGACGGAAACGAGGGAGCAGAAGATTCGCATCCTGCTCGCGAAACCGGGACTCGACGGGCACGACCGCGGGGCCAAGGTGATGGCGGCGGCGTTTCGCGATGCAGGATTTGAAGTGATTTATACCGGGTTGCGGCAGACCCCGGAGATGATCGTGGAGGCGGCGCTCCAGGAGGATGTGGATGTGATCGCGCTCTCGATTCTCTCCGGTGCCCACATGACGCAATTCCCGCGGGTGCTCGAATTAATGAAGGAAAACAAGCTGGACGACGTGCTACTGACCGGCGGCGGCATCATCCCGGACGAAGATATCGAGTCGCTGAAAAAAATGGGCACCGGCAGGCTGTTCGGTCCCGGAACGTCCACCCAGGACGCGATCGAGTATATCCGAAACTGGACAAAGGAGCATCGCCGCGGTTGAACGCGGAGGACGGCTCAGCCAACAACCTTGGGGAGTGAGGCGAAACGATGTCCGGCCATTCAAAATGGGCGACGATCAAGCGCAAGAAGGGCGCTGCGGATGCCGCACGGGGGCGAGTTTTTACCCGGTTGATCCGTGAAATCACCATCGCCGCACGCGAAGGCGGCGGTGATTTGGAGGGAAATCCCCGCCTCAGGCTGGCGATTCAGAAGGCGAAAGCCCAGAACATGCCCCAGGAAAACATCACCAGGGGCATCAAGCGGGGAACCGGCGAACTCGAAGGCCAATCCTTTGAGGAGGTGACCTACGAGGGGTATGGGCCGGGCGGCTGCGCGATCATGGTGGACGTCATTACCGACAATCGAAACCGCACCGTCTCGGAAATCCGCCATGTGTTCGGCAAGTATGGCGGCAATCTCGCCGAAGCCAACGCCGTCGCGTATATGTTCGAGCGAAAAGCTGTTGTTGAACTTAACCCCGGCGGGAAGAGCGAGGACGACATCATGCTCGCGGCGCTCGAGGCGGACGCCTCGGACGTCGTGCAGGAGGAGGACGGCAGTTACACCGTCACGGGCGAACCCAACGACCTTGAAACGATCACCGCCGCGCTCGAAAAACTCGGGGTTGAAATCACATCGGCCGAATCGACCCTCGTTCCCAGCAGCCTGATCAACGTCGAGGAAAAACACGCCCGCAGCCTGATCAAGCTGATGGACGCCCTCGACGAGCATGATGATGTGCAGAGGGTGTATTCGAACTTCGATATCGATCCCAGCCTGCTCGAGGAAGAATGACCCTCCAGGGCCGCCGTTGCAGTCCTGTCTCCGTTCCAGCGAGGCTTTCCGGAAAGACAATTTCCGCAGGGTGAAGCTACAGGTGAGAGTTGTCATGGCCGCCAAAGGGATGCAACGGTTGCATGGGGACGCGGAAGCGTATTGGCGCTACCAGTACAGGTATGGGAGCGAAGTGCTGCTTCCGCTGCTCGCCTCATGGGGCTGGAACGTCTCCGGAACCCGCGTCCTGGAAGTCGGATGCAGCGAAGCGGGGATCCTTGGGGCCTTCGCTGAGAAAGGTGCGACTGTCACCGGTGCCGAGATCTCCGAATCGAGAATCAAATCGGCCAGATCATTCCAGCGGACTCCTTTTCCCGTTCTCAGCGCGGATATCTGCGATCCGTCGGCCGTGCAGACACTCGGCGGGGGCTACGATCTGATTCTTTTGCGTGACGTCATCGAGCATCTGTTCGACCGGGAGACCGCCTTCGATCACTTGAAACAGTTGCTCGCGCCCGGTGGGCGGATCGTGGTGACCTTCCCGCCCTGGTACATGCCCTTCGGCGGGCATCAACAGGCGCTGCCCGGACCACTGAGGAAGGTTCCCTGGCTGCACCTGCTCCCGATGAGCCTTTACGTGCGCCTGCTCCACGGGCAGGTGAACGGGCAGGACTGGTTGGTGCGGGAGATGGTGAACACACGCCGCACCGGCCTGACCATCGCCGCGTTTCACAGGCTCCTGAACCGGAAAAGGCTGCAGATCGAGCGGGAGACACGGTGGTTGATCAATCCCGCGTATACCATCAAATACGGCCTGGCTGCGCGTCCCGCCGGGTGGTTGGGGAAGGTTCCGCTGCTGCGCGAGGTGGCCGTCACGAGTGTCTATGCGATGCTCAAGCCGGTGGGGAAGTGATACACACGCAGTCAATCCATGCGAGGAAAACATGTCCGAGATGCTCGATCGATTCCACGCGGAGCGCGAACGGCTCAACAAAATCGTGATGGCCTACGCGGGCCGCGATCTGAAACGGCTCTACCACATCGACGACGCTGTGTACAAGGATGGGGCCCTGCCCGCGAAAACAAAAGAACTGCTCGGCTACGTCGCCTCGCTGGTGCTGCGATGCGATGACTGCATCACCTACCACCTCGCCCGGCTCCATCAACTCGGAACGACGAGCGAGGAATTCGAGGAAGCTACCACTATCGGATACGTCGTCGGCGGCTCGATCACGGTTCCCCACCTGCGCCGCGCGTTTGACCACTGGGATCAGTTGCAGCACGATCGTTCATGACTCTCGAACGAGAATACGGGTCTTGACCTGCCGCTCCCGGACCGCTAGGTTGCTGATGCAGGTATTTGAAAACAAGTGAGATCAATATCGTTTGCGGGGCGAAACTGTCCGCAGGACAGAACGCTCTGATTTTTTTAACGTTATACTCTACATTTTTGTAGAGATTCAGTCCAGAGGTCCCTGGATGAAGATCACAGCGCTTGAAGAGTACGGGCTCCGCTGCATGGTCCGGCTGGCGAAAGCCGGGTCCGGGCAGGCTCTCTCCCTCGCGGAAATCGGCGAGGTCGAGGGGCTTTCGATCCCGTACACGGGCAAGCTGCTGGCGATTCTCCGCGAGGCGGGCCTTGTCAGCGCGGAGCGGGGCCGTTACGGCGGCTACTCGCTGGCGTTGCCGGCATCCCAGATCCGCCTCAAGAGAATTTTCGATGCACTCGGAGAACCCATTTTCGGCTCCGGCCATTGCGAGCGCTACCGCACCTCCGAGCGAGAGGAAGGCGGGTGCCTTCACGAGCACGACTGTTCCGTGCGGGACGTCTGGTCGTCCTTTCACAAAATGATCGGGGATTTCCTGCAGGGCGTGACTCTGGAAGACCTGGCCCGGCGCAAACCGGGCGGAAGGCTTGACCTGTTTGAGTTGGCGGGCTCACGCAGCGGGGGGAATGAATCCCAGGCGGTGAACGTTGCGAACGGCGCAACCGCGTGACACGTGGGATGACACGAAACAACGAACACCTTACGCATACGAGGTTCAAAGTGGCAAAAAACGACGTTCTGCTGTCGATTCATGATCTTCACGTCACCGTCGAGGGCGTGGAGGTTGTCAACGGCGTCTCCCTGGAGTTGCGGGCAGGGGAAAAGCATGCGCTGATGGGGCCGAACGGCTCCGGGAAAAGCAGCATGGCCAACGCCCTCGCCGGGCATCCCGCCTACCAGATCACAAAGGGAACGGTGGAAATCAAGGGCAGGAACCTGCTCGACCTGGACGCCTCCGAGCGCAGTCGTGCGGGCCTGTTCCTCGCGTTTCAGTATCCGATGTCGGTGCCCGGAGTGACGGTTACCAACTTCCTTCGCAGCGCGATCAAAGCGCACCGCGGGGACGGGGATGACGTGCTGCGCTCCTTCCGAAAGGACTTGAAGGGCGCCTTCGAACTGCTGGAAATGGACGAGAAATTCGCCCTCCGCTACGTGAACGACGGATTCTCAGGCGGCGAAAAGAAACGGTTCGAGATTCTTCAGATGGCGTTGCTGAATCCAAGGATCATGATTCTTGACGAAACCGACAGCGGGCTCGACATCGACGCGCTCAAGGTGGTCAGCCAGGGGGTTAACAAGGTCGCCACCGAGGATAACACGATTCTGCTGGTCACCCACTATCAGCGGATCCTCAACTACGTGCATCCGGACCGCGTTCACGTGATGATGAACGGAAACATCGTCCGCAGCGGCGGAGCCGATCTCGCAAAAGAACTGGAAGCGAAGGGATACGACTGGTTGAAGACCGAGCAGGTCGCCTGATGCCGGTTCCCTTTCAAGGATGCAACCAAGGAGGGTTGTGATGAGCGACGCTCTTGTTAATAAACCTGATCTCGCCGGCATCGGCGATGACTACGCGCAGAAGTACGGCTTCCGCGATGCGGAGGAGTACTTCCACAAGGGTGCGAAGGGGCTGTCCCACGAAGTTGTGGAGATGATGTCCCGGATGAAGAAAGAGCCCGAGTGGATGCGCAGCTTCCGCCACAACGCGCTCGATGTCTTCTACGCAAAGGACATGCCGCGCTGGGGGGATACGGAGCTGCTCTCCAAGATCGACTTTGACGACATCTACTACTACATCAAGCCGATCGAAGAGCAGGGGAAGAGCTGGGACGAGATCCCGGAATACATCAAGAAAACCTTCGACCGGCTCGGCGTTCCCGAAGCGGAGCGGAAATTCCTCTCCGGCATCTCGGCGCAGTATGAATCCGAGGTCGTGTACCACAGCATGAAGCAGGATCTCGCTGATCAGGGGGTTCTCTTCTCCGACCTGGACACCGGCGTCCGCGAGCACCCGGAGATCGTGCAGAAGTACATCAGCACGATCATCCCGGTGATGGACAACAAGTTCGCTGCGCTCAACAGCGCCGTCTGGTCCGGCGGGTCCTTTATCTACGTGCCGCCCGGTGTGGAGGTGAAGGTGCCGCTCCAGGCCTATTTCCGGATCAATGCCGAGAACATGGGCCAGTTTGAGCGGACCCTGATTATCGCGGACAAAGGCAGCCGCGTGCATTACATCGAGGGCTGCACCGCGCCGGTGTATTCGACCAACAGCCTCCACTGCGCGGTGGTCGAATTGATTGCCCTCGAAGACGCCTACATCCGCTATTCGACGATCCAGAACTGGTCGCACAACATCTACAACCTCGTCACCAAGCGCGGCATGGCGCACAAGAACGCCACCATCGAGTGGGTGGACGGCAACATCGGTAGCAGGCTGACGATGAAATACCCGGCGGTGTACCTCGTTGGCGAGGGCGCGAAGGGCGAGATCCTCACTGTCGCTTTCGCGGGCAAGGATCAACACCAGGACAGCGGTGCGAAGGTGATTCACGCAGCGCCGCGCACCACCAGCCGGATCACCTCCAAGTCGATCAGCAAGGACGGCGGGCGCTCGAGCTATCGCGGAATGGTAAAGGTTTATCCGAACGCCGACAATTGCCGCGTGAACGTCGAGTGCGATGCCCTGTTGCTCGACAGCACGTCCCGCACGGATACCTACCCAACCATGGAGATCGACAACGACCACGTTGCCATCGAGCACGAGGCTTCGGTTTCCAAGGTGGCTGAGGAGCAGGTTTTCTACCTGATGAGCCGTGGCTTGAGTGAAGACGAAGCGCGCTTGTTGATCGTCAACGGCTTCATCAATCCCTTCGTCAAGGAACTCCCGATGGAGTACGCTATTGAGTTGAATCGCCTGATCGAGCTCGAGATGGAAGGCTCGGTGGGCTGAGATACGGAACGGATGATGACTCAAACAAATGTTGCAGCAGCGCCCGTAGGTTTCCGTCCGCGTCATGACAATGAACCGGACTGGCTGTACGATCTCCGCGAAAAATCGTGGAACGCCTGGAGTTCGCTCCCGATGCCGGATCGCGTCCAACACCTGTGGCGCTACACCGATCCCGAACTGTTCGTGCCTGCTTCGCTGCCAAACCTGTTCAACGGGTTTCCCGTGATGACCAACGGGAATGCGGACCAGGCGAATGCCGTCCCGGATACCGAGAGCGGAATTGCGCACAATGACGCGGAACTGCTGACCCTGGCGCGATTGACGCCGGAAGCCGTCAAGAAAGGTGTCGTGCTCACCGATTTGATGACTGCCGCTCACCAGCACCCGGATCTGGTGCGCAAGCATCTTGGCGCCGAGGTGGGGACCGAATTCGACAAATTCGAATCGCTGAACCTCGCGCTCTGGAACACGGGACTGCTGTTTTATGTGCCGGACGGCGTCACCCTTGACAGGCCGATCCACCTCCACCGGTCCGCCGGAAAAGAGGACACCCTGATGCGATTGCTCGTGGTCGTCGGTGAAAATTCGGAAGTCACCTTGATTGATGACTACGAAGCGTCTTCAGCGTCCGCGGCGCGAATCAACAGCGTTGTCGAGCTGATCGCCGGGGCGTCCGCGCGCATCGCCTTTTCCACGCTCATTCGCCTCGCCGATCGGGATCGCCTCTTCCTGACCCAGCGAAACCGCATCGGCCGGGATGTAGTCCTGCGCTCGTCGGCTGTCTCAACGGGTGCGGGCATCGCCAAGATTAACTGGGGCACACAGCTTGACGGCCGTGGCGCCGACAGCCGCTGGACGGGGATGCTGATGGGCGGAGACGAACAGCATTTCGACCACCACACGCTCCACCGCCACTCGGCGGGGGAGACGTATTCAAATCTGGAATACAAGGTTGCGCTCAAGGACAAGGCGGTCTCCTCCTACACGGGAAGGATCAACATCGAGGAGCACGCCGCCTTCTGCGAAGCGTACCAGGAAAACCGCAACCTGCTGCTCTCCGATCAAGCAAAGGTGGAGTCGATTCCCGAGCTGGAAATCATCAACGACGACGTCAAATGTTCTCACGGCGTCACCGTCGGCATGCTCGAACCGGAGCAGCTTTTCTACCTGACCAGCCGCGGGATTGATGAGCAGGAGGCGAGACGGATTATCCTGGCTGGTTTTTTCGAGGAGCCGCTTGCGCAGGTTCCCCAGGAATTGCGTACTCTCGGTCACACTCTACTGATGCAACAACTGGAGGGCTGATCAGCGATGGCGTCTTTTCACGAGGCGTGCAGCACCAATGATGTGCCTGACGGAATGACACGGGTCGTCGACGTCGATGGCAAGCAGGTGCTGATTGCAAACGACAAGGGAACATTTTACGCCCTGAGCCCGTTTTGTACACATGACGGCCAGAATCTCGACGCTGACGAGATCGTGGACCACGCGTTGACCTGCCCCCGGCATGGTGCGGTCTTCGACGTCCGCGACGGTTCCGTGATCCGCATGCCCGCTGTCTTTGGGCTGGCGACCTTTGCGGTCAAAGTCGAAAACGGCACCGTTCTAGTCGAGCTCGGTTGATAATGGAGGCGCTCCATGAGCGCGCCGAATACTGTTGTCGCAAAAGACAAAATGCGGGGTACCCCGGCGTCCGGATTTGACCCGGAGACCCTTCGAGCCGACTTTCCGATCCTGAGCAGGAAGGTCAACGGGCACCCTCTTGTCTACCTGGATAACGCTGCGACCACCCAGAAGCCTCAAGCGGTGATCGACGCCTTGTCCGGGTATTATTCCACGCACAACGCGAATGTCCATCGCGGCATCCACACGCTCGCCGAAGAGGCCACTGCGGCCTACGAAGCGACCCGCGACGAAGTAGCGCGGTGGGTGGGAGGCGTCAAGCGTGAGCAGATCGTCTTCACCCGCGGAGCGACCGAATCGATCAATCTCGTCGCATCCTCCTGGGGTGAAAAGAATCTCCACAAAGGCGATGGTATTCTGCTCACCCAGATGGAGCATCACGCCAACCTCGTTCCCTGGCTGCAGGTCGCCAGAAAGACCGGCGCCGAAATCGCCTACATCCCGATCACTCCGGAAGGCCTGCTGGACCTCGGTGTCTTGGACAGCCTGCTGGCGGACGGACGTGTTCGTCTCGTCGCCTTGACGCATGTGTCCAACGTGCTAGGCACGGTGAATCCTGTTGCAGAAATCGTAGGCAAGGCGCGGAAACACGGTGCTGTGACCCTCGTCGATGGAGCGCAGGCGGTTCCGCATCAGGATGTGGACATCCCTGAGATTGGAGCAGATTTCTACGTGTTCAGCGCGCACAAGATGCTCGGACCGACAGGTGTTGGTGTTCTCTACGGCCGTGAGCGCCTGCTCGATGAGATGGAACCCTATCAGACCGGCGGCGAGATGATTCGTCTCGTGACCTATGAAGAAGCCACTTGGGATGATCTTCCTCACAAGTTTGAGGCGGGCACTCCGAACATCGCGGGAGTTGCCGCCTTCGCCGCTGCGTTGCGGTATCTCCGTGCGCTCGGTATGGACGCCGTCCGAGCCCACGAGCGGAAGTTGACCGCGAAGCTGTTGGCGGAGCTGGATACGCTTCCTTGGGTCACCGTCTTCGGGCCGAAGAATCCTGACGTCCACGCCGGTGTCGTCAGTTTCGAGGTGGAGGGGGTTCATCCTCACGACCTAGCGCAGTTTCTCGACAGCGTAGGCGTTGCGATTCGTGCGGGTCACCACTGTGCCCAACCGTTGACGCGGCTCCTCGGCCGGACGGCAACCGCACGCGCAAGTATTTATATATACAACACTACGGAAGATATCGAGCGCCTTGTTGAGGCGGTTCAACAGGCGAAACAGTACTTCAGCGGAAGCTGATAGCAAGGTTCTGGAGCTGCCGTGCTGGAAAAGGAAAACGACCTCGGGGAACTCTACCGGGAAATCATTCTCGACCACTACCGCTCGCCTCGCGGGCACAAGCATGTCGATCATCCCGACATCGTCAACAAGGGACAGAACCCTGTGTGCGGCGACGAGATCGAAATGCACGTCCGGATGCGTGAAGATGTGATCGAGGATCTCGGGGTCTATTGCACCGGCTGCGCGATCTCGGTGGCGTCGGGCTCGATGCTGGCGGAGGTCGCAAAAGGGAAATCCATTTCCGAGCTGAAGACCATCGCGGGAGCGATCAAGCAGATGCTGACGACCGGGGAGACGGACGGCAGCGTGAAGCTTTCGGAACTGAGCGATCTCGAGGTGCTTGAGGGAGTGCGAGACTTCCCCGTGCGAATCAAGTGCGCTCTGCTCGCGTGGGTCACTCTCGTCGAAGGTCTCGAACAATACCAGAACGGGGAGCCCGAACCGCGAGTCTCATCGACCGAAGCGGGTGAATCTTCACCGGAAAAGTAGCAACCTGCCGTGCCCGAAGAGATCGAGTAGTCAATCCACTCCCATTGCAATCAATTCATCGGCAGAGAGTACACTCCGCAGGCTGCGTTCGAATTCCGCAGCATCTTTTATACCCGCCGCTTCGTTCAATCCGATGACGAATGCCCGATGGGGCCGCTTGGAACGATAGTCCGGTTCTCGCGGGGGATGGGGCAGGTAGCGGTCGAGCAGCTCCAGGCGGGGGGTGACGAGCAGACTCGCGGAGAAGTAGAGCAGGCCCTTCGACCGGTGCAGCGCCGTGCCGGCAATTTTCCGATCTCCGATAGCAAGGTCGCTGATCCCGCTCACGTGGACGCCGTTGACGCCGCAACGTTCCAATCCCGCCGCAAGCCAATCGCAACAGTACTTGAACCATCGCCGCGTTTCGCCCAATCCCGGGATCGGCAACACCACGGACACGATGACGTTACCGGGATCGAGCACCACGGCGCAGCCTCCGCCCGCCCGCCGTTCCAGCGGTACGTTGTCCTCGCGAATGCGCGCGAGGTGGACTTCGGACTCGACGTTGCTGCCTCGACCCAGAATCACGCGCACTCGATCCGAACGATAGACTCTTACATGAGGCTTCCCGTCTCGTCTTAGCGCATCCACCAGATCGTCGTCGTCGCCAAAAGGGACGATCCCGAGCTTCTCATCCGTTTTCATCATTCACCATGCAAAAAGGAACCCCGGAAAGGTGGGATTCCTCTGTGGATCGTGCAACCGCACAGCAGTGCGTCAGTCTTTTCGCTTCTTCGGGAGCACGTGGACCGGCTCGCCCCACGCCACCTCCGCAGCTTCCATGATTGATTCGGACATGGTGGGGTT
>Ga0315555_1001539_pt1 | contig 16567 bp, 28 predicted proteins | sample SalMarSW160380MG_FD_202113 | JGI IMG/M metagenome (GOLD analysis project Ga0315555, IMG submission 202113) | Salt marsh sediment microbial communities from the Plum Island Ecosystem LTER, Massachusetts, United States - Salt Marsh Sediment SW1603-80 ... | reverse complement strand
CTGGCGGACAATGTGCCCTGCCGAGCTAAGGTGATGAGCTTCTCAGCAAAGGCTTGCACCTCTTTAGCCTTTGCGATAGTAGTCGAAATTGTTTCGTGCTCAAATAGCTGCGCCACTAAATTTCGTCTCAGTGCCAGTCTGTGCTCACCTGTTCGACTTAAATGACGCCCAGCAACTCTATGACGCATTTACTTATACTCCTGGGACCCCGCCTTGCGGGAACTCCGCCCCGCCTTGCGGGAACCCTACTTAAGGTACTTTCATTCCCAGAGACAGGCCTATATCGGCAATCTTTCTCTTGATTTCACGCAGCGATGTCTTGCCGAAGCTGCGGATCTTCAGCAGATCCGCATCTGTCATTTGCACTAATTGGCCGACCATTTCGACTTTCATCGACTCAAGACAATTGCTTGCTCTGACTGAGAGTTCCAGTTCCTGAATGGGAATGCTCAATTTCTTGGCTAATTCCTCATCCATTCTATCTTCTTCTGCTTCTTCGGTTACAGGAGCAGCGACAACCTGCTCTCCAATCTCAAAATACTGGACAAGCGGATTGATGTGCTTTCGCAAAATCTTGGCAGCCTCAACCAGTGCCATTTCAGGTGTGATCGTTCCGTTGGTCCATATCTCTAAAATCAGTTTATCATAATTCGTCCTTTGACCCACACGAGTATTTTCGGTTGTATAGCGAACTCTGGTAACTGGTGAATATATAGCGTCAATAAGAATCCTGCCGATTTCCTGGTCAAATCTGTCGGCATCTGCAATTCGTTCAGAGGCCGGTACATAACCTCTGCCAGTTTCTACCAACATTTCCATTTCAAAATTTATGTTTTCGGTCAGAGTAATTAACACCAAATCTTTGTTTATGATTTCTATCGCTGGATCAGCAACGATGTCGGCTGCTCTTACAACTCCGGCTTTTTTGGCGGAAACCTTCATTGTCTTCGGGCCTTGATCCTTGAGACGAATTACAAGGTTTTTGATGTTTAAAACTATATCCGTAGTATCCTCCATCACTCCACTTATCGAGGTGAACTCATGATCGACGCCTGCTATCTTTACAGATGTTACGGTACTGCCCTCCAGCGAAGAAAGCAATACTCGTCTTAGGCTGTTACCGATGGTCGTACCGAAGCCTCGCTCGAATGGCTCAATAAAGAACCGGCTATACTTATCGGTTGATACCGTCGTGTCCCGTTCCACACGCGTCGGCAATTCTAAACCACGCCATGTAACTCGCATATCGGCCTCCGATCAAAATACAAATATCAACATTGTTAGCCTGTGGCCTTACGGCCCAACCATATTTTTTCTCCGCCGCTGTCCGCTGCAGACAGAAGACAGATTCGTAACTCAACCAAGCTCACCAAGACCAGAAATCTACAAGCTGCTATCTCGAACATAACTCAACAACCAACTGCTCCTCAATAGGAATCTGAACATCAGCACGGCCGGGCAATGCAACAACCGTAGCCTCGGGTTTTTCACGGTTTAATTGCAGCCAGCTCTGTGTGGTGAAATTCGTGTTGCTCTCTAACTGCTGTTTTACTTTCTTGGTGCTCTTTTCGGAATCTTTCAGGGTTATCTTGTCACCGATTTTTATAGTATAATCACTCACATCGGTCTTTCGACCGTTTACATAAACATGACCGTGAGAAATCAACTGTCTGGCTGCTTTACGGGACGGTGCAAAATTTAACTTATATACTACGTTATCCAGCCGGCTTTCCAATAATTGCAGCAAGTTCTCGCCGGTATTGCCTTTTAGCCGCTCAGCTCTATGAAAATATATCATAAACTGTCGCTCCAAAAGGCCGTAGTATCTCTTTACCTTTTGTTTCTCACGCAGCCGTACGCCGTATTCACTCGTCCTCGTTCTGTGCCAACGGTGCATGCCGGGCGCCAAATTACGCTGTCTTCTCTCGACTTGACATTTAGCCGTCTCGCATTTGACTCCCTTAAGGAAGAGCTTCATACCTTCACGACGGCACAATCTACAAGATGGACCAAGATAAAGTCCCATTTTTCTATTCATCTCCAAAAAGTTTTCAGCGGATTTTTTACACTCGTCTTCGTTTCGGCGGCCTACAGCCGTTATGCGGCAAAGGCGTAACATCTTCTATTGAGGTTATACGTAATCCTGCCTGCTGCATAGCTGAGATAGCTGATTCACGCCCTGCACCGGGCCCTTTGACTTTAATCTCAACCTCGCGCACACCATTACGCATAGCAGTATTAGCACAGCTCTGTGCAGCTTGCTGAGCGGCAAAAGGTGTGCTCTTGCGAGAGCCCTTGAAGCCGACACAACCCGCTGATCTCGAACAGATTGTATCTCCTTCTAAATCCGTAACAGTAATCAACGTATTATTGAAGGTCGCTTTAATACATACAATAGCACGGACAACGTTTTTTCTGACCTTTCTTTTTGTACTCTTTGCCATTATTTTCCCCGTATTGTATTGACTGAGCTGCTAACGTTTCTCTTTCACACCCTTCTTGCCTGCGACTGTCTTTCTTGGCCCCTTGCGAGTGCGTGCGTTACTTTGAGTGTGCTGACCACGAACTGGCAGACCTCTGCGGTGCCGAATACCCCTGTAACAATTTATATCACGCAACCGAGCTATATTCTGAGCAACCTGTCTGCGAAGCTGACCCCCTACCACATAATTGCGATCGATAATCTGAGTTATTCGGCTTAATTCATCTTCACTTAGCTTGCCTGCTTTTGTGTTTTTCTCAATCCCAGCCTCTTTTAAGATCTGTTCCGAGGTATATTTACCTATACCGGCGATATAGGTCAATGAAACCCATATAACCTTTTCATTAGGAATATCAACACCAACTACACGCGGCATATCAGCACCTTCTTATAAGTCCTTAATTCAAAGTCTATAGTCTGCAAACCTGCTGCAATTAACTGTAAACACAGCTAACCCTGACGCTGTTTATGTCGTGGGTTCGTACAAATCACACGCACAACGCCTTTGCGGCGAACAACCTTGCAATTCTCACATATACGCCTTACCGAGCTTCTAACCTTCATCTTTTATACCTGAACTTCCTAATGCCGGAGAATTATTCGTCCCCGATTCAAATCATACGGTGACATTTCAACTGTCACGGTATCACCCGGAAGAATTCGAATAAAATTCATACGCATTTTACCGGAAACATGAGCCAATACTTTATGACCGTTTTCCAGTTCAACCCTGAACATGGCGTTCGGCAAAGCCTCGGTCACTTTAGCCTGCAATCTTATTGTGTCTTTCTTTGCCATAAGTGCCTGTTACGTTAAAAGCTGCAAACCAATGTTGGCTATTTCATCGTCAGCACCTCACAGCCGTTTTCCATCATCGCGATTGTATGTTCAAAATGCGCCGAGCACTTCCCGTCTCTGGTTACTACTGTCCATCCATTTTTCAACGTTCGCACACCTGCGCTTCCGGCATTTATCATCGGCTCAATAGCCAAGACCATTCCTTCAGCCAAGATAATATCATCTGCCAACAGCTCTTCGCTGACAAAGTTCGGCACCCTTGGCTCTTCGTGCATTTTTCTGCCGATCCCATGCCCGACAAAATCCTTTACCACTGAAAAGCCTGCCGATTCTGCATAATCCTGCATCTGGCCAGCGATCTGGCTCCATTTAACAGCCGGCTTAGCCTTTGCTATTGCTATATCGAGAACCTGCTTCGTCACGTCTATGAGTCTTTGTCTGTCCTCAGAAATCTCTCTGATGCCAAATGTAACAGCAGCGTCTCCACAATAACCATTAAGTCTAACACCGAAATCGATGCCCAGGATATCGCCTTGCTTGAGCTTAATATCGTCTGAAGGAATCCCGTGAACGACCTGTTCATTTATAGAGGCGCAAATTGCGCCCGGAAACGGGATTAGAGCATGGGGATTACGCACACCCTTAAACAAAGCTTCAGCTCCGGCGTCAGCGGTCATTTGCAATGCTATTTCGTTCAATCGACCGGTAGTTACCCCAGGCTCTGCGACCTCTTGTAATTTTGAAAGAACATCCGCTACAACAGCGCCAGCTCTGCCCATCAAGTCAATTTCTCTTCGGCTGCGAAGCGTTATAGCCATTTAACCTCATGTCTCGAAATTCGTATATAATCTCTTGCATCATGCTTCATGCTCTGACGAGAGCGTCCAGCTTCTCAAATACTAAAACGCTTACTTCATCAGCACCTTTGTTAGCATCAATATCACAAACCGTTCGGCTTTCCCGGTAATAATCCACCAGTGGTTCTGTCTGGCGGTGATAGGTTTTGAGTCGATTTTTCACCACCTCAGGTCTATCATCCGGACGCTGAATCAGTTTAGCGTCATCGCTATCACATACTCCATCTACTTTGGGTTTCAGATTTTTAATGTGATAAACTGCGCCACATTCTGGACAGCTTCGTCTGCCGGTCATTCGCTCTTCTATTACCTGGTCATCTATCTGCAGATTCAGAATAACATCTATGCCCTGCCCGCTGCTGGCCAATGATTTATCAAGCTCAACAGCCTGATTGACGGTTCTGGGAAAACCATCCAATGTAAAACCAGCCGGTGGGGCCTTTTCTATCGCATCGATCATCATCTCAACAATAATCTCATCCGGTACAAGTGCGCCCGAATCCATATAGCTCTGTGCTTCTTTCCCAAGCTCGGTGCCAGTGGCTCTTTGGTTGCGCAAAATATCACCACTTGATAAATGCTGCAGGCCATATCGGGCGACTATCCGCTTACATTGTGTTCCTTTGCCTGCACCGGGGGCTCCCAGTAAAACTATCCTCATGAGTAAGCTCCCTTTATCCTGCCTGTACCCATGAAACCTTCATAGCTGCGCATCAGCAAGTTGGCCTCGACTTTCTGAACAAGGTCCAACGAAACACTAACAACAATCAATAAACCTGTGCCACCCAAGAACATTGATATCATAAATGGAATTCCCAACAATGTTGCAACCAGCGACGGCACAATGGCAATTATGGCTAAAAACGCGGCTCCAAAATATGTAATTCTGGTCATTACCCTTTCGAGATATTCAGCAGTTCTGCGTCCTGGCCGAAGGCCGGGGACAAAGGCACCTGAGTCCCGCAGGTTCTTGGCCATTTCCTTGGGTTGAAATTGCACCGTCACCCAAAAATAAGCGAATAAAAATATCAGTAACATATACAAGACATTGTAGGTGTAACCATCGTGGCGAAAAGCACCACGTAACATGCTAAGAAATCCCGACTCAGGAAACCTGCTGGCTACCCAGTCAATTACGATAGGCGGAAAAATCATAAAACTGGACGCAAAAATGATCGGCATTACGCCGCCGTGATTTACACGCAGCGGCAGATAATGTCTTTGGCCGCCATACATCTTGTGGCCTCGCATCATCTTTGCCTGCTGAATTGGTATTCGGCGCTGACCTTGCGTTATTAGTATCGCGCCGGCTGTAACAAACATGAAAGCTGCTACCAGGAAAAATATCTTCGCAGGACCTATGGTGCCAGGTGGCGGAGCAACCGAGAAGTTGGCATTTTGCAAAAGCCACCAGATCGCCCAGGGCATTCTATCAACGATGCCGGCCATAATTATCAAACTGATGCCATTACCTATACCGTATTCATCTATTTGTTCACCGAGCCACATCATAAAAATAGTGCCGGCTGTCATGCCGACAACACCCATTAGCAGAGCCTGACGTTCCATACCGGCATAGGCCAATCCTTCTTTTCCTGCCCCTCCCCATCCCAACATTTTCATAAACATTATCGATTGAATCACGCAAATCAGCACAGTCAGATAGCGTGTGTACTCCTGTATTTTTTTGTAACCGGTTTGTCCTTCCTGGCGCAGCTTTTTCAGAGCTGGAACGACCTCACCCAGCAGCATAAGAATAATCGATGCGGTAATATAGGGCATAATTCCCAGGCCAAATAAAGTTGTTTTGTCTAATCTGCCGCCGGTGAACATCTGCATATATAGAGCAGCCCTTCCCAAAGGAGTATCTGCGTCTCCCGACATTCTTGCAGCAATCTTTTCCTGATCAAGACCCGGTACAGGGACGTGAAACCCAACCCGGTATATCACCAGTAGCGCCAGCGTAAAAAGAAGCTTATTGCGCAAATCCGGGATCTTAAATATATTAAATACAGTCTTAATCATCTCTGAAATTTGTAGTGCCTAAAGTGATCTAAAGTGAGCTAAAGTTATTGTTCATAACTTTAGGCACTTTAGTCATTCCAAATTTTAGGCACTTTTCTGTCCACTTTTTACTGTCCGCTTATTATTTTTGCTGTACCACCACAGCTTACGATCTTTTGCTCTGCTGCTTTACTGAATTTATGAGCTGTTACCTGCAGCTTTTTTGTTAGTTCGCCGTCGCCGAGAATTTTAACTTTACTTTTGTAGCTCTGAATCAGTCCGGCTTTTAATAGTTCTTCCACACCAACATCATCACCATCGTTGAAAGATTCCAATTGTAATACATTGACAATTTCGAAGCGTGTTGCGAAATTGTAATTATTAAAGCCACGCTTGGGCAGCCGCCGAAACAAAGGCATCTGCCCACCTTCGTAAAGTGATACAGAAGTCGCGCCGGCCCTGCTGGAACTACCTTTGTGACCTCGACCACAGGTTTTACCGTGTCCAGAGCCGTCTCCTCTACCTACACGTCGGCGAGCTTTCTTCTTGCCCGCAATATTAGTTATTTCCCAATCAAGCATTTAACCACCTGAATGATGCTTAGCGCCTTTACTGATTGCTACTGTCACGCCGCGAACAGCCTCGATCATCTCTTTGCTACGTAATTTCAACAATCCATTCATGGTAGCTTTAACAATATTCTTGGCAGATGTGCTTCCATAAACTTTTGTAAGAACATCCTGCACCCCTGCATATTCGAGGACCGCACGTGCGCTGGAGCCGGCGATGACCCCCGTACCAGGGCTGGCCGGGACCATTATTATCTCTGTAGCTCTGTATTTGCCGACCACCCGATGTGGAATCGTCCGGTTAACCATTACTACCTTTTTCAGCTTTTTTTTGGCATCTTTCAAACCTTTTTCAACCGCCTGTGGTACCTCGTTAGCTTTGCCATAACCGATGCCTACTGTGCCGGCTCTATCTCCAACCACGACCAAGGCTGCAAAGCTGAACCTACGTCCACCCTTGACGACTTTGGCACAACGGAATACCTTTACAACCGTATCCTCTAATGGCTTTTCTTCATGCTCAACAACTTTACCTGCTTCGTACTCCAAACTATCTTCTCCAAACTTCTGTTAGTGTTTTCAAAAAACCAGGCCGGATTTTCTCGCCGCATCGGCAAACGCTTTGACTCTGCCATGAAATTTATAACGGTTCCTATCAAAGCAAACACACTTAATACCAACACCGATAGCCTGTTTCGCAATTGTCTGCCCTATAATCTCAGCAGCTTTCTTGTTCGACGTTTTAGATAATTGATCCCGAAGTCCTTTTGTCCTCGTGCTCGCGGAAACGAGTGTTACTCTCGTCACATCATCTATAACCTGGGCATAAATATGCCTGTTAGACCGGAAGATAGACAATCGTGGCCTTTCCGATGTTCCGAAAACCTTTTTTCGCACGTGATGTTTACGCCTCAGCGTTGCTTTTTTTATCCTGTCAACTTTCACAAAAGTTACATCCTAACTAAGCAGATCCCGAAGTAAATGCTTTGCCGACTTTTCGCCGTACACGTTCATCTGCGTAACGAATACCCTTTCCTTTGTAGGGTTCCGGCGGCCTTATCCTCCGCACATCGGCAGCAAATTGCCCAATGAGCTGTTTGTCCATTGCCGAGAGTGTCAGCTTTGCGGGAACCTCATCACCTCGGGTAGCACCAACCTCAATGTTCACCTTTATACCCTTCGGAATCACCCGTTCTATCAGCCTGGAAAAGCCGACCTGAAAAATCAGCTTTCCACCCTGCTCTTTAACATTATAGCCGGTGCCATAAATCTCAATCTTTTTTTCAAAACCCTTACTGACTCCAGCAACCATATTGGCAATAAGAGCCCGCATCGTACCATGCAGCTGCTTGCTCAGCCGGTCTTGTGGCTGGTCGTTTTTCACCAATATTTGCCGCTCATTATTATCGATTTCCACCTTTATGCAAGGATGACAAACCATCTGCAGGTTTCCAAGCGGACCCGATACAGTGACAGACGAGCCTTTCGACTCAGCCTTTATCCCATCAGGAATAACAATAGGTTTTTTACCAATACGGCTCATTTAACTGACCATACAAAGTACTTCGCCACCGACATTAGCCTCACGACAGTCTTTATCGCTCATTACACCTTTACTTGTCGAAACAATAGCGATACCCATACCACCCAAAACACGAGGCAGCCCGTCAACAGATGAATAAACCCTGCGGCTCAGTTTGCTCAACCTTTTTACTTCATTTATCACAGGCTGACCCTGCTGATCATACTTGAGAGCTATTCTCAGTATTCCCTGCTTGCCATCGTCAATCCGGTCGAAATCCTTGATATAGCCTTCCTTCTTTAATACATCCGCTATACCTTCACAAATATTCGATGCTTTGATTTCAACCTGCTCTTTATTTATTCGCAAAGCATTGCGAATTCTCGTCAGCATATCAGCTATTGGGTCACCCAAACTCATAATTTTATGCCTCGTGTATTACTTCCTACCAACTGGCTTTTTTTACTCCCGGTATCTTTCCCTCATTAGCTAAGGTTCTGAAACAAATACGGCAAACTTTGAACTTGCGATAAACACTCCTTGCTCTTCCACAAAGCTCACAACGTGTATATTGTCTAGCCCGGAATTTTTGTTTCTTCTTTACCTTGTTTTCCAACGCTTTGGTTGACATCTATACGTTCCTATACTTGGTAATTGGTCAAACGGTAAATGGTTAAACGAGATTAACCTTTACAAGTTACCAATCATTCTTTTTTCCTGAATGGCATACCGAACAGCTTCAGCAGCTGCCTTGCTTCCTCATCGGTTTTTGCCGTCGTTATAAATGTTATATTCATTCCCTGCTGAAACTCGACTTGAGCAGGATTGATTTCCGGAAAAACGGTCTGTTCGGATAAGCCCATCGAATAATTACCTCTGCCGTCGAAGCTGTCTGGATTAAGACCTCGAAAGTCCCTCACCCGTGGAATTGAAAGGTTTATGAGTCTGTCCATAAATTCGTACATTCTCACGTCGCGTAATGTAACCTTCAGGCCGTTTTCCATACCCTGGCGCAGTTTGAAGTTTGAGACGCTTCTTTTAGCTTTGCAAACAAGAGGCATTTGACCGGTAATCATCATCAACTCTTTTTTGGCTGCTTCGAGATACTTTTTGTCCTGCACCGCCTTTCCCACGCCCATCGAGACAATAACCTTTTCTATGCGCGGCACAGCCATAGAGCTCTTATAGCTGAATTCCTTAGCCAGCTCCGGAACTATCCTCGACCTATATAAATCTTTTAACCGTGCCATAATATCAGGTTCGTAATCCAGCTCTTTATTAGTGACTCATTATTTATTGTTCGCCTTTTTGACAACACTGATTTCAGTACCATCAACAGCTACTCGCTTTTTAGTGCCGTCTTTTTTTAGCTGATAGTGAACCCTGCTGCTTCTGGATGTTTTCGGATTCACAGGCAAAACATTACTGATATGGATAGGCTGCTCAACATTGACCCGACCTCCCTGAGGATTTTTACGTGAAGGCCGAACGTGCTTTTTCGCTATATTGTGACCCTGAACCACCACCTTATTCTTCTCAGGGATAACACGCAGCACCCTGCCGGTAGCACCTTTATGGTCACCAGCTATAATCTCAACCATATCATTTTTCTTTACGTGCATAGTCATCTTGCTTATAGATTATTCCCAAACACTCAGACAACTTCGCTTGCCAGAGATATAATTTTCATATAATTTTTTTCGCGCAGCTCACGAGCGACTGCGCCGAAAATTCTTGTTCCTATGGGATTTCCTTCATTATCAATCATCACTGCGGCGTTGCTGTCAAATTTCACATAGCTACCGTCAGGTCGCCTCACCGGACTTTTGGTACGAATAATTACACATTTATGTACTTTTTTGTCGTCCAACTGGCAGGTTGGTAATACCTTCTTTATAGCTACACAGATAATGTCTCCCAATGTAGCGACCGGCCGGGTAAATTTGCCGCGGGCACCGACCTTACCGAGGACCTTAATGCACAGCGCCGACTTTACACCAGAATTGTCGGCTATATCCAACATTGTTTCCTGCTGAATCACCTTATCGTTCTCTCACCGTTGTCCTTCTTACCTTGTATTTCGTTTGAAGACTCAGGCTTCACGATTCAACCTGAACTGCTTTTTCCACAACTCGCAGCAGTCGCCAGCTTTTCGTTTTGCTATAAGGTCGGCATTGAGCAATTTCAACAAGGTCACCGAGATTAGCCTGGTTGCGCTCATCGTGTACGCCGAGCTTGGTTCTGCGTCTTACATATTTACCGTACTTCGGATGCCTGACCTTAAAATCAATGGCAACCTTAACGCTCTTGCTGCCGCTGTTGCTTATGACTCTGCCGGTTATAGTTTTCACTTTTTTGTCCTGCATTTTCGACTACCAATGGCGCCGCCGGGGCCTGGCCCGCAGCAGAGCGTCATACTCGCTCACGCAATACCGTTTTAATCCTGGCAATATCGCGTTTAACGTTCTTTATAGCCTTTGAATTCTCCAGTTTCTCTGTGACTGCCTGCGAACGCAAATCAAACAACCGTCTCTGGACCTCCGGTAGTGTGCTCTCCAGCTCATCCCGACCCATCTCACGGTACTGCTGCACTTTCACTTAAGGCTCCTTTATCGCAGAGAGCGTCTTCGCTTAACGAATCTGCACCTTATAGGCATCTTATGGGCAACTCTTAGCAATGCCTGCTTTGCCACGTCCTCACTTACACCGCCGATCTCAAAGCATATCTGGCCTGGCCTAACCCGAGCGACCCAAAATTCAGGCTCACCTTTGCCTTTACCCATTCGCGTCTCCAAAGGCTTTGCACTTACCGGTTTATACGGAAACAGCCTCAGATAGACCTTTCCTTCACGATGTAGATAATGAGTTGCTGCAACACGGCCAGCTTCAATGGTCTTTGCGCTCACCCAACTGGTTTCCAGTGATTGCAGACCATATTCACCGAACGCGACAAAATTGCCTCTCGAGGCATTGCCTTTCATTATGCCGCGTTGGCTTTTACGATACTTAACTCTTTTTGGCATCATTGCCATTGTTTTTGACCTTATTTATAACAAATCCACGTCACACGGTAGCATTAGGCTTACTGCCACTATTGCTCTCTGTTGAGGCGCCTGCGTCAGTTTTAGTGACACTTTTAGGCCTGGCAGCTCCTGCAGGCGCTACAGAAACGCGCCTTGGCGGACGGGTCCGACGACGTGAACTTTGTCGTATCTCTTCGCCGAATTTGCCTTTGTATATCCAAACTTTAATACCAATCGCCCCGTAAGTAGTTCTCGCTGTCGCTAAGGCGTAGTCCACATTAGCATCCAGCGTATGCAGGGGGATACTGCCGAGCTTCTGCGTTTCTACGCGGGCCATCTCCGAGCCTGCCAGCCGACCTGCGCACGTAATCTTAACTCCCTGTGCACCAGCGGTCATCGCAGATTCGCAAAACTGCTTCATCGTGCGCCGAAACGAGGATCGCTTGGCTAATTGTTCGGCAATCGCCTCAGCCACCAAAGTAGCGTTAAGGTCCGGCTCTTTTATCTCAATAACATTGACAGTCACCTTTCTGTCCGTCAGCTCCTCAAGCTCCTCTCGCAGCTTATCGACTTCCCCGCCTCTCGGACCGATGACCACACCCGGACGAGCACTGTGCAATGTCACATTAACTTCATTGCGTGTCCGTATTATTTCTATCTTTGCCACGGCGCCCTTGGGCATTTGACGGTTGAATTTATTATCAACATATTTACGTATCTTCTGGTCCTCGACAAGGAAATCTCCGTAGTTGGCCTTCGGAGCAAACCAAGTGCTCTGCCATCCAAGTGTTATACCTGTCCTAAAACCTATTGGCGATGTTTTCTGGCCCATAATCTTATATGTAAGTTATACATTCCTGTTTTTTAGCTTAAAGCCTGCGTTACTGTTATATGTATATGACAACCCGTTTTACGAATAGGATGTGCTCTACCTCTGTCTTTAGGTATCCATCTTTTTGTTCCGAGACGTACTCCCGCATCATCAACGCGGGCCTGGCTGATGTAAAGATTATCCACATCGGCCTGCTGCGCATCGGCATTTGCAACGGCACATTTTAAGACCTTGTTAATCATTTCTGCGGCCCGTTTTCTGGTAAACTTCAGGACATCCATCGCGTCCTGAACGTTCAGGCCGACTATCAATTGTGTAACCAGCCTGGCTTTACGAGCCGAAATTGGAGCGTACCGATACGATGACTGCCAGTCGGCCAGGTAATTTACCTCTACGCCGAGGGCCGAGGCCAGACGGCGAACATCATCAGTACGTGGCTTAGGCTTAAAAAGACCTTGTTGCCAATTCTTGACAGCTGTTCCCGCTTTTTTCCTGTCGAGCTTGCCTCCGGCAAGGTGGCCAGCCAACGTATCCCTGGTTATTCCTTGCTGCTCAGATAACTGTTTTAATTTGTTGGCGCTTAGCATATTTCGTATCCAGCGGATTAACTAAACATGTTCCGCTACTTTATCTTCCTGCTTGAATGACCTCTGAACATTCTCGTCAGTGAGAATTCACCCAGCCTATGTCCCACCATATCCTCGGTAACATAAACCTTATTGAACAATTTGCCATTATGAACCATAAAAGTAAAACCAACAAACTCAGGGATTATGGTGCATCTTCTGGCCCAGGTTTTTATAGGTTCCTTTGAACCTAAAGCAATTTGCCTGTTAACCTTGGCAAATAATTTATCATCTACATACGGCCCTTTTTTAAGAGATCGTCCCATTTTACATCTCGTATTATGCACCTCACTATATGAGGTGCTATTCACACCTTAGATAGATAGTTGTTTTTGCCTCTTGGTCTTGCGTCTTCGTATAATCCTTTTGTTACTTGGATTTCTGGGATTTCTTGTTTTCCCGCCCTTTGCCAGCACACCTGTAGGTGAACAGGGATGCCGTCCACCATTTGAGCGTCCTTCTCCGCCGCCCATAGGGTGAGAAACAGGATTCTGAGCCTTGCCTCTTACATGGGGTCTCCGTCCCATGTGCCGTTTTCTTCCGGCTTTGCCGAGGCTTACATTCTGGTGGTCGGAGTTACTTAGTTGACCTATTGTCGCTCGACATTCCTTGCGAAGCACTCGCATTTCACCACTGGGCAAAATGATAGTCACCCAATCACCTTCTTTGGCCACGATTCTGGCAGCGGCACCAGCACCTCTAACCAGCTTTCCACCCTGGCCAACTGTCATTTCTATATTGTGAATCTCGATGCCGGCTGGGATCGTCTCCATCGGCATCGCATTACCAATCTTAGGCTCACAAGATCGACCGCTTTCCACCTGGTCTCCCACCTTTATTCCTCGTGGTGACAATATGTATCTTTTTTCACCGTCGGCGTAATTAAGCAGAGAGATAAAACAGTTTCTGTTGGGATCATACTCAATCGTTGTCACTTTCGCAGGGATGCCGTCCTTGTCCCGTCTGAAGTCGATGATTCGGTAGATTTTCCTCGCTCCACCGCCTCTGAAACGCGTTGTAGTAATACCATAAGCATTTCGTCCGCCGTTTTTCTTGATGCGTAAACACAGGGACTTTTCGGGTTTCGTGACAGTCAGCTCAGAATAATCTATAACTGAGCTGTTCCGACGTCCTGCACTTGTTGGTTTATAAACTCTAATAGCCATAATTCGGGTTTAGAACAAATCTATATGATAATCCGGTTTCAAAAAAACAACGGCTTTTTTCCAATTGGCTGTCCTGCCGGTAACTCTGCCTCTTCGGCGATGTTTACCTCTCAGATTAGCCGTTCTGACTTTTTCTACCTTAACGCCATATATATCTTCCACGGCATTTTTTATTTGAGCTTTGTTGGCCTTTCTGTTCACTTCAAAGGGGTACGCACCCTTCGTATTGGCAAAGTGTATCCCCTGCTCAGTAATCACAGGCCGAATTATTACATTATGTATATCCATAAAGACTTAACCACAGCCAGAAATCAGAGATCAGATTTCTAAATCTTGTATTTCATCCTCTGCTTTCTGTTCTCTGTTTCCTTTATTCAAAACAGATAAAAATGCCTCCTTAGTGAACAGCATTTTGCGATGGCCGCATATATCACCTGCATTCAGCTCAGCTACGGGCATAACAGCCACCTTTGGAATATTCCGAGCCGACATATAAAGGTTCTCGTCATAGTCACCTATTGCCACGAGACAACTGCGGTCAATTTTTAAATTACCCAGAACTCTTACAAAATCTTTGGTTTTGGGCTTTTCAAAACTCAGCATATCGACTACCACAACATCGTTACCGAAAAGCTTTACCAATATTGCCGAATCTCTGGCTAATCTTCTTTGCTTTTTAGGCATACTCTTGCTGAAATCTCTGGTAACTTTTGCAAAGATAACTCCGCCGCCCACACGTTTACCGGTTCTGCGGGTTCCAGCCCGGGCATTGCCGGTACCTTTCTGCCTATAGATTTTCCGCGTGGAACCTGCCACGAGACCCCTGCTCTTGGTCGCGGCTGTACCTACACGCTTATTGGCGTGATACATAACGATAGCCTGCTTAAGTAACGGATATCTAACCACGCCACCTAAAGCAGATTCATCCACCTTCAAGCTATCAACCTCCTTACCATCTGTGTTGTAAATTGTCAGCTCAATCATATTCAAATGTTGTTCCTCGGCTCATTATCCCTTCGGGGAGCTGCGGACGATACAATAACTTCCCGCCGGTCCGGGCACGGAACCTTTAATCACGAGCAAATTATTCTCCTTGTCAATTGTTACAAGGCTGTGATTTTTAGCTGTAACTCTGCGGTCGCCCATGTGACCTGCCATTTTTTTGCCTTTTTTAATGCTGGCACCCATACCTGCGTTGCTGGCGAAACTTGATATTGAGCCGGGCGCTCTGTGCTTTCGTTCCGTGCCGTGAGAGGCCGGAAAGCCGCTGAATCCGTGCCGCTTCATTACGCCGGCGAAACCTTTGCCCTTACTTGTACCAACAACATCAACTAATTCATTCTCCGAAAAAACAGAGACCGTAATGGATTCTCCGATTTTATATTCCGATTCGGTGTCGTTCTGCAGCCGCATTTCTCTGACAAATCTCTTTGGCGTTGTATTAGCTTTGGCGGCGTGGCCTATTTGTGGTTTCTTGTTCCGACTGAGCTTGACATCATCATAGCCTAACTGAACAGCATTGTAGCCATCGGTCTCGGTGGTCTTAACCTGAATAACGGTACAAGGACCAGCTTGTATGACTGTAACAGATACTAACCGACCCGATGTGTCATATAGCTGAGTCATTCCAACTTTTTTACCTAATAACATCGCCATTGTGGTTTTCGTCTGTCTCTCGTCATCCGGTCACGGACACGAGTTACACCTTAATTTTTACAAATACTCCGGCCGGCACAACCAAGCGGTTTAATACCTCCGCTGTTCTCGCATTTGCATCGCGAATATCAATTAAGCGCTTGTGAGTCCTCAACTCAAATTGCTCACGCGATTTTTTATCGATATGAGGACTCCGTAAAACCGTATATCTCTCAATCCTTGTGGGTAAAGGTACCGGTCCATATACCCGCGCGTTGGTTCTTCGAGCGTGCTCCACTATCTCTTTAGCGGATGCATCAAGCGCCCTATGGTCGTACGCTTCCATTCTGATTCTTATTCTTTCGCTTTCAGCAGCCATCTGGTGCCTCTTTCTTTATTAGCCGGTTGCTTTCGCATATACCTATCTTATATCAAGCTATAAATCAAGATACAAAATCACTCCCAGCAGTATAGTTACTCTGCTCTCATGCTGGAAGCATCACATTTGATTCTGGCAGGAAAGGCCTTTTTGAATGATTATCGATTGCCGACTATTGATAATTTCACACCGACTACTCGGGTTGCTTCTCAATCATCAGCAATCAATGATATTCGCCTTCCTTACGAGCTTAACATGGGGGTTACCGTGCCACCCCACCAGATGCACTCATCGGCTTTGGTGTACCCCTGCGTTTAACAGAGTATTTTAATAAACCATCCTTGACAGTAAAATGTGAACCTACCATAGTTTAACTAACTAACGCAAAGTCCTCATGAACAATGCTCGCTACAGCCGAAAACCTAAGAATCTATCAAACAATTTTTCTTTTGTCAATAAAATCGGCAAAAATATTTATTTAAATGCAAAAAATTAACACAATTTCTTAGAGAATAATCTGCTTTGCGATCTGCTCCGGCACTTTTTCATATGTTAACGGTTCCATAATAAAGGTTCCGCGTCCCGCTGTAAGGCCTCTTATTTCGCTGGAATACCCAAACAACTCCGCCAAGGGCACCATAGCATCGATAACATGCATATTTCCATGCAGCCTG
>Ga0315555_1001538_pt1 | contig 16567 bp, 19 predicted proteins | sample SalMarSW160380MG_FD_202113 | JGI IMG/M metagenome (GOLD analysis project Ga0315555, IMG submission 202113) | Salt marsh sediment microbial communities from the Plum Island Ecosystem LTER, Massachusetts, United States - Salt Marsh Sediment SW1603-80 ... | reverse complement strand
GGGCCAGGAGAAACCTCAATACCGATGATGCGATGTTTCTCATTACCGATACCCTGATGATCTTTGACAATGTGAGGCACACCATCAAGGTGGTATCCTGCACCCTTACCGAGGGACGAGATGACCTTCAGGCAGTCTACGATGAAGCGATCGAGAAGATCGATCACATGATCGAGATCGTACAAACCCCTGTCGCACCGAGAGATCTTCCGTCGAATGTAACAGACGACACACCCCCTCAATCAAACATGACACCGGAGGCATTCAAGGAGATGGTGAAACGAGCCAAGGATTATATCGTTGCCGGCGATGTCATCCAGGTCGTCATCTCCCAGCGATTCCAGAGGGAACACCGCATGGATCCAATCGATCTCTACCGAGCCCTTCGTTACATCAACCCTTCTCCGTATCTGTTCTTTATTAAGCTTGAAGATCTCATCCTCATCGGTTCATCCCCCGAAGCCACGGTACGCCTTGAAGAGGGTATCGCTGAATTGCGCCCCATTGCCGGCACGAGGGGGAGAGGCAATACCGAACAAGAGGACAGACAACTGTCCGACGAACTTTTGCAGGACCCTAAAGAGAGGGCGGAACACGTCATGCTCGTTGATCTGGGAAGAAATGATCTGGGCAGGATTGCCCGAATCGGCAGTGTGCAGGTCAACCAATATATGGTGGTGGAGCGTTATTCCCACGTCATGCACCTCGTCTCCCATGTCCAGGCACAACTGGCCGGGGGCAAAGATGCGTTCGACGTGTTACGGGCCACCTTTCCGGCAGGCACCCTCACCGGCGCACCCAAGATCAGGGCGATGGAGATTATCGATGAGCTGGAGCCTTCCCGGCGGGGTCCTTACGGAGGGGCAGTCGGATATTTCAGTTATACGGGGAACATGGATTTTTGTATTACTATTCGGACCATGGTGATTGTGGACGGAACGATCTACATCCAGGCGGGCGCGGGGATTGTGGCCGATTCCGACCCTGAGGCGGAATATCAGGAGACCGTCAACAAGGCGATGGGAATGATGCAGGCCATCGATATGGTCGCCGCCGGACTCGAAATAACCGAACAGAAAAATCGGTAAGAAAGGAAACAGGCATGATCTTGATGATCGACAATTACGATTCCTTTACTTACAACCTGGTCCAGTATATCGGTCAGCTCGGGGGCGATGTGGTGGTCCATCGAAATGATATGATCTCCATCGATGAAATACGGGAGCTGAAACCGGATACCATCGTCCTGTCGCCCGGTCCGCGTACCCCTAAAGAGGCGGGGCTCTCCGTCGAGGTGATCAGGCACTTGGGCGCGACTATCCCCATCTTGGGGGTCTGCCTGGGACACCAGGCCATTGGATATGCCTTTGGCGCCGAGGTGGTGAGGGCTGACAGGATCATGCACGGGAAGACCTCCACGATCAAAAACGACGGACGGACGATCTTTTCGGGGCTCCCCAATCCCTTCGTTGCAGGTCGGTATCACTCCCTGATCTTGGAGAGAAATTCCCTTCCCGACTGCTTCGAGATAAGTGCCGAGACAGAGGAAGGGGAAATCATGGGAATCAGGCACAAGGAATATCCGATGGAAGGTGTCCAGTTTCACCCTGAATCGGTCCTCACACCGAACGGCAAACGTATCCTGAAGAATTTTTTAGCAATGATCGATGCGAGGTAAATGCTCCGGGGGGAGAAAGGAGGTCGAACCATGATCAAAGAGGCAATTGCAAAAGCGGTCGACAAAGAGGATCTGACCGAAGCAGAGATGATGGAAGTCATGAACGAAGTCATGGGGGGAAGGGCGACACCGGCCCAGATCGCTGCCCTCATTACTGCCTTACGGATGAAGGGCGAGACGGTGGAAGAGGTCACAGGAGCTGCCCGCATCATGAGACAGAAGGCGACCAGGATTGACGCCCGTTCAACCGTAATCGTGGACCCCGTGGGAACCGGGGGTGACCGGATGAATTCCTTTAATATCTCCACGACAACGGCCTTCGTCGTAGCAGCAGCCGGTATCACCGTGGCGAAACATGGAAACCGCGCCGTCTCCAGTGGGTGCGGGAGCGCCGATGTCCTGGAGGCCCTCGGTGTCAATATCAGCGCCGAGCCGGAGATCGTCGAGGAATGTATCCAGCAGATCGGAATCGGATTCCTCTTCGCACCTCGACTACACGGGGCCATGAAGTACGCCATTGAACCGCGCCGGGAGATCGGGATCAGGACGATCTTTAATATGTTAGGTCCCCTGACGAACCCCGCCGGTGCCACGGCTCAGCTCATCGGCGTCTATGACCCTCAGCTCACGGAGATGTTTGCCGGGGTCTTGAAAAACCTGGGCACGAAGAGGGCCTTCGTGGTCCACGGCTTTGATGGGCTTGATGAGGTGACGGTGACGGGACAGACGCGTGTATCCGAATTAAAGGACGGCCTCATAACCACCTATAATATTGATGCCATCGATATTTTTGGTGAGACCTATCCAGGTGAGGAGCTTGTTGGTGGAGACCCTTCGGTCAATGCACAAATCACCAAGGATGTGTTAACCGGCAAAGACGGGGCCCGTCGGAAGATCGTCTTGCTCAACGCGGCCCTGGCCCTCATGGCAGGGGAAAAGTCCAAAGATATCCAAGAAGGCATTGCCATGGCCGAAGAGTGCATCGACAGCGGGGCTGCTATAAAAAAATTACAGGCCCTCATTGAATTGAGCAACAGCTGAGGGAGTCGTGATCCTCGAGCAAATAGTAGAGGCAAAAAAAAGAGAGGTCGCCTCCCTGAAAGGGATGATGCCCCTTTCCTGGTTGGAAGCAACCGTGAGGGATCTCCCTCCCACCGGTGATTTCAGGAAGGCGATCAGCCACTCGACCTGCTCCATCATTGCCGAGGTGAAGAGGCGCTCGCCGTCCAAGGGGAGGATCAGAGAAGATTTTGATCCATGTAAGATAGCCACCCTCTACCAAGAGCACGGGGCCGCGGCTGTATCGGTCCTCACCGATAATGAATTCTTCGAGGGGCAGAAGGCATATCTACCGAACATCAAGGACGTTATCGATCTTCCGCTTCTCAGAAAGGATTTCATCATCGACACGTATCAGATCTATGAGACCAAGTTCCTCGGGGGGGATGCCCTGCTTCTGATCGCCAGCCTCCTGAAAGAGGGGCAATTGCGGGAGTATATACAGGTGGCTGAAGCACTAGGGCTTGCCCCCCTCGTCGAGGTACATACCAAAGAAGAGCTGGACAAGGCCCTAGCGGCCGGTGCTGACATCATCGGCATCAACAACCGAGACCTGAAGACATTCTCTACGAATATCAAGACGACACTGCAGCTGGCTCCATCCATCCCCAAGGATAAAACCGTGGTGACGGAAAGCGGCATCACCACCAGAGAGGATATTGAGCAGTTGATGGAAGCGGGGATTCACGCCTTTCTGGTCGGAGAGGCCTTAATGCGGGCCGAGGATATCGGGGGCAAACTCAGGGAACTTGTGGGCAGGGGGACATAGCGTAGTGACGGACATAAAGATCTGCGGGATCACTAATACGGAGGACGCCGCCTTTGCAGCCGCGTGCGGGGCCGATGCCATCGGTTTTATCTTCTATCCAAAGAGCCCCCGGTACGTGGCACCGGAGATTGTCAAGGGAATCATCAAGGATCTCCCGGATGATATCGCAGATACTATCACAAAAGTCGGCGTCTTCGTGAACCATGACATCCAGGAGGTCAAAAAGACCGTGAAATTATGCGGCCTTGACATGGTGCAGCTTCACGGGGATGAATCGCCCGAATACTGTTGCCACTTCCCGTCATCCCTGGTGATCAAGGCCCTCGCACCCCGGACCGTGGATGATCTGGCGCAATTGAGAGAGTATCCGGTAAGGGCCATCCTGGTGGATGCATACGATCCCGTGCGCCACGGCGGCACAGGAGGGAAATCGGATTGGGATCTGGCTGTCAAGGTCAAAGAGACACACCCCATCATCCTCGCCGGCGGGTTGTCAATAGCAAATATCCAGGAGGCCATCGAGCGCGTCGCGCCCCATGCCGTAGACATCAGCAGCGGCGCGGAGATCTCACCGGGGAAGAAGGACCATCAAAAGATCAAGGCAATCATCGAGCTTGTGCGCCAGTTAGGGGGGAAAAGGGGGAAGATATTCGGCAGGTGAGGCCATGCTCATGCTGATATGTGACCAGATATCTGACCTGATTTTTAAAAAGGTTGAATTATGAGAAAACAGTGGCCGGATAAAGGCGGACATTTCGGTATCTACGGAGGACGTTACGCAGCCGAGACCTTGATGCCCGCCCTCATTGAACTGGAAGAGGCATATCTTCATGCAAAAAAGGATAAGGCCTTTCAGGAGGAGTTCGACCAATATCTCCGGGAATACTCGGGGAGGGAGACACCACTCTATTACGCCCGCCGTCTCACCGAAGAACTGGGCGGGGCCCGGATCTATCTCAAAAGGGAAGACCTCGGTCATACGGGCTCCCACAAGATCAACAACACCCTGGGGCAGGCGCTCCTCGCCCGGCGGATGGGCAAACAGCGGGTGATCGCGGAGACAGGGGCCGGTCAGCATGGTGTCGCTACTGCGACAGTCGCCGCCCTCTTCGGCATGGAGTGCCAGATATTTATGGGTGATGAGGATATCAGGAGACAATCACCTAACGTATTTCGCATGAATATCCTGGGTGCGGAGGTCATCCCCGTCTCATCCGGAACGGCAACGCTCAAGGACGCCATGAATGAGGCGATGCGCCGGTGGGTGGCCAGGGTGCGGGACACCTTTTACGTCATCGGCTCCACCGCAGGACCCCATCCGTATCCCATGATGGTCAGGGATTTCCAGAGCTGCATCGGGAAGGAGACAAAAAAACAAATACTCAAGAAAGAAGGAAGGCTCCCCGATTACCTCATCGCCTGTGTGGGCGGGGGGAGCAATGCCATGGGGCTCTTTTACCCTTTCAAGGACGATGCCGACGTCGCCATGATCGGGGTGGAGGCCGCCGGCAAGGGGATGGAGACAGGGCTCCATGCGGCAAGCATCGCGGCGGGGCGCGTCGGCGTCCTCCACGGGAACAAGACCTATCTCCTGCAGGATGAGAACGGCCAGGTGCGCGATGCCTCTTCCATCGCCGCAGGGCTCGATTACCCCGGGGTGGGACCGGAACACGCCTTGTTGCACGAGACAGGCAGGGCGAGCTACGTCACCATCGATGACCATGAGGCTGTCCAGGCATTCATAGCCCTCTCCAAATACGAGGGGATCATCCCCGCCCTGGAGAGCGCCCATGCCGTAGCCTATGCCATGCAGCTGGCCCCTGAGCTGGACAGGGAAAAGATCATCGTGATCAACCTCTCCGGCAGGGGGGATAAGGATGCAGGGATCATCTCAGAAATGACGGGGGGAGCGCAACCATGAGCAGAATCGGGAGCACGTTCAGCTCCCTGCGGGCAAAAGGAGAAAAGGCCCTCATCTGCTATCTCACGGCAGGGAACCCCAGTTTGGAGGGGACCAGGGAGATCATCGTCGGGCTGGAGGCTGCTGGTGCGGATTGCATCGAGATCGGCGTCCCCTTTTCAGACCCCACTGCCGACGGTCCCATCATCCAGGCCGCCTCTCAGCGGGCCCTGCGAAACGGCGCAACCCTCGCACGTATCCTCGCGATGGTCGAATCTATAAGAACAGTCTCAGAGATCCCCATCGTACTGTTCGGCTATTACAACCCCATCTTGAGCTATGGCACCGAGCGATTTGCAACCAGGGCCCAAGAGGTAGGGGTGGACGGCATCCTCGTCGTTGACCTCCCCCCTGAGGAATCCGTCGAGCTCAGGCACTATACAGATCCAAAACAAATAGACTTCATCTCCCTGATCGCACCGACAACCAGTACCGAGCGGGTGAGGATGATTGCATCGCATGCATCGGGCTTTCTCTACTACATCTCCATCACTGGCGTGACAGGCACAGCCAAGCCGCAGGTTGAAGATGTCGCAAAAGATGTGGCGAGAATAAGAACGGTAACCGCGCTCCCCCTCGTGGTCGGCTTCGGCATATCCACTTCCCAACAGGCAGGAGAGATCGCCCCGTGTGCCGATGGGATCGTCATCGGCAGTGCCGTTGTCCAAATGATCGAAGAGCACAGCCACAGTGCTGACTTGGTTGCCGTGGTCTCCCAGTACGCCAGGGCGATCAAACAAGCAAGCCAGACTCCTCCCCGGCGATAACCATCCTGTTCCCAACCTCATTGCAATGACACCCCCTCTGTAGTAACGTATAACAGGGTTATATTAAAGAAGGGTTCATTCTCCATATATTGATAACAAAGAGGAGAACACATGAGGCTTGAGAAGAGGAAGAAGGGCTTTTTTGATAAAGAGTTGGAGACCCTCTCCCCGCGGCAGCGGGAGAATCATCTCTCCAAGAAATTGCTTGAGTTCGTTCAGTACGCCTTTCAACACTCTCAATACTTCAGGAAAGCGCTCGATGAAAAGGGGATAACACCTGCAGATATCCAGGGCCTCCAGGACCTGGAGAAGATCCCCCTCATACGCAAGGATGATCTGGCTGCCCGACAGAAGGAAGCGGTCCCCTTTGGGGGCTTCGAGACGATCCCCCCACACAAGGCTCAGCGGATCTACATCAACCCGGGCCTCGTCTTTCAACCGGAGATGGGGGAGCACGAGATCAAAAGCTGGGCAGAGGCCCTCTATGGCTGCGGCATGCGCCCGGGGGATATCGTCCAGAACACCTTCAACTACCACGGGTGGCCCGTTGCCTTCACCCTGGATGAAGCGCTGCAAATCGTGGGGATCACCGGGGTCCCGACCGGAGTGGGCAATACCCTGATGCAGATCAGGGTGATGCAAGCCCTCAAGGTAACTGGATTCATCGGGACCCCCAGTTTCCTGATGACCGTGGCCGAGAGGGCGGAGGCCATGGGCATAGACGTCAAGAAAAACCTCGCCCTTGAGGTCGGATTTTGCACCGCCGAGATGCTCCCCGAGGGACTTCGCCAGCGGTTGGAGGAGAAGTTCGGGATGATCGTGCGGCAGGGGTATGGCACGGTCTTTACGGGATGTCTGGGGTACGAGTGTTATCACAAGAACGGGCTCCACATCCCGCAGGATATACTGGTGGAGGTCGTCGATCCCCACACCGGCAAACCCGTTGAGCCGGGGGCAACCGGGGAGGTCGTGGCCACCAACTTCAACCCCCTCTTTCCGATGATCAGATTTGCTACTGGAGACCTCTCCTTATTAATAACAGAAGCATGCCCCTGCGGCCGTACCTCGTACCGCCTCAAGAAGATCCTGGGGCGCGTTGATCAGGCCACCAAGGTCAGGGGGACCTTCATCCATCCCTGGCAGACCGACGAGGTCGCGGCACAGTTCCCGGAGATCTTCAAATACCAGGTGATTGTAACTCGCAAAGATCATACCGATGTCATGACCTTTGTGGCCGAGGTCAAGGATGAGACAGTAGACAAAAGGCTCTTAAAGGGGCGATTGGAAAAGGCCATCAGAGAGATGCTGGCCCTCAAGGGCGCGGTGGAGGTCGTACCGCCGGGGAGCATCCCTGACTGGCATCAGAAGATCGTAGATCGCCGCACCTGGGAATAAGGACAGGTCTCTCTCAGATGGGAAAGATAAAGATCGGCGGGGTAATGCAGAGCGAAGGCCGGGCCTTACTGAAGGTCCTCTCCGTTCCTGATCGGCCGGGGGTGGCCGGGACTCTGTTGAGCGTCCTGGGTCAGCATGGGGTCAATATCGAGTTCTTGTCCGAGGGGTCGGATATCGAGGGGTACGGGAACTTCGCCATCTGCATCGATCAAAAGGACCTGGACTCTGCCTTGGGTCTTCTTGAATCGCTCAAGAACGGCATCGATGCGAGGGGGATCACCTATGTCCCCGACGTGGCCGTGCTGAGCGTCTTCGGCCCGCACTTGCGGGAAAAACCGAAGGTCCCCGGAGCGATGTTCAATGCCCTGGCCGGCAACGGGATCAACGTCATCGCCATCAGTACCTCCATATCCAGCGTCTCCTGCGTCATCGAGGCCGCCTACCTCGACGCCGCTATCCAGGCCCTGCAAGATACCTTCGAGATACCATTCTTTGACGTAAAAAAACGCCCGCGGGATTACTAGAAGTTATTTAGAACCAGCATCTCCTTTTCCCCTGTCCTAAGTCAAGGCCGGACTTCGTTTCCGTTCGTTGCCGTTTCCAGATTTTTCAGGAGTTTTAGGTGAATAATAGTCTTGACAGGTAAGATAAACATGACTATTATGGTCATAAAATAGAAGATATGAGGGACATATGAAAGCAACATCTATATCGGAATTAAAGGCGCGCCTGAGTGATTACCTGAATCAGGTCAAAAGTGGTACTGAAGTGTTGGTCACCGACCGAGGAAAGCCCGTGGCACGGATCATCCCCATCTCTGGTAAGAGACGGCCCAGGCAATCCCTTGCCAAGATGGAAAGGGAGGGGTTATTGAAGCTTGGGACGGGCAAACTCCCGCAGAGTTTCTGGACTATGCCCCGAGGAGAGGACCCTCAGGGGCTCGTGCTCGAGGCACTTCTCCAGGAGCGGGAGAACGGGAGATGAAATTCTGGGATTCCTCAGCCGTTATCCCTTTGTGTCTGCAGGAGCCAGCCTCCGAACAAGTACGAGCAGTGTTGAAAGCGGATGAGGACATGGTGGCGTGGTGGACAACACGCCTTGAATGCCTTTCAGCCCTAGAGCGTCGACAGCGTGAAGGGGCGCTTCATGCAGAGACACAACGGAAGTCACGGGCGGTCCTCACCGCACTGGCAACGGCCTGGTCTGAGGTGCTGCCAAGCGAGCGCGTCCGGCAGCGGGCGGAAAGGCTCCTCGCCATCCATCCGCTGAGAGCGGCAGATGCCCTTCAACTCGCGGCAGCCCTCATATGGGCGGAAGAAGCGCCTCAGGACCTTGAGATCGTCTGCCTTGATAAAAACCTGAGAGAAGGGGCCTTGAAAGAAGGTTTTACCGTCCTCCCGTAGCCGGCACGGGGAAACCCTTTACGTATCTGTCTGCATCGAGGGTGGCGATACAGTGAGGAATGGAACAATGCGGGCAGGCCTTGCAAGACACCTTTGAGATACCCTTCTTTGATGTAAAAAAACGTCCGCGGGATTATTAGAAATTGTTTTAGACTAAATATCCCCTTTCTGCTAATACTATGTATCTTAATTATTATATGAAAAATTTTACAGAGGAGGAAACCATGCTAAAAGAAAGTAAAAGATACGACATGAGTGGAAAATTTTTCTTTTTAATCCTCATCGTTTTTTTCTTGTTTGTTGCAGCAGAGGTAGCATATTCACAAAGCATACGTCTCCTTATACCCAATGGTGGAGAGGCTTGGTTTATAGGGCAAGAAAAATACATAACCTGGACCTCTGAAGGCCTTAGCGCTGAAACAAAAGTGAAGCTTGAGCTTTTTCGAGATGGAAGGAAAATAGGCACCATTAGCTCAAACAGATCAAACCCTGGCGGAACAGTTGCGTGGAAATGGAACGTGGGCGACTATCAGGGTGGTACCGCGGCACCTGATTCTGGCTATTACATCCACATCACGACCATGGATGAACAGTATACGGATCATACTGACCGCTCCTTTCGTCTCTTGGCTGGAACGATCCCTTCAATAACAGTCACAAATCCTCGTCCCAACACTGTCTGGTACCATGGGAATACGTACAATATTACGTGGGAGTCGGAAGGACTGGGTCCATATATGGAAATATCACTTCTTGATCAAAACCTTCACTTTATTCGAAAATTGTTCGCTACTGTTTTCAACGATGGAACTCAGCCCTGGACAGTACCGCAAGATATTTCACCAGGTACGTATATAATCGATATTCGACCCAAACCCGGATTTGACATTCCGGGCAATCCGATCTGGGATCGGTCTGAACCATTTAGGATCTCAAGAGTCCTCATACAACCACGTCCTGATTTGAAGAAAATAGAGAGGTAACAAGGGGTCCAATATCATTTGTGACATTTTTGCTCGATATCTGTCTTCTTGAGTCATGAGTCGAGGTCGGGCCCTGGTTTGGTCTCCTGGCCGGCAACGGGATCAACGTCATCGCCATCAGCACCTCCATATCCAGCGTCTCCTGCGTCATCGAGGCGGCCTACCTCGACGCCGCCATCCAGGCCTTGCAAGACACCTTTGAGATACCCTTCTTTGATGTAAAAAAACGTCCGCGGGATTATTAGAAGTTGTTATAGAACCAGCGTTCCCTTTGTTCCCCCCTAATTGACCTCAGCCAAGACCTGACCCCTTTTCTTTTATTAAGGAAGTCCTGCACCAGGTACGTCGACGTGGACGGTTTCGATACGGCCTCTCCCCGAGGCCCTCTCACTGAGTACGGTTGTACACACAAAGAGGGTTCGGAGGTCAGGACCACCAAGCATCACGGCAAAGGGCTGGGTCTCTACCGTAAATCGGTGGGTTATTTCTCCCCCCTCACGAACACGCAAAACCTCACCACGCCCAGACGGCGAGGCAATCCAGATGGCCCCCTCGGCATCGAGGCAGATGCCGTCGGGGCCGATTCTCTCGTCCGACATAGTAAACCCCAGATCGTCAAACTGAGCCCAGACGCGGCGCCCGGTAAGGGAACCATCGGACTCGATCGAAAAGGCGGTGAGACGAGAGGCAAATGACTCGGCAACGATAAGTGTCCCCCCGTCCGGCGTGATGACGCATCCATTGGGAAAGACCATCTCGTCTGCGACGATCCGCACGGCACCGTCCGGCGTGACCAGCACAATCACGGCATGTTTGAAAGCAGCATCGGGATCATCTAAATCGAATCCAAAATTTCCGATATAGGCGCGCCCCTGTCGATCAACCACCATATCATTGCAGTGGAACGATGCGAACTCACGCAGATCAGCGATTTCTACGAGCCCGTCTGGATCGAGCCGTAGCAAGCAACGATCCTTCATCGAAACCACCAGGAGACGGTTGTCGGGGAGCCAACCGAGCCCCGAGGGTTGTTCCGGCACCTCAACGACTGTCTCTGCATTTCCATCAAGATCAACGGTCATCACCCGGCACGTTCCCATATCGGAGAACCAGAGCTTTCCATCGTGCCAGCGCGGTGCCTCTGGGAAACCCAGCCCATCCAAAAGGATCTCTGTTTTAAGCATCACCACCCTGCTGCCCGTTGAGCGTAAAATGGATCGTCTTTTTCACTCAATCCCCATTCCAAAAAAACCGGGCGGAAAAGATTATTGACTCTCCTATTATTTTATCCGATTTTGCTTTTTACCTTGAGAAGTTGTTTGAGAATTAACATCCCCTTCTTTCGCACAAATTCTGAAAACTAAGGTTTTTTGACTGGCTGCATAGAACTTACATAACTACCATAATTACCAAACTCCTCTGTTAAATCTGATATAATGTCATCTAGATATAAAGCTTCAAAGATATCTCTCAAACGAAAGAATTCTAGCACTATTCGGCAACTGCCACTAAGGGCAACAAGAGTAGCCCCTTTATCTTGTCGAGGATTTATATCAATTCTATCAGATTCTTGTCTTAGTAAACTTAAGCCAATAAAACCGCCATGAGTAGATCCGCTATATTTTTTGTATAGCCATTGGATTTCTGGGCTGGCATAAGTCTCAATGACATCATTAGGTCTCGCGAATTCGGGGGAAAACCAATATGTTAATAATCTACCTCTATAGAACCATTCTCTTGCTTTTTCTTTAGCATTGTCATTGAGTATTTCTAATGAACGATCAAGCTCTTCTCTAATCTTTGTTTTCTCTTCTTCATGGACATCACTTTCTGTAAGTCTTTGTTTGAAGCCAAGGAAAAAGTACTTAAACCCCATGTATGATGGCTCATCAGCATTTGCTATGACTACAGCAGACAAAATAATATCTAACATTGTTCGCAGCAGCACAGGAACTATAAAAGGCCATCCATCTTTACAAAGTGTAAAAATTGCTCTATGTATACAAATCAAGTCAGAATGCATTCTTGTCAAAGCACTAACTGCTAAATGATTCGTTGTTGTTTCTGGTTTTTTCTTTGAAGATTCATTCTGCAGGAATGATGAGAAAACAATCAATTTTTCGTGAAAATCAAGGAAATCTTTTTTTATACTATCTAAATAATTTTCCCCCATACCATCTTACCTTATAGTTGGAAACCAGCTTGCATCCTTTTTCCTAACGCTTCCCTTCTGTTTCAGGAGAAGTCATGGGATCGGGGACTCACTTAGAACAATACCCCTGAACACTCTTCAATTTTTATTCATTTATATCTAATACATCGGCTTTTGCTCCAAACCAGAATGATGAATTATATCTATATTGAGTCCATATCTTGCTACAACTTTTTTTATAAGATCGTGTATCCACGCCGGAGAATTAGGCGCAATAAACACCTTATCAATTAGGATATCCAAATCAACGGGAATGAGCTTTCCGGGTAGATTGTCTGGGCTCATAACGATTGCCCTTATCTCAAGCTCATGTTCAAAACTCTTCCTCTTATGAAGAGCAAGGTAGAAAAGATTATCCCAAGGAATTTCATCTTCGTCATAGTCAATATAATCAATCAACCCGATGAATACTTTATCCTCAGTATTTGCAAAGGATTCAATCATTCTTCCAGTAGTGGACTGTATAGCAACGCCCTCACCACTTTTTAAATAGAGTTTCCACATTGCTATAGATTCATGGCTATTTACATACCAAGATGACACAAAAAGTAAGTTTCGCCCCATACGCAACACACTCAAATTGTGTTCACGGATGGCTCTTTTTTTAGCAACTTCTTCAGCGGTCAAGCCCTCAGGAATATTGCGAAATTTTGCAACAGTTGGTTTCGTAAGAAACCCTTCTAACGGATCAGACAGCGATAGCGATGAAAGTCTTGGGAAAAACAATGTTTGCTCTTCAAGTATGAAAACAAATTTCGTGAAATCCATATACCTCCATACTTTTTGGTTCATATCCTTGGGGATATTGCATGCTGGATGTTCTGAATAAGGCATTTATTACTCTCGCTCGTTAATAAACTTTAAATAAATTACCTAAGAGACATAGGCATAATAGGGGATCTTTTATTTCGCATTCAGGGACCAATGCCCTCAAAAATCCACCTTCCCCCTTTTTTCCCCCACCCCCTTCAAATGGCAGGTGTCGTTGAGAAAATTGACGACCCAGGTTCCATTGCGATGATGGAAGCAGTTGATGGCGGTTGTGTCCTGGCCGATGTTCAGAGGCTTTCCCCCTCTTTTACGGCATTCTTAGTTTGTTTTCTTCTGAATGTCGGTCAGTATCTTCGTCACAGCGTCTCGTAGGGGGGAGAGATCATTTTGCACAGTTTGCCACACGCGATTAAGGTTAACGCCAAAATAGCCATGAGTCAATTTGTCTCGCATACCGGCAACATCGCGCCAGGGCACCTGCGGATAACGGTCCCGCACTGAAGGCGGTATATTTTTTGTAGCTTCCCCGATGATTTCTAACGCCCGTATTACGGCAAAAACAGTCTTTTCATCGTCCGCAAATCGGTCAGCGTCCATCCCCTCCGTGAAGTTCTCGATCTTAGAGATAGCATCTACTATATCCCGGAGGTAATCCGTATATTCTCTTTCTTGTTTCATACCTGAACAATTTCTTTGAGAACATTTCGTCCAATGTCAGGTTTCAGTATATCCTTCTCTACGAGATCGACCTTGATCTTGAGCAGATCACTGAGGCGGTTCTCCAGGCCGATAAAGCCCAGGAGGCTCAAGGTGCGATTATCAAGCTCTACCAGCATGTCCAGGTCGCTGCGCTTGCGCTCTTCTCCCCGCACGTACGAGCCGAACAACCACAAGGAACGAATTCCATACTGTTCCTGCAATTCAGGAAGGTGGTGCCGCAACGTGTGCAAAATCTCATCCACTGCTTTCTTGTTTAATGTATTAGTATTCTTCCTCACCGTATTATTTCTCCTGAAAAGCCTTGGAAAGACTTCCTTATTATTATAAATAATTTTATCCTAAATAGGAAATGCTGCTTATTTTATTCACTTTCTGCCTTCAGATTCTCCGCTGTTTGTTATCCTACATCCTTTTCACTTAAAAATCCACCTTCCCCCTCTCCTCCCCCACCTCCTTCAAATGGCAGGTGTCGTTAAGAAAATTGCAGATCCAGGTTCCGTTGCGATGGTGGAAGCAGTTGATGGCTGTCGTGTCCTGGGCAATATTCCAGAAGTGGGAGTTGTCCAACCCTAAAAGGGCGCAGATCAGGACCTTGAGCACTACCCTATGGGAGACCAGGGCCACGGCCTCCTGGGGGTGGCGTTGAATGATATCCTCAATGGCCCTCATTGCCCTGGAGTTGACCGCTGCCAACCCTTCACCTCCGGGGAATATGACCTGATGGGGTGCTTCCTGCCACTGCTCATAGAGATCGGGATATCGCTTCTTGACCTCCTCAAGGGACCGCCCCTCCCACTCGCCAAAATGGAGATCGATTAGTCCCTCTACAACCTGGACCTCTGCGTTGTGAATTCGGGCAATGGCTTCGGCGGTCTCCTTGGCCCGTGACAAAGGACTGGAATAGACCCCCTTTATCCCCTCCTCCTTCAACCGCTCACCAACCAACAGGGCCTCCTCTCTCCCCACCTCATCCAGTGGGACGTCCTTGTGCCCCCTGAATATCTGCTCTTTGTTCCAGCCGGTGCGGCCATGGCGCACCAAAAAGAGTGTGGTCATGGCTGCTGCAACCCCTTGCTGACCTTCATACTCTCCAAGCGCTTTTGAACTTCCTCCCCTGCGATTACCCCCTCCTGCGTCACAACACCAGTGATGAGATCAAGGGGGGTGATATCGAAATAGCGATTCTCCACCCTGCTATTGGGGATGGCCTCCTGGAAGACCTCTTTGGGATCTTTCTCTTCTATGCGCAGGGCCTGGGAGAAGGGAGGGGGAAGGAACTTCTCAGTGCCGGCCAGGACATAAAAGGGGACCGCATTCTCCCTGGCAGCCAAAGCAAGGGCATAGGTCCCGATCTTGTTCACAACCCCCTCAGGGGTGACGGCGTCGGCCCCGACGATTACTACATCGCATTCGCCCATCAGTGAGGGCGCAGCTGAATCCACCACTATCCTTGTCCTGATCCCCTTCTCCCCCAATTCCCTGGCAGTTCTCAAACCTTCCAATAGGGGGCGCGACTCCGGGCATATGACCTCGATCCCCTCTGCCTGCCCCAACACCCCCAGGCACGTGGAGCTGTAGGATAGGGTCATAACCTTCTTTTTATTTTTCAAAAGAGCGAGGGCATTGCCTTTGATCTTCTCAGGTCCCGCAATGAGGTTATCTAAAAACCCTTGGACCGCTGCTATGCCTTTTTCCTTTATTGCTTTTTGATCTTGTAAAGACTCGATGGCTTCAAAGAGGTGATTGACCAAATTGACCATGGGTGCCATGCTGGGCTGGGCATCTACCAGGGCCCTTCCCACAGATATGATTTCTTCCGGCAGGTGGCCCCCCGTTTCACCCTTCAGACTGTCGAGGAGGAGCTGTGCCCCTTGCTGGGCCAATTGGGCCGCCCCGGAGCTATTGTCCTCCCTGATTCGCTGCAGGAGCTCTTCTAGGGAGGCAGACCCCTTCATTGCCCGACTATTTCCCCCCGCGTGAATACCGCCTCCAGGGAGTATCCCTCCGCAGCCAGCTGCTCCTTGCCCCCCTCCTCCCTGTCCACCAAGGCCAGGGCCTGGACCACCTTGAGGCCATGCTCTTCAGCAATCCTGATGGCCTTCAAGAGGGAGCCTCCGGTAGTGACCACGTCTTCTATAATTGCGACCCGGGCGCCCTTTTTCAGGGCCTTGTCCCCTTCAATCCAGAGCCCCTTGCCGTGCCCCTTGGGTTCTTTTCTTATAATGAAAGCGGCGATAGGCTCACCCTCTCGATGACTGGTCAGGGCCACGGCAGTCACGATGGGGTCCGCACCCAAGGTAGGCCCCCCAATCGCCTCCGCTTTACCCCTGATCATCTCATAGAAGACCTTTCCCACCAGGTACGCCCCTTCGGGATCGAGGGTCGTCTGTTTGCCGTCGATATAAAAGGTACTTGTGCGACCGGAGGCGAGGGTGACCTCACGTTCCTCATACGATCGCTCCCGGATGATCTCCAGGAGGCGCAACCGTTCATCCATCTCACACCTCCTTGATGAAGAAATCGAGCTGCGCATCATCCTGGGGAGGCTGGAGGCAATACTCCCCGGTAAAACAGGCGTAACAGAACTCATCTTCATGGGGGGCCACGCACCGCTTGAGCCCTGCCAAGCTGAGGTACCCCAGGGAATTGACGTGAATGTACTGCCTGATCTCCTCCACCGAGTGGGATGAGGCAATGAGCTCCTCTCTGGTAGGCGTATCGATCCCATAGTAGCAGGAGCCGATGATGGGGGGACAGCTGATCCGCACATGCACCTTTTTGGGCCCGGCCCCTTTAATCATCCGCATGTTCTTCCGTACGGTGGTGCCGCGCACGATGGAGTCGTCCAGG
>Ga0315555_1001534_pt1 | contig 16574 bp, 15 predicted proteins | sample SalMarSW160380MG_FD_202113 | JGI IMG/M metagenome (GOLD analysis project Ga0315555, IMG submission 202113) | Salt marsh sediment microbial communities from the Plum Island Ecosystem LTER, Massachusetts, United States - Salt Marsh Sediment SW1603-80 ... | reverse complement strand
GGAGCGCTTCGCAGGCCAGCCCGAGATTCTCGGACGGCTTCAGCAGCGGCTCGGTGGATCCGCGGAGAGCGGATCGCCGCTGACGCTGACTCAACGGGGACGGCTCGGGGTGGCGCGCGTCGGAGCGGCGCTGGGAATGCCGATCGAGCGTCTCGGCGTGGCGTATCGCGGCCTCGGCTGGCTCGAGCGGCTGGTCGAAGTGCTGGAGTTGAAGCTGGAAGCGATCGGATAGCGCAGCGAGGCGCCCCTCTTGGTCACCGCCTCAACCCGTGCCGCCGTCCTCGGGGGGGGGGGCGCGCCGGGTATCGTCCGGAGGCATCTTCGGACCGGGGCGAGGATCCGAGATCCTACTCCGTCGGAAGGACGACGTGGAAGCACGCCCCGCCGGACGGTCCGTTCTCCGCCCAGATGCGTCCCCCGTGCGCGTCGACCAGCGCCTTGGCGATCGACAGGCCGAGTCCGGCCCCTCCTTCGCTCGTCCGCGCGTCGTCCGCCCGGTAGAACCGGTCGAAGACGTGCATCAGGTCGATCTCCGTCAGGCCGGGGCCGCTGTCGCAGATCGTGGATTGGACCCCTTCGGGATGCTCGACCGCGGAGATCGAAATCCAACCGCCTTCGGGCGTGTGGCGGATCGCGTTGGCAAGGAGATTGAGGAAGATCTGCTCGATCCGCTGGCGGTCGACGACGATCGCCGGGAGATCGGTGGGGATCCGCCGATCGAGTCGAACGCTCGAGTCCTCGAGCTGGGCGCCGATCGTCTCGATGATCGTGTCGACGATCTCGCCGATCCGGCAGGGGCTCTTCTGGATCGACAGACGCCCCGCGTCGGCGAGGGTCAGTTGATGGAGATCACGGACCAGCCGAGTCGTCAGTAGGATCTTGTCGTGCAGCGAGGCGAGGGTCTCGGGCGTCGGCTCGATCAGCCCGTCGCGCAGCCCCTCCAGGGCGCTTCGGACGGCGGCGATCGGCGTCCGGAGCTCGTGGGAGACGTCGGCGATCATCTGCTTCTTCATCCGCTCGGCCCGCTCGAGGCTCTCGGCCATTTCGTCGAACGAGCGGGCGAGACGTCCGATCTCGTCGGACGTCCGAATCCCCACCCGCTCGTCGAACTCGCCCTTGGCGATCCGTTGCGTCGCGGTGTCGAGGCGACGGAGCGGCCTGGTGATCTGTCGAACGAGGAAGATCGAAACGAGGACGGCGACCGCGAGCGCGGCGAGCCCGGCGAGCCAGAGGGAACGGCGCGTGGTCTGGAGGAATCCCTGTTCCAAGATGGCCTGGCCGAGGAGGATCCGGGACGGGATGACCGTCCATACCTCCCCGTCGGCGAGCACGATCGTCTCGCCTTCCTTCAGCTGGTCGCTGGAGAGGTGGCGGCCGACGTATCGCACGTCCGGCGCGTAGACGACGTCCCCCTCGGCATCGACGACGAGGACCGGGACCTCACGTCGGCTCCGCTCGAGGTAAGCGAGCACGACGTCGAGGTTGCCCGTCTGCTCGTAGAGCGCGCGGACGAGCTGGAGGACGGCCCGTTCCTGCGGCGTATACGTGGTCACGGTGAACTCGGAGAACGCGCGTCTGACCGACTGATTGATGATCAGGTATCCGGCCACGGACGTGAGAAGGACGATCAGGACGAACGCCAACAGGAGCTTCACTTGGAACGACATCCGTCGGAGGGCGTGCAGCATCAGCCGTCCTCCTTGGCGAGCTTGTACCCGATGCCGAAGACCGTCAGGACGAAGCACGGGTTCCGCGGATCCGCCTCGATCTTCTGCCGAAGCCGCTTGATGTGCGAGTCGACCGATCGTTCGAAGCTCTCGTAGGTCTCGCCGCGGACCGCCTCGAGGAGTTCGAGGCGGGTGAAGACGCGGCCCGGGTACGTCATCAGGAACGCGAGGAGATCGAACTCCATCGCCGTGAGCTCGACCTGCTCCCCGCGCACCCACACCCGACGCTGCGCCTGATCTATCCGGAGATCCCCGACCTCCAGAATGGGCGTCTTCTTTCCGGCCGATCGGCGGAGGACGGCGCGGAGGCGGGCTTCCAGCTCCCGGGCGCTGAACGGCTTGACGACGTAATCGTCGGCGCCGGTCTCCAACCCTTCGATTCGATCGTCCTCATCGACCTTGGCGGTCAGCATGATGATCGGGACGTCCGAGGTCTTCCGGATCCGCTGGGCGACCGAGATGCCGTCGAGTTCGGGGAGCAGCCAGTCGAGGATGATCAGGTCGGGCGCGTGCCTCTCGAACTGCGCGAGCGCCTCCGCACCGTCGTACGCGCTGATCACCTCGAAGTGGGCCTCCTCGAGGTATCTCCGGACCGCCTGAACGACCCAGGGTTCGTCATCCACGATCAGAATCTTCGTCGCCATGGCCGTTGTCGCCAGTATAGGTCGTCCCATGTTCTCGATCCATGCGACGTCCTGCCGGGCGAGCCGTTCCGGCGACGTCCGGGGAAGGCGGTCGGGAAAACGATCGGCGGCGATCGGTGATGCTCTACGCCTCAGCTTCCAGCTGAGGACTGAGCGTGCTGCGAGATCGGGGGCGGGAGGCCCGGTCGGGCGGTCTACAGAGGCCGGCGGTTCGGTCGATCGATCATCGGAGAGCTCGTTTCGCCCGGCCGTCCCAAGGCGTCGGGTTTTTCGCTTGTGCGCCCGTCACACGACCCGCTCGAGGAGCAGCTCGTCGTCGACGATGTGGTGCTCCGAGAACAGGTCGACGAGCTGCGGGACGGTCGCACGTCGTTTCTCCTCGCCGCGGAGTTCCTCGATGATTTCGCCCTTGTGCATCATGATCAGGCGCGTCCCGACATCGATCGCCTGCTCCATGTTGTGGGTGACCATCAACGTCGTCAGATCGAGCCGTTCGACGAACGATCGAGTCAGCCGAACGATCATCGCCGCGTTGCTCGGATCGAGGGCCGCGGTGTGTTCGTCGAGCAGAAGGATCTCCGGGGGGACGAGCGTCGCCATCAGGACCGTGAGGGCCTGTCGCTCCCCGCCGGACAGGAGTGAAACACGGCATTGCAGTCGATCCTCCAGTCCGACGTTCAGCGCGGCCAATCGTTCGCGGAACCTGCGGCGAAGCCGCCGGGGCAACGCTGAGCGAAAGCCTCTCCGCCCTCTCTTCATCGCCAGGGCAAGATTCTCCGCCACCGTCATCGACGGCGCCGTTCCGGCCAAAGGGTCCTGCGCGATCCGACCGACCTGTCTCGCTCGGCGATACGCCGGCACGCCGGTCAGATCCACCCCCTTCAACAGGATCCTGCCCGAGGTCGGCGGGTACGCACCGGCGATCAGGTTGAGGAGCGTGCTCTTCCCGGCCCCGTTCGAGCCGATGATCGTCAGGAAGTCGCCGCGGGCGAGCGTCAGGTCGATCCCCCGGATCGCCATGGTGCGATCCGCACCGGAGTGAAAGGTCTTCGACAGGCGCTCCAGGTTCAGCATGCGCTCACCTTCCTCAACCGGCGCTCCCGAAGGTACGGGACGACGAGCGCGAGGATGACGAGCAGCGACGTGATCAGTTTCAGATCGCTCGCTTGGAAGCCGATGACGTAGCCGTAGCGCAGCGCCAGAATTACGGCGACGCGGTAGACGAGCGATCCGAGGAGGACGCCCAGGGTCATCCATCCGACGCGGCTCGACCGGATCAGCGTCCCGCCGATGATCACGGCCGCGAGCCCGGTGACGATCGTCCCGAGCCCCATCCCCACGTCGGCGAAGCCGCTGTACTGCGCGACCAGCGCACCGGAAAGCGCGACCAGACCGTTCGAGACAACCAGGCCGAGGATCTTCATCGTCTTTGTGTTGACCCCCTGTGCGGTGATCATCGGCTCGCTGTCCCCGGTGGCGCGAAGCGCGAAGCCGACCTCCGTTTGCAAAAAAACGTCCAAGAGAACTTTGATCGCCAGCGTTAGGATCGCGATGAACGCGAGGATGGCGAGCGACCCCAGCGGGGACCAGACCGCGTCGACGACCCGTGTCACCGTCGGTACTCGGAGGAGGGACAGATTCGGACGCCCCATGATCCTCAGGTTGATCGAGTAGAGCATGATCATCGTCAACACGCCGGCGAGGAGGTCGGTGATCCCCAACCGGGTATTGAGGAAACCGGTGATCAGCCCGGCGATCCCCCCGGCGACGAAGGCGATCGGGAGGACCGTGAACGGGTCGACACCGTACTGGACAAGGAGAATGGAGGCGATGGCCGCCCCGGTTACGAAGCTCCCATCGACGGTCAGATCGGGGAACTTCAGGATGCGGTACGTCAGAAAGACGCCCAACGCGGCGATGCCGTACGCGAGCCCCTGCTCGACCGCGTGGATCCAGAGGGCAGCCATCGTCTTTCCTCCATTCGGATGCTACGGGCTTTGGCGCTCCCAGATGATTCCACCGTACAGAATGGCCGACGCCTGATCGACGACCGAAGCCGGGAAGACGAACCCGATCCGCTCAGCGGCGTCGAGGTTCAAGTGGACCTCGGCGCTCGGCTGGTAGGTCACCGGGATCTCATCCGTACCCACCCCGGAGAGGACGTCCAAGACGATCTGCCCGACCGTCAGGCCGTGCTCGTAGTAGTCGAATCCGGCCGCGAGCGTCGCCTGGGCGAGGCTCGTCGGATCGGCCATCAAGAACGGGACGCCCGCTTCCTCGGACGCCGCGAGGACGGAGTCGATCGCCGAGACGACCGTGTTGTCCGTGGTGACGTAGAAGGCATCGACCCTTCCGACCAGCGACTGCGCAGCGAGAGGGACGTTGGCCGTCGTGTCGGCGGTCGCCGTGACAATGGTCACACCGACGCTCGGAGCGGCGGCGAGCGCCATCTCCGTCAGGATTGCCGAGTTCGCTTCGCCCGGGTTGTAGACGATTCCGATTGTGTTGATATCGGGCGACAGTTCCTTCAGGAGCCGGAGATGCGCCTCGACGGGGACCATGTCCGATACACCGGTGACGTTCTCGTTCCCGCTCGGATCCGTGGCGCTCGGCACGAGCTCGGCCCCGACCGGATCGGTCACGGCACCGTAGATGATCGGCGTGTCGCTTCCACGGAAGACCTCGACCGCCGCTTGGGCCGTCGGCGTGGCGATGGCGACGACGAGATCGACGTTCTGGGCCTTGAAGTTCTGCGCGATGGCGATCGCCGTGCTGAAGTCGCCCTGCGCGCTGGCGATCAGGTACTCAACATCGACACCTTCCTCGTATCCGGCGGCGGTCAGCGCGTCGATGACGCCCTGTTCGACCGCATCGAGCGCCGGATGCTCGATGATCTTGCAGATCCCTATCCGCAGCGGCGCTGAGGCCGCCGAGAATCCGACGCTGACAACGACTAGACTCAGTAGTACGACCGCGATGAACCGTTTCACTTTCTCTCCTTCCGCGTTATCCTTGCGGGGGTCCGTTGGGACCGATTGAGGACGATCTACACCGATCGTCCGACCGCGCCCGCTCGTGGGGTCTCCGTAGTGCAGATACGCCCGCGGGCGGGCCCCTTTCCGACCAGTGGTCGCTCCCTGTCACCTCCTCAAAAAGAAAAGACCGCGGTTTCCCGCAGTCCTCTCCCGGCTTCCCGCTGCCTTCTTCGCTCGCTAGTCGTGCCTAGCGCGCAGCGCAGAAGCCGGACTCGTAGCAAAACCAATAGAAGCAGCCGCCGTTCGTACCCAACAGGCCGGTTCGACAGCTAGCCGCTTCTATCATGACCCGGTCACTATAGGACGGTATCGGCGGCTTGTCAACCCCACAAGCGCGTCATTGCCGGTTCACCGGGTCTCCACCACGCTCGGCTACGTTGTTCTTACGCTGAGGAGTCACGAGGGCCCGGGACCCGCACCATGCGGCCCGGGCTCTCATCTTTTCGGCACGTCGCCAGACACGAGACGGAGCAGCTGCTCCGTCTCGTTCGCGATCGCCACCGGCCATCGCGCGAGTGACGAAGGTCCAAGGAGAGCCACGTGCACCTTGGGCCCTCGATCCTCTCTGCACGCGGGGCGGACGAGCCGGCTTGCACTCGGGACGGTCGGACGGTACCCTTTACAGTGTTACGAAATCATAAGGAGTAACACTCAATGTCGAAGACGATCCGGTTCAGCGTGTCGATCGAAGAGGACCTCATCGAGGCGTTCGATTCCCTCCGCCGCCGTCGGGGTTGGACGAACCGGTCCGAGGCGATCCGCGACGCGATCCGGCGTCAGCTGATCGAACACGAGTGGGAGGCCGGCGAAGAGGTCGTCGGCGTGATCACGCTGCTGTACGACCATCACGGGACGGACCTGTCGAAGAGGCTGACGGAGATCCAGCACCACGCGCTCGATGCCGTGATCTCGACGACGCACGTGCACATCGACGAAGAGAACTGCCTCGAGTTCCTCGCGGTCCGGGGGGAAGCGCGGACGATCGAGCGCCTCGCCCATCGGCTGATCGGCCTCAAAGGGGTCAAACACGGCGAGCTGACCGGGACGTCGACGGGCAAGAGGATTCGGTAGAAAGGAGAAGGAAGCGATGAAACGGATAGGGGTGCTCGTCGGGATCGGGATCCTGCTGATTGGAGGGGCGGTCGGGGCCGAGACGGTCGTGTCGACGCACGCCGTGCTCGGCGAATTCGCGCAGATCGTCGGAGGGGAGGGGATCGATGTCGTGACGATCATCCCGTCCGGCTTCTGTCCGGCGCACTACGATCTGTCCCCGAGCGATCTGGTGGCCGTGTTGAACGCTTCGGTGATCCTGTACTCGGGCTTCGAGCCGTGGATCGAGACGTTGGCCGACGCGGCGGGAAGCGCCGCCGTGGTGGTTCAGTTGCCGGGTGAGTGGAACACGCCGGAGGCCGCCATCGGAAAGGTGGAAGCGATCCGGGATCTTCTCGCGGAGCGTTTCCCTTCCAAGGCGGACGAATTCGCGGCGAACGCCGACGCCTACATCGAGGAGCTCCGGTCGCTCGGAGACGCGCTGCAGGAACAGGCCAAGTCCGTCGGAGTCTCCGGGATCCCCGTCGTCTGCATGGAGTGGCAGGCGGATTTCGTCTCCTGGCTCGGTTTCGACGTACAGGTCACCTACGGGCTTCCGGAGGGCCTGTCCCTGCAGGACCTGGTCGCCCTCGCGGCCGCGGGCCGGGACGCCGGCGCACGGCTCGTCATCGACAACCTTCAGAGCGGGGTCGATTTCGGGGCGAAGCTGGCGCGGGAGGTCGGAGCGGTCCATGTCGTCCTGTCGAACTTCCCGGGGGCGATGCCCTACACCGCCACGGTCGTCGACCTGCTGACGCGGAACGCCCAGGCGCTCTTCTCGGCGGTCGAGCCGCTGGAGTAGGAGGTCGGGATGGAGACGCTCACGATCGATCCGCGGGAGGCGGATCTCCGCGCGATGATCGAGCGGGGAACCCACCTTCACGGTCACCTCGGACCGTACCTCGTCGCCGGGATTCGGATGGGGCTTCTCGCCCTTCGCGAGCTGAGGAGCCCCGGCTACTTCGGCCTTCGGGCCGAATCGGAGGCCGGTCGGACGACCCCGCTCTCGTGCCTGAACGACGGGGTGCAGATCGGTTCTGGATGTACCGTCGGGAAGGGGAACCTCCGCATCATCGGAGAGGAGAAGCCGCGCGTCCGTTTCACGGACGAAGACGGACGCCAGATCACGATCGAGCTTCGGCCCGAGATCGTCGACTCCTTCCGCGGCTCGGACACGATCGCGAAGGCGCGGGAGCTCGAGACGATCCCCGTGGAGGAGCTGTTCGAATGGACGATGTCGTCTCCCTAGTCGACGTCCGAGCGACCTACGAAGGGGAGCGCCACGCGACGCTCGCCGGGGTGACCCTCTCGGTCTCCTCGGGAGAGCGGCTCGCGATCACCGGGCCGAACGGGGCGGGCAAGACGACGATTCTCGAGGTGATCAACGGCCTCCTGCCGATTGGATCCGGGACCGTGCGGACCCTCGGCCGCGAGGTGACCTCCGCGAGTCACCGGCTCCGCGCACAGATCGCGTACGTCCCCCAGAACCTCTTCTTCCCTCCCGACACGCCGTTCCTCGTCTGCGACGTGGTCCTCACCGCGCGATTCGGAGGAGCGAGTAGGTGGCGCTTCTTCACCGCGGCCGATCAGGACTGCGTCGAGGGGGCGCTTCTGGCCGTCGGGATCGCGGATCTCAAGGGAAGGCCGGTCGGGCGCCTGTCCGGCGGACAACAGCGGAAGGTGCTCCTCGCTCGCGCGCTCGCGCAGGAGGCGAAGCTCCTCTTGCTCGATGAACCGACGGCGAACCTCGATCCGGAGGCGAAACGGGAGGTGGCCGAGTTGGTCGCACTTGTCCAGCGCGACCTCGGCGCGGCGGCCGTCGTCGTCAGTCACGAGGTGGGGCCGTTGCTCGACGGATCGGATCGTGTCGTCACCGTCGAAGCGGGACGGATCGTCGAGCGAGCGCGGCCCGTCCGGATCCCGGTCGCGACGCACTAGGGGCCCCCGCCGTGTTCGGCCTCCCCTGGCACATCATCCTGCCGACCCTGCTCGGGAGCCTCCTCGTCGGCGCGATGTGCAGTTCGATCGGAACGTTCGTCGTCCGATTGAAGTTGTCATCGCTCGGCTTCGCGATGTCCCACGCGGCGTTCGCCGGCGCGGCGCTCGGTCTGATGGTTACGGTTGTCGATCCGATTTGGACGGCGATCCTGTTCGCCGTGCTGATGGCCGCCGCGCTCGGTCCGATCGCGGATCTCTCCCGCCTCCAGGTCGACACCGTCGTCGGAGCGACCTTCCCCCTGACGATGGCCCTCGGGTTGATCTTCATCAACAAGTCTCCGAGCTCGGGGATCGGCAGCGGCGCCCTCTCCCTGCTGTGGGGAAGCGTGCTCGGGATCACGATCGGCCAGGTCTACGTCCTCGCGGGCGTCTTCGTGGCGATGGTGGGCGTCCTCTTCTTGTTTGGCAGGCAGTTCTTCTCCCTTCTGCTCGATCGGAAGCTCGCGACGGCCTCGGGGCTGAACACGGCGCGCGCGTTCTACGTCCTGCTCTTCGTCGTTGCGATCGTCGTCGCCGTCTCCCTCCGCGTGACCGGGGGCTTGCTGATCTACGCGCTGATGATCCTTCCGGCCTCCGCGGCGTTTCAGTGGGCGTACGACATCAAGAAGGTCTTCCTGATTGCGCCCCTTCTGGGGATCCTCGCTTCCCTGTCCGGATTCGTCCTATCTCTCGGCGCGGACCTGCCGATCGGTGCGTCGATCGCCCTCTGCTGCGCGGCGGTCTTCTTCGGATCGATCCTCCTCTCGCCCAAGCGGCGACGCGGTCGAGGACTCGGGTAGGAATCGGCATCGACGGGCCGAGATCGGTAACACGCGGGCTCCATCCGGCCTTCACCGTCTCCTCACGCGTGCGCGGCACTCGTCGCAAAAGCGAAACGTCGTACCTTTGCGCGCGCGAGTCGAGGTGCTCCGGGATCTCGGGCGCTCACCTTCTCCACAGGGTTTCGGTGCTCGAATTTTGTCGATAGACTTTGTCCGACCGCTTGAATCGGAGGTGCGGCCCAGTGAAATCGAACGAAACCGCCGTCGGCGCGATCGTGAACCGGGAGCGCCTGCGGCTGCCGATCCTGTTCGAGAGCGAGCACGAGCTCGTCGTGATCAAGCCGGCCCGGATGGCGACCGAGCTGACGAGCGATCCGAAGGGCGTCTCGCTCCTCTCGCGGGTGCGCGCGGCGGTGCCGTCCGATGTCGCGCCGAAGCTTCCGCATCGACTCGACCGGGCGGCGCGGGGGATCGTCGTCGTCGCCCTCTCGGAGGACGCGATCCGCTTCCACAACGAGCAGCTTCGGTCGGGCGCGTGGGAGAAGGTCTACTTGGCGCGGATCCGCCTCTCGGACTTCGGCGCTCTGGGAAGCCTCGTCGGGAAGCACAAGGTCCACCTCCGCACGCGGGACGACCGGGCCGTTGTCGTCCGAAGCGGCGGGAAGCGCGCGATCACCGACGTCCTCGCGGTCGCCCCCGCCCCGGATCGGCACGACGAGGCCCACGCCCTCCTTCGGCTGCACACGGGGAGGTATCATCAGATCCGGGCGACGATGGCCCACCTCGGCGTCCCGCTGGTCGACGACCGGCTCTACGGGCCGGGACCGAAGGGTCGGGGGGGACGCTTCTACCTCGAGCACATCGCGCTCCGGTTCATTCCGCATGGGAAGGTGCGCCCGCTGGGGATTCATCTCCGGGAGGATCCGGATCGGGAAGCGAGCGATCCGGCGCTCCGCGTGGAGCTCGATCGACGGTTGGAAGAATGGGTGGCGGACGATGCCGAGGAACGTTGAGGTCAAGGCGCGCGTGACCGACTTCGAGGGGCTTCGACGACGCGCCGAGGGGATGAGCGATACCCCGGTCGAGATCCTCGATCAGCGGGATGTCTTCTTCGTCGTGCCGCGGGGGCGGCTGAAGCTCCGGATCCACGCGCGGGACGACTGCGAGCTGATCTACTACGACCGGTCGGACGCCGCCGGGGCGAAGGTATCGGAGTACGATATCGTCCGATCCTCCGATCCCGAGACGTTCTTGAAGGTCCTCTCGGCGGCCCTGGACGTCCGGGGAGTGGTCGCCAAGCGTCGGTTCCTCTATCGTATCGGTCGTACGCGGGTGCACTTGGACGATGTCGAAGGTCTCGGCACGTTCGTGGAACTCGAAGTCGTTCTCGACGAGGGCGAGCCGAGCGTCGGCGGGCGCCGTATCGCCGAGGAGCTGTTGGTCGGCCTGGGTGTCGAGAGCGCGGCCCGCGTGTGCGGCGCGTACATCGACCTGCTGGAGGAGGGCGGACGATGAACCTGACGACCTATCCGAGCGCGGGCGAGTTCCTCGCGGCCGCCGAGGGGCCCTTGATGCGCGACGAGGCGAGGAACGGCCTGATCCTCGGGATCGCGGGCCGGGTGAGGGACGGCCGCCGCTACGGGGAGGATCCGCCGACCTTCTTGACCGTGGATGACGGCGGAGATTTCGTGGCCGCGGCGATCCGGACCCCGCCGCATCCCCTCATCCTCCACTGCGAGGAAGGACACCTCGGAGCGTTGAGCGCGATCGTCGAGCGCCTCACGACGGCCGATCCCCATCTTCCGGGGGTGAATGGGGAGGCTCGACCGGCGGCGACCTTCGCGGAGCTCTGGTCCCGCCGGGTCCGGGCGCCCGCCGAGATCGAGCGGAGGCTGCGGATCTACGTCCTGCGCGAGGTCGATCCGCCCGCCGGGATTTCCGGTCGGATGCGCTCGGCGCGTGAGGAGGACGTGGATCTCGTTGCGAAGTGGATGCGAGGATTCCACGCGGAAGCGGCTCCGAACGACCCGCCGACCGATCCGCGCGAGACCGTGTTCCGGTTCATGGAATCGGGGACGCTGGTCGTGTGGGATCACGGCGGGCCGGTGTCGATGGCCGGGAGCTCTCGCGGCTCCGTCCACGGCGCGGCGGTGAGCGCGGTCTACACGCCGCCCGAGAACCGCGGGAACGGGTACGCATCGGCCTGCGTCGCAGCGCTCAGTCAGCTCCTACTCGATCGTGGATGCGCGTTCTGCACCCTGTACACCGATCTGTCGAACCCGACGTCGAACAGGATCTATCAGCGGATCGGATACCGGCCGGTGGCCGAGGCCACGTCGTACAGGTTCGGGCCGATCGGATCGAGGACCGGCTGAAGATGGTCCGCCGTGCGTCGGAGACGAAGACGAAGATCGTCTGCACGATCGGCCCGGCGTCGAGCGATCGTGAGACCCTCGGCGGACTGATCCGCGCCGGGATGGACGTCGCCCGGGTCAACTTCTCGCACGGGACCCGGGAGGCGCACGGCGAGGCGATCCGCCTTGTCCGCGAGATCGCGGCGGAAGAGGGATCCGTCGTCGCCGTGATGGCCGACCTGCAAGGACCGAAGTTGCGGATCGGACGCCTGGGCGCACCGATCGACCTCGCCCCCGGGAACTGGGTCTCGTTCACCTCGCTATCGTGCGACGGAACCGACCACGTCGTTCCGCTTCCTCACGCGGAGCTGATCGCCGGGTGCCGCGTCGGGGATCGGCTTCTTCTCGACGACGGATCGATGGAGGTCGAGATCCGGGAGGTCCGCCCGGAGGCGCTGATTGGGCGGGTCGTCGCCGGGGGGACGCTGTCGTCTCACCAGGGGATCGCCGCCCCGGGCGGGTCGTCGAAGATCGCCTCGCTGACAGAGAAGGATCGAGAGGACGCGCGGTTTGCGGTCGAGTGCGGCGTCGATTTCGTCGCCCTCTCGTTCGTCCGCACGGCCGAGGACCTGACGGAGCTCCGATCCCTCCTCGACGAGCGTCCGGCGGGCGGCGACATCGGCATCGTCGCCAAGATCGAGAGGCGAGAGGCGCTCGATCACCTCTCGGACATACTCCGCACCGCGGACGGAGTGATGGTCGCCCGCGGCGACCTCGGCGTGGAGACCTCTCCCCAGCGTGTCCCCATCCTGCAGAAGGAGATCATCCGGCGCTGCAATCGTCTGAGCGTTCCGGTGATCACGGCGACGCAGATGCTTCAGTCGATGGTCGAAAACCCTCGCCCGACCCGCGCCGAAGCGAGCGACGTGGCCAACGCGATCCTCGACGGCTCCGATGCGGTCATGCTTTCGGCCGAGACGGCCGTCGGTCGGAATCCGGTTCGGGCGGTCGAGATGATCCGGGAGATCTCGGCGATCGCCGAGCCGGCGATGATCTCCCGGGACGACGCCTCGGACGCGGCCGAACATGTCCACCCGGTCACCGACGCCATCGGTCGGGCGACCGTCCGGATCGCCCGACAGATCGGCGCTGCGTTGATTGTCACCTCGACGTGGAGCGGCTACACGGCACGCCAGGTCGCCAGGGAACGTCCCGAGCGGCCGATCGTCGCGTTCACACCGCGGGAGAGCACCCTCCGCCGATTGGCCCTCGTCTGGGGCGTCACGCCGGTCCTCGTTCCGTCGTACGGTTCGACGGACGAGCTGCTGGAGGCGATCGGGCCGCTCCTCCGCGAGCGCGGTGAGGTGCGGCCCGGCGATGCGGTGGTCGTCACCGGCGGAATCCCGGCCGGAGGCGAGGGGAAGACGAACTTCATCAAGGTCCATCGAATCTGAAGCGAATCGCCGACGAGGGCCGGAAGGTTCGCCAACAGGACGGTTCAGCCTTGTCCTTGATCGAATCGGCGGAGTTCCGCTAGGCTGATCTTAGGACGCACGGACGCCAGGGGTTCGAAGCCGCCGTGCGGGTCCTTCGGACACGGATCGAAGGAGGAATCATCATGCGAAGAAAAGCTGTCATCGCCTTGCTTCTGGCGGGTTCATTCCTAGGGATCGTCCAAGGGGTGGCGCTCGCCGAGTCGGTCTTTCGCGTCGCGATGCAGCCGATCGTCCAGATCGATCCGGCGTTGATCTCTTCGGATGCCGAGGTCGCCGTGGCCAACGCGGTCTACGACTACCTCGTCGACGTCGACGCCGGAAGCCGGATCGTTCCGCGACTGGCGGAGTCCTGGGTCGTCAGCCCCGACGGGACGGAGTACACGTTCGTGCTCGAGGAGGGCGTCCGGTTCCACGACGGGAGCCCGCTCGTTCCCGGGGACGTCGTCTGGACGTTCGATCGGCTCCGCGATCCGTCCAACGGATTCGCGACCGCCTCCGTCTACGCGAACATCGAGCGGATCGACGTCACCGGATCGAACGAGGTGACGTTCCGACTGGCGCAGCCGAACCCGTTCTTCCTCTACGACTTGAGCGACAACCACGCGCTGATCGTGAAGCGGGGGACGACCGACTTCTCGGCGTTCAACGGGACCGGGCCGTTCGTCGTCGAGGACTATCGGCCCGAGGACCGGATCGTCATGAGCGCGAACCCGGACTACTTCGTCGAGGGCCTTCCGAAGCTCGACGGAGTGCAGTTCATCTTCTTCGGCGACCAAGTGGCGGCGGTCGACGCCCTCCGCGGCGGACAGGTCGACATGGCGTGGCGGATGTCGTCGGCGCTCTTCCTGACGCTTCGCGACGAGCCCGGGATCGTCGCGGTCGACGTGCCCACGAACGGGTTCGATCTCGTCCGCCTCCGCTCCGACCTTCCGCCGGGGAACGATCCCGCCGTCCTCGAGGCGATGAAGCTCGCGACCGATCGGGAGGCGATCTTCCAGGTCGTCCAGCTCGGCCTCGGCGCCGTTGGACGGGACAGCCCGATCGGGCCGCTCTACACCGCCTACTACGACGAGTCGACGCCGATCCCGGCGAGGGATCCGGACGCCGCACGCGAGCTCTTGAAGAACGCCGGCTACCCGGACGGCCTGACGATCGACCTGTACACCCCGGACACCGGCGGTCGGCCGGACCTCGCGGTCGTGTTGAAAGAGCAGTGGGCCGAGGCGGGGATCATCGTCAACGTGATCGTCGAGCCGGAGTCGGTCTACTACGGCGAGAATCACTGGATGGACAAGGAGCTCGGGATCACCGGCTGGGGATCGAGGCCGTACCCGCAGTTCTACATGAACTCGATGCTGACCTGCGACGCGGCGTGGAACGAGTCGCGGTTCTGCGACGCCGAGTTCGATCGCCTCGCCCAGACCGCCGGGACGACGCTCGATGAGGCGAAGCGGGTCGCCGCGTACGCCGAGATTCAGCGGATCCTGATCGAGCGCGGGCCGGTGATCATCCCGTACTTCTTCGCCGCCGTCGCCGCGTACAGCGATCGATTCGACGGCCTGGATCTGAAGGCGTTCCCGGGCCGGACCGATCTCCGGGCGGTCCAAGAGAAGTAGCCTGCGCGAAGGACGGTCTGTGACCGTCCTTCGCGTACACGAAGCAGGAGGCAGAGCTTCCTGCTTCGTGCAGGATGCGAGCCGGCGGGGTCTGAGGCCGCCTCGTGTGCGGGTGAGCTGCTAGCTCTCCGGTGCGGACACGAAGGGGGCGAAGCCTCCTCCCTCGTGTGGTTGGGTTGCCAGCGGCGTCCGAAGCCGCTTTGTCTCGGCTGACCGAACGAACGAGACCGAGGAGATCGGTCTATACTCCTTTTCGTGCAGACAAGAACAGCGGGAACGGGAGCCCGGTGAACCGTCGACGCCGGCGGGTCCCCGAAGCCCTTCGCGATCTGTTCCGAAGGCCCTCGTCGGCGTTCGGGACGACCATCGTCCTCCTCTTCGTCCTCCTGGCGATCCTCGCCCCGTGGATCGCTCCCTACGGGCCGACCGAGCAGATCTCCGCAGATGCGCGGCAGCCGCCGTCCGCGGCGCACTGGTTCGGGACCGACCACCTCGGGCGCGACGTGTTCAGCCGGGTTATCCATGGCGCGCGCAGCATCCTGTCGCTGACCGGGCTCGGTGCCCTGTTCGCGGTCGCCGCCGGGACGCTCGTCGGGCTGCTCAGCGGGTACGTGGGCGGCCTGTTCGACGAGCTGTTGATGCGGGTCCTCGACAGCCTTCTTGCGATCCCGGCCCTGCTGCTCGCCCTCGTTCTCCTCGGGACCGTGGGGCCGTCTCGGACGAGCGTCCTCGCCGTCATCGCGGTCGTCTACATGCCGATCGTCGCCCGCGTCGTGCGGAGCGAAACCCTCGCGGTCAAGTCACTGGGGTTCGTCGAGACGGCCCGCCTCCAGGGGGAGCGCCTTCCGCGGATCCTTCTCCGGGAGATCCTCCCTTCGGTCCTCCCGGCGCTTTCGGTCGAGGCGGCCCTCCGCTTCTCGTACGGGATCTTCCTCGTTGCGTCCCTCGGGTTTCTCGGGGCCGGGGTGCAGCCGCCGAGCCCGGATTGGGGGCTGATGGTCAAGGAGGCGAGGACGTACATCCGGCTCGCCCCGTGGACGCTCTACTTCCCGGCCGGCGCGATCTCGCTCCTCGTCATCGGCGTCAATCTGGCCGCCGACGGCCTGAAGCGCGTCCTGCGGCCGTCGACCGAGGAGCTCTCCCCCCGTGCCCGCCGGAGGATCCTCCGCGCGCGGGTGGCCGCTCGATCGGCGGACGCCACGCGCGGCGTCCTCGAGGGCACGATCGCCTCGATCGAACATCTGACGGTCTCCTACCTCCGCGACGGGAACTGGCTCGACGCGGTGCGAGACGTGACCCTCGAGGTTCGCGCCGGGGAGACGCTCGGCCTCGTCGGCGAGAGCGGATCGGGGAAATCCACGCTCGCTCTCGCGATGGTCCAGTACCTCGCCGCCAACGGCGCGGTCCGCTCCGGGCGCGTCCGGTTCGGAGGAAGGGATCTGCTCGACCTTTCTCCGCGCGAGCTCCGATCGATTCGAGGGAGGGAGGTCGCCCTGATCCCGCAGGATCCGCTCGCCGCGCTCAACCCGTCGATCCGGGTCGGCGAACAGATCGCCGAGATCCTCCGTCGGCACTCGGGCGACGAGGCGCGCGCGGCGGCGGTCGAGCTCCTCGCTCGCGTCCGGATCGCGGACCCGGAGCGCGTCGCGCGCCGGTATCCGCATCAGCTTTCCGGCGGGATGCAGCAGCGGGTGACGATCGCGATGGGGCTGTCGACGTCCCCGCGGTTCCTCCTCTTCGACGAGCCGACGACCGGGCTCGACGTGACGACGGAGGCGGCGATCCTCGACCTGATCGCGGAGCTTCTCGCGGCCGGGGATCGAGCGAGCCTCTACATCACACACGACCTGGGCG
>Ga0315555_1001524_pt1 | contig 16682 bp, 14 predicted proteins | sample SalMarSW160380MG_FD_202113 | JGI IMG/M metagenome (GOLD analysis project Ga0315555, IMG submission 202113) | Salt marsh sediment microbial communities from the Plum Island Ecosystem LTER, Massachusetts, United States - Salt Marsh Sediment SW1603-80 ... | reverse complement strand
AATAAACTCGCCCAGGTCTTAAACAAGAGTATTGTTAGTCAGTGCTCAAACACAATTTCGCCGGTTGAAAAACATAATCGTTTACCTAATTTTGTAGGTACTCATTTTTGTGATGAACCATAAAAAGATATTCATGATCCATATTATAAATGGTTTAAGTAGAATTTGTATTGACGAATCTTTTTAAAAGTCGGTAGTCGAGAGAGCCAACATGGTGAATTTTACTAATCTTCCCTTTTGATAAAAAAAGTAAAGTCAAAAATTATTAGATCACTAATTGTAACTGGCAAACGAAATAGAGGTGGGTTACAAAATCATAATAAAGATCTTTGCAAGAGGTCTTTGTTTGGCCGTTACTTATAAGCCTAATTTATCTGAAATTGCCTGCATTGCTTTAATAACGAAATCGATATGTTCATCCAGGGGTATTCCTAATGCAACTGCTCCTTCTCTTATTTCTTCCCTGTTTACCTGTCGCGCAAATGCTTTGTCCTTCATTTTTTTCTTAACGGATTTGACTTCCACCTCTGCCAGCTTCCGGCTTGGCCGTACATAAGCAACGGCCATGATAAATCCGCACAGTTCATCCACAGCAAAAAGAGTTTTAGCCATTAATGTTTTTCTTGGGACGCCGGAATGAGAGGCATGTCCGAGTATTGCCTGTATCCAGTCGTCGGGTACCTGATGTGATCTTAGAATTTCCGCTCCTTTAAAGGGATGGTCATTCAAATCAGGGTATTTCTCATAATCAAAATCATGAATTAAGCCGATAATTCCCCAGATATCTTCGTTTTCATTAAATTTTATGGCATAAGCCTTCATGGCGGCTTCCACTGCCAGAGCATGTTTTATTAAGCCATCTTTGTTTGTGTACTCTGATAGAAGGTGCCAGGCTTCCTCTCGATTCATGGTTTTCCTTATCTTATATTTTTGTTAAGAAATTTTTATGATTCACGGTTTCAGGATGTACTGAAAGCCAGATATATAAAAATGGTATATAGAACAAGAAGTATTAGCCCTTCAATCCTGTGAATATTCCAGCGAATCCTCATAATAGGCCAGATAAGGATTGAAGATAAAATCAAAAATGTAAATTCCATATGAAATAGATTAGGTGCTACCGGAATAGGTTTAATAAGAGAGACCAGACCTCCTATAAATAAAAGGTTAAAAATGTTACTACCGATAACATTGCCCACCACAATATCGGTTTCATGCCGGGTTATCCCAACAATTGTTGTTGCAAGTTCGGGCAGAGAAGTACCCACTGCTATAAGTGTTAATCCGATGACGGTGTCACTGACTCCGAACCTTTTAGCTATACTCATGCCTGCATCAACGGTGATTTTAGAACCGGTTATCAGGATGATTATCCCAACTATAGCTAGAATAAAATAAAGGATCTTCTGTTTGGAACTGATATTTTTTTTACCATTGTTCAGTCTGGAATATTCCTGCATTTGGCGCAGGGAGGTACGAGAGAGATAAGCGAGAAATAAAACCAAACAAATTAATAGAATTAATCCCTCCGGCCGAGAAATAATGTATCCGGTCCTGGCAAAAAAAATGAACAAAAAAGTGGCTCCCAGCATAACTGGGACTTCTTTATATACCCATGATTTTTTGACCTGCAAGTTGGCAATAAATGCTCCAAGTCCAAGAATCAGGCAGATATTTGCGATATTTGATCCGATAATATTGCCAATAGATATTCCCATGGTATTTTGAATTGCCGCAACCAAACTTACCACAAATTCGGGCAGCGATGTTCCAACTGAGACAACGGTCAATCCTATGATAATTTGACTTACTCCCATTGCTTTTGCCAGGTAAGAAGAAAATCGTATGAGTAGTTCAGCACCACCCCATAAAAATGTTAAGCCTGTAACCAAAAGCAAGAATTGTAAAATCATAATACATTTTTTGTTGATGGTGATTTTCAAATGGAAAAAATTTGAGACACTTTTCTTTGTTCCAGAACATCTACCATATCATCATGTTGAAAACCGATATAATCCAGTATTGTACTTTTTGCCAGATCGGGTAAATTGTTTTCTTCACTTAAATGAGCAAGCAGTATCTTTTGCATCTGTCCATTTAAAATAGATTTAAGAAAAATTCCACTGTCATGATTAGAGAGATGACCCACCCGGCTGGCAATGCGTTCCTTTAATTCCCAGGGGTATGGACCATTTAGTAACATTTCCGGATCGTGGTTACTCTCTAATATCACAATTTGGGCTCTCGACAGGTGTTCTTCAACATCCGGTGTAATAACGCCGAGATCTGTGCAGACCGCTACATTGCGATGAGATGTGGAAATTAAGTAGCCAACGGTGGGGATCGCATCGTGGGAGACCCGAAAAGGCTTTAAGACCATATCTTTAATAGGAAATTGTTCTTTCCAGGGACATATTTTTTTGGTCCTTTTAAGAAAATATGTCAAGGTATTGAGAGTATCCGTATGTCCATACACCGGAATGTCAAATTGGTATGACAATACGTCTATACCAGCCACATGATCCCGATGAGCATGTGTGATTACAATTGCATCTAGACTTTCCGGCGGAATATTTATTGATTTTAACCGGTTTTTTATTTGAAGGGCACTGAGCCCTGCATCAACAAGGATTCTAGTTGAATGCGATTCAATGAAAATTGAATTACCCTTACTTCCGCTGGCTAGTGAACAAATTTTCATATAATGTTCCACATGGGTCAATATTTTTAGTAAACAACTGATTAAACCAATTCAAATGGAGAGATTTATTTAACTTCCCGACTTCCTGGTTTTACCAGTGGAATATTCTGGCTGCACAGAGGACATCGGTCAGGTGTATAGGTGACCGCTTTTACTTGGACTGTTGCGAATAAGGGTAGCTCAAAATTGACCGCACCGTCGCTCCTGTCAACAATAGTTCCTACCCCAATCGCATAGCCTTTTGCGTTTTCTACAATTTTAATGACTTCCCTGACGGATCCTCCTGTTGTGACGACGTCCTCGGCAATGAGTACTTTCTTATGAGGTTCAATATGAAATCCCCGGCGCAATACCATTTTTCCCCCTTCTCTCTCCGTGTAAATAAAACGGACATTAAATTGACGGGCTAATTCCTGTCCGACCATAATTCCACCAACAGCCGGTGCAATAACCAGCTCGATATCCTCCTCATCATAATAAAAATCTTTAATATCCGAACAGAATTTTTCAAGATAATTCGGATACTGCAACACCAGTGCACATTGAAAATACTGTGGGCTGTGCAAACCGGAGGATAATAAAAAGTGCCCGGTTTGAAGAGCACCGGTTTCTTCAAAAATCCTGAATGCTTCTTTGCGTTCCATATTGATTTATCTTATTGATTGAAAATTTTTATTTTCGGATCGAAATCGATTTATCTCATTTCTAAAATATTGAGCTTTAACTCGGGCGGTAACAGCAAAGTCTTTTTCAGATGAGGCATACAAAATGCTCCGACCAACATTGATAATAGCAGAACTTGCTGCAGAACCTGCACCATACTGGATGGTTGATTTTAGATTACCACCCTGAGTCCCGATTCCCGGAATGAGAAAGGGCAGGTGAGGAGCAATTTCGCGTATGCTTCCAATATCTTCAGGGTGAGTACCTCCAACAACTAGGCCGCAATTATTGTAAGTCAGATTCCACTCACTAACCTTACGGGCAATTTTCATGTATAATGGTTCTGAATCTATATTCAAATATTGGAAGTCATGTGAACCTTCATTGCTGGTTAAACAAAGAACAAATGTACAACGATCATCAAACTCAAGAAAAGGCTGAATTGAATCGAATCCCATGTAGGGAGAAACCGTTATCGCATCAAACGTATAGGTATTAAAAAATAGGTCCGCATATTTTCTGCAAGAATTTCCGATATCTCCACGTTTGGCATCAGCAATAATAATAGCATCTGATGGAATATACTCCAGTGTTTTTTCCAACAGAGTCCATCCAGCTATCCCCAGAGATTCGTAAAAGGATATATTCGGTTTAAAAGCAATGGCATAAGGTGCCGTAGCTTTAATTATTTCCTTATTAAATGTGAGTAAGGGATCTGATTCATCAAGTAGAAATCTTGGTATTTTTTCGATATCACAATCAAGACCTATGCAGAGAAGAGAATTTTTACTTTTAATGATGTTTTCAAGTTTTGTTTTAAACATATCCTAGAATTTTTTTATCTACGAAATTAAGGTCACCGCCTACCAATTACAACATAAAAATCAATCTTCCAGTGGGTGAATTATACAATAATAAGGATTATCAGTCCGGCTTAATAAATGATTAGAAATAATGTTAAAGTCATTTTATTTTCAAATTGATAATTTTGTTGCAAATTGATAATTTATTATTTGAGGAATTTGCATAAAACAACCGGAGGAATATATATGAAAATTGATATGTCATTTTTAAAAGAGCTGGGAATTAAGAGCAAGAACTATGGAGCGGGATATGGAGAATGGATTCGTAATGACAGTGGACCCGTATTGAAATCAATTTCGCCTATAAATGGTGAGGTGATTGCAGAAATAAATCAGGCTGGCCCCGATGATTATGAACAGATTATTAGCCGGGCACAGGAGGCTTTTTCTCAATGGAGAAACATTCCAGCTCCCAAACGGGGAGAAATTGTTCGTCTTATCGGCCTGGAGTTGAGAAAATATAAGGAACAGTTGGGTCGCCTGGTGTCTCTGGAAATGGGGAAAATACTTCCTGAGGGAAAAGGTGAAGTCCAGGAAATGATTGATATCGCAGATTTTGCTGTTGGTCTTAGTCGTCAACTCTATGGTTTTACCTTCCAGAGCGAGAGATCTAAGCATCGAATGTATGAGCAATGGCATCCTCTGGGATTGGCGGGAATAATTACCGCCTTCAACTTCCCCGTGGCCGTTTGGTCCTGGAATGCCTTGATTGCTGCTGTATGCGGAGATGTTTTGATCTGGAAACCCAGTAGTCATGTTCCACTTTGTGCGATTGCAGTCCAAAATATTGTGGATCGTGTGGTAAAGAATCAGGGATTACCAACGGGTCTTTTTAACACAGTTATAGGACCGGGGTCAACTGTTGGACAAAAAATGTTGGATGATAAACGGGTATCTCTTATTAGTTTTACGGGTAGTATTCCAATGGGGCGACGGGTTGCGGAACATGTTGGAAAACGATTGGGTAGGACTATTCTTGAATTGGGAGGAAATAATGCTATTATAATTACCGAATCTGCTGAACTCAACCTGGTACTTCGTGCAGTTCTTTTTGGTGCCGTAGGGACTGCAGGTCAAAGATGTACCACCACCAGACGGTTGATAATCCATAAAAATATTTATGATAAATTTGTAAAACAACTGGTGAGATCTTATAAACAGATTACGATTGGAAATCCTTTGCAAGAGGGAACGGTTATGGGTCCTCTTGTGGACCAGGCTGCCATGGAGACAATGACCGCCGCACTGGATGAATTGAAAAAAGAAGGTGGCAGAATACTGTATGGAGGTGAAATCCTGAAAGGTGAAAAATATAAAAGTGGATTTTATGTCAGACCCTGTATTGCGGAGGCTGAAAATCATTACAATATTGTTCAGCATGAAACTTTTGCACCTATATTATACCTGATAAAATATAAAACCATAGAAGACGCATTACGTCTGCATAACGATGTCCCTCAAGGATTATCTTCTGCAATTTTTTCAAATAATTTAAAAGAAACCGAATATTTCCTTGGTCCCGAGGGATCGGATTGTGGTATTGCAAATGTAAATATCGGTACCAGCGGTGCTGAAATAGGAGGAGCATTCGGCGGAGAAAAAGAAACCGGCGGTGGACGGGAATCAGGTTCTGATTCTTGGAAAGCATATATGCGTCGCCAGACAAATACTATAAATTGGAGTGATGAATTGCCACTTGCTCAGGGAATAGAATTCGGAGATCTTTGAGTATTTTATTAATTTTTTTCTACTGTTTTATATAAGGCCCCACCGGGGCCTTTTTTCTTTAATGTGCATTTGATTTTACAAATTTTAAAATATTTCCCAGCAAATGTATGGTCTGCAGCTTTTTGAATTTTTAAATTAATCATTGAAATATTTTTCTTTGTTAAATATATGAAGTTAAATAAAAATTAATTGAGATGGAGTAATCATGGAAATTTTAAAATTCCCTGTTTCCAAGCTTGAAATTAATCCAGACTATGAATATCATTGTGGCACTTATAGTCCAATGTTGTTGAAATCTGTAGAGGAGCAGGGGATTTTGTCTCCCTTATGGATTGTGAATAAAAATGGCTTATGCATTATTGATGGCCATCGCCGCCTGAGGCTAGTGCGTCGGTTAGGGATTGTCAGTATACCAGCCATTTTAATTCAGGAAGCCGACCTGGAAGAGGCATTCATTTCGGTATTGAATATTAATCTAAGTCACTTGTCATTGGCATCATTGGAAAAACTGAAAGTAATTTGGAGCGTAAAATGTCATTTTTCCGATCATGCATATTCAAAAGTCATAGAAATTTTAGACTTGGAGTATATCCCTGGACTTTTATCTCTCGCTGCCTGGATCCGTAAAAGTCCGCAATGGTTGCAGAAATATGTGCACTCGGCAAACTTTTCAATTAAACAACTGGATAAAATTCATGAATATTCTATTTATGAATATAAAAACTGGTTAAAATTGGGATCACACCTGTCCTTAAAAGGGGCTGAGTTAATACAAATTCTGGAATCAGTAAATGAAATTTGCCTGAGAGATCAGGTAATCCCTTTAGATTTATGGTTCTCTCTGAATATTGAAGATCTGGTTGAGGGACATTTGACTAGGCATCAGAAGACCGGTAAAGTGAAGGAGAAAATCGAGGAGAAACGTCATCCATGGCTTAATGAGATTAATAAAAAAATGAAGGAATATATTATGAATTTTCCTAATAAATTAAATAAGAATTTTGAGATTCAGTGGGATAGAAATTTAGAAAAACAGGAAATTATCGTAAGTTGTCGGATTCGAAATAATTGGGATATTGACAAATTAACAAAACTACTAAGTGCTAATCATACCCGAGAAAGAATTCTGAATTTACTTGAATTTATGGATCAAATTCCTGACAAAAGATAATACCTTCTAAGAGGTAGACGGAAAGATCAGAAATTCTCAATATTATGTGGAATTTTTAATTCTGCATAATTTATTTTATTCTATTTTTATTAGAATCTCTAGCATTCACTTACTTTATCTGTATTATTTATACATCCAAGCTACACTCTCTGGGCAAATCAAATTTCAAGTAGCGTCATCTTTTTAAGTTCATCCAGTATTGTTCATTTTTCAATTCCCTTTATAGCTTAATAAATCGGCCCCCGTGAGGTTTGAAATAAATGTGCCCGCAAGAGTGTTTTAATTTGATAAATATTGTTTCAGATTCTTTTTTTTAAACCGAATATAAAATTGAATGGAAATAAAATAGTCACGAAAATTGACAATCAATTAATTTTGGTAATCAATAGGAAAACTGATAATAACTGTTCTTTTGGTATGTATTGCAAAATCAGAATTTCAGAGAAAATTTTTCAAAGGAGTTTACTTTATTTGTTGGGAATGATCTATTTTTTATTCCCCCCATTTCTCATAGGGCAATTCACTAATTTTACTTTTGATCATATAGGTTTGGAACAAGGATTGTCACAAAGTACCATTCTGGCCATCACACAGGACAGGGAAGGATATTTATGGCTTGGTACTCAGGAAGGATTAAATCGTTATGATGGATATAATTTTGTCGTATATAAATCAGACCTTTCTAATGAAACGTCACTTTCTGACAACTGGATTACGACGCTCCTTGTAGATCGGGAGGATAACCTTTGGATAGGGACAAATGCCGGTGGTTTAAATCTTTTTAACCGGCAAAATAATAGTTTTATTCGCTTCCGGCACGATCCGAATGATCCGAATAGTTTAAGTGATGATAGAGTTTTAAGTTTGCTGGAAGATAAATCAGGATCAATTTGGATTGGCACCGTGGCGGGCGGTTTAAATCGTCTGGACAAAGCGGGAATGTATTTTGAGCATTTTGAGTTCAAAAAAGGATTGCTTGATTTTATAGGGAAAGTTGATATAACTGCTCTTTTAGAGGATAGTGAGGGTAATATATGGTGGGGGACGAATGGAGAAGGTCTTTTTCACTGGGATTTGGTGAACAGTTCTCTCCATAATTTCACTTATGATCCTCAAAATAAAAAAAGTCTTTCCAATAATAGTGTGTCCGTTCTACATCAGGATAAGAATGGCACGATCTGGGTTGGAACAAATGGTGGGGGACTTAACATATATTATCCGCAGACAAAATCTTTCTTGTCTTTCCAATCTGATGCCGACAATTCTCACAGTATTAGTGATAATCATATCTATACCATATTTGAGGATACTTCAGGATCTATATGGATAGGTACGGATGACGGTTTGAATCAATTTATTACACAAAAAGAACGATTTAATGTAATAAGAAGTGATCCTGCTGATCCAAACAGTCTGTCAAATAGTATGATCCGGTCCATTTATGAAGATCAGGGCGGTATTATCTGGGTTGGAACTTACAGCGGAGCATTGAATAAATTTGACAGTAAAAAGGCAGTATTTAAGAATTTCAGCCAGAATCCGGCAAATCCTAACAGCCTTAGTGATAAAAATGTCTGGTCAATCTGTGAAGATAAGCATGGAAATGTATGGATAGGTACAAATAATGGCTTGAATAAACTCGATCGAAAAAGGCAAATATTTACTGATTATTTTAATGACCCCTCTGATTCGACTAGTATTGGTCATAATCTTATTCGATCAATCTACCAGGATAGAATGGGAGAATTATGGATTGGAACGGAGGGTGGTGGTCTGAATAAGTATGATTATGGGAATGATAATTTTGAAAAATTTATTCATGATCCCAATAATTCTAAAAGTATCAGTGACAATGGTTTAAGACATATTTTCGAGGATGACGAAGGCAATCTATGGATAGCCACACTGAATGGATTAAATATATTTAATAGAGAACAAAAAACATTTAAACGTTATTTTCATGATCCGGGTGATCCTAATAGTCTTTGTGGAAACCATGTACGATGCATTTATCAGGATACACGTGGTGCCATCTGGGTTGGTACTTTTAGTGGTCTTAGCTTATATATTCAAAAAAGTGACAACTTTATATCCTTTTATAATAATCCCTCAAATCCCTCAAGTCTTTCAAATGACCGTGTCTTGTGCCTTCGCGAAGATAAATCCGGTCGTTTTTGGATTGGTACCTATGGGGGGGGATTGGAACAATTGGATCGGGATGAATTTATTTTTACACATTATTCTAGAGAAGATGGTTTACCCAATGATGCAATTTATGGTATCCTTGAAGATAAAGAGGGAAATTTATGGTTAAGTACCAATCAGGGACTGTCAAGATTTAATCCTGATACCCGTAATTTTAAAAACTATGATGTGAATGATGGTTTACAAAGTAATGAATTTAATGGAAATGCTTTTTATAAAAACGAATTAGGAGAAATGTTCTTTGGAGGAATTAATGGTTTTACCGTATTTCATCCGGAACAAGTTAAAAGCAATAAACATGTTCCTCCTATAGTTATCACTTCATTTAAGAAATATGACAAAGAAATTGTGGTTGAGCAGGCTAGGGATGACATGGAATTAATTGAATTATCTTATCGTGATGACTTTTTTTCTTTTGAGTTCGCAGCTTTGGATTTTACTAATCCAGCCCAAAATCAGTACTCATATATGTTGGAAGGATTTGACAAAGATTGGATTAAAAGTGGAACTAGGCGTTTTGCAAACTATACCAATTTGAATGGAGGAAGTTACATCTTTCGTGTGAAGGGATCTAATAATGATGGTGTATGGAATAATGAGGGAACCGCAATCAGATTAGTAATACACCCACCCTTCTGGCAAACTTGGTGGTTCAAGTTTCTTCTTGTAATTCTCATTTTATCAGCTATTTACTTAATAATTACCCTGAGAATGCGAAGTGTGAATTCTCAAAAGAGGAAACTAGAGTTGGAAGTGGCTCAGAGAACAAGAGAATTGAATCAAAGTAATTATGAACTTTTAAGAGCCAAAAAGGATACGGATGATATATTAAATAATGTACATGAGGGTCTCTTTTTATTAAACAAAAATTATGAAATAGGATCACAATATTCACTGACCTTGGAAAAAATGTTAAATGAAAATTCACTTTCCAGCCAAAATTTTTTGGGTTTGCTGCAAAAAAAAGTTTCGGTGGATATTGTGACTAGTACCAGGGAATATCTTCAATTGATGTTTAAAGAAGATGTTGACGAGGAAACTCTCAAAGAATTAAATCCACTTAATGAAGTAGAGATTAATTTTACGGATGAAAATGGGGCATGGATCAATTCCAAATATTTATCATTCAAGTTTAAACGAATTTGGGAAGATGAAATAATTCAAAATTTGATAATTACAGTAACCGATATTACTGAACAGATAATATTGACAAAGAAGTTAAAAATATCTGAGGAGCGAACCCAGAACCAAATGGAATGGCTGGTGAATATATTACACATTAAGCCGGCTTTATTAAATGAATTCCTTGAAGGTGCTGAAAGTGAGTTAAACTATGTAGATTCCTTATTGAAGCATGGAGGCGGAAATGGAAATTTTCAGCATATTTTGGAAGAAATTTTTCGTTCAATCCATTTGATTAAAGGAAATGCTGCATTATTGGATCTAAAATTTTTCGTAGACCTAGCCCATCATTTTGAGGACAAAATAAATGATATTAGAAAAAATCCTCAAATTCAGGGGAAAGATTTTGTGCCATTAGTCCTTAATCTTGGAGAGATTCGGCAAAGCCTTAACGATATCAAAAAATTAATTGAGCGAATAGGTAATTTCCACAAACATTTTACATTGAAAAAAAATATTGAAAGCGATCTGCTTTTAAAATCTATTAAAAATCTAATTGCAAATCTCTCTAAAGATATGCAAAAGAAAGTTGATTTTAATTATACCAATTTTCAAACGTTTTCCTTACCCTATCGCTACCGATTATTAATCAAGGAAATATTGATTCAATTTATCAGAAATTCAATATATCACGGAGTGGAAAGTCCTGAGGAGAGGATTCGATTGAACAAGAGAGAAGCAGCAACTTTATTACTTTCTTCTGAAATTACCGATAAAGAGTACAAAATTAGGTTTAGAGATGATGGGCGAGGACTTCAAATAGAAAAAATGCAAAAAATTGCATTAAATAATAAGAAATTTGCTCAGATGAATATTGAAAGCTGGGATAAGGAACAGATAGCGTCTTTAATATTTGAAACGGGTTTTACAACGGCCGAAAAAGCGAACACTTTAGCGGGCCGAGGGGTCGGAATGGATTTAATAAAGAGAAAATTGGAAAAGATTAATGGTAAAATTTATGTTGAATTCGCAGAGAACAGATTTTGCGAATTTATTGTGGAAATTCCTCTGCAAGATAAAAGAAAAAAGAAGTCGGTAAGTAAAAAGTTGTCCGGGAAAGTAAAGGTTTGAAATTAACTTAAGTGACCAACAGCGTGAGACTATGAATAATTTAATAAAAAAAATAATATTAATTGTTTGAAAGTGAGGGAATAATGCAGGAAAATATTCGTTTGTTGATTGTTGATGATTCAATGACGATTCGTCAGGCAATTGAAAGAAATCTTAAAGAATTTCCACTAGAAGTAGTCGGCAGTGCAGGGGATGGAAGGACAGCTTTGGAATTATTCAAAACTACTAAACCCGATGTTGTAACTCTTGATATCACAATGCCAGAAATGGATGGTATCACTGTACTTGAAGAAATGATGAAGATCAATAAAAATGTTAAGATTATGGTAATAACAGCGCTGAAGGATAAAGCTACTGGATTGAGGGCAATTCAACTGGGAGCCAGAAGTTATTTGATAAAACCTTTTACTTCTGAAAAATTGAAAGCGGCTTTTGGCAGAATGATGGGAAATAATTAAAACATGAATAGGAGAATGTAGTATGAATGAAACAGATCTTCACTTTTTTATTGACAGTACAGTTAATTATTTCGAAGAAATTACCGGAGAGCGTGCAGTTACTGGCATACCTTACCTTAAAGGAAAGGAACCGGTTGTCCTTGATTATTCTGGAATTATTGGAATATCAGGTAAGCGTAAGGGATGTATATATATTACTACAACCAAAGAAATGCTTAAATCCTTGGCGAGTATTATTCTGGATGACAATGAAGCAACACTGGAAACCGTAAAAGATTTGACCGGAGAAATTGCAAATACTATTTCAGGTAATGTCCGGGAAGCTTATGGCAGTAGTTTTATGATTTCAGTGCCGGTTGTTGTAGAAGGGAGGGCTAAAGACATTAGATTACCCGAACAGGTTCAAGCTTTTGTGATACCAATTACCTGGCAGGAAAATAAATCATTTCTCGTGGTATGCCTTGAATAATAGCAAGATTAATATATTTAAATGAAACATCTGGATACAATGAAATTGCATGGAAGAATTTGATAAAAATAAGAAAGATTTCTCGTTGGGATTTGAAAATACAGAGATTACCAACGGGGATAAAACTTCTGAATTGGAAAAAATAACGAATACAATTCTTAAGTATGCCAGAGAAGGAATCTTCTTTCTGAATGAAGATTTGAATATGCATAGTCATTACTCCCATGCACTTGAAGAAATACTTGGGATTCATTATTTGACAGGAAAAAACTTTATCAATTTATTAGAAAATAGAATTCCCTCTCAAATCATAGAAAACACCAAAGAATACTTGGAATTAATGTTTCGGCAGGATTTGGATGAAGATGTGATTAACGAATTAAATCCTCTGGTAGAAACTGAATTCTTCTATGAAGATGAATGGGGAATTTGGACTTCCTCGAAATACTTGTCTTTCAATTTTAAACGAGTAGCGACCCATAATAAGAAAAATCATTTACTCGTAACTATCCATGATGTGACTGAAAAGATATTACTTACCAAAAAAGTTCAACAGATTGAAGAACATACCCAAAAACAAATGGAATGGCTTGTAAATATTCTTCATGTTGAACCAGAAATGTTGAAAGAGTTTTTCATAGGAGTAGAACATGAGTTGTTAAATATGGAAGAAATTTTAAAAAATGCGAAAGATACAAAAAATCACAGGGAATTGATTGAAAATATTTATCGTTCACTCTTCATCATCAAGGGAAATGCATCTCTACTCGATCTCCGATTTTTTACTGACAAAACCAATCAATTTATTAATAAAGTTCTAAAACTTAAAAGTAAATCAGATTTAAGTGGAACAGATTTTGTTCCAATTGTTGTTTCATTGGGTGATATGCGAGAAATATTGAAGGAAGTTCAAACAATTTTCAAACGAATTAGTCATTTTCATAATCATTTTCGAGTCAAACGGGCGTATGAGAGTGAATTATTAGTACATTCTTTAAAAACATTGATAACCAGTTTAAGCAAGCAACTTGGTAAGGGGATAAGATTTGATTATAGAGATTTTGATGCATTAGCTATTCCATATGCTTACAGACAAATGGTAAGGGACATATTATTTCTACTGGTAAGGAATGCGATTTTATATGGAGTAGAAGATCCAGAGCAAAGGAAATCTGCTAATAAAAATCCAAGTGCCCTTATTAAAATTTCTTCAATCATTAATAATGGTTTTCTGGGATTGGTACTTAAACATGATGGTAGGATAGATCGAATTGAACGAATGATACAGAAGTTAGTGACTTACCAACCGCATGAAAAATTGCCTGAGAGTAGTCTAGAAGGAATGCAAGTGACCCAATTATTATTTACTCCTAATGTTCAAATTGATGATGAACGGGAGATTGTTGCCAGTTATTCAATGGATATGGAATTACTCAAAAAGAAATTAAAAGAAAAGGGTGGTCGTTTAAAAATTACTTTTACCAGTGAAGAATGTTGTGAATTTAAAGTTCTCTTACCTTTGAAGAAAAATTGATTTCTGACTAATAAAACCTTATTAAATTTTCATCCACTACATTTTAGCTCATAGAATTGACAATTGAAACAATATTAGTACATTTAAATAAATTGTTAATATTTAGGGTAAAGTTCGACACGGAAAACTTCGTTGTGCTCAATGCAGATTCGAATAGGATCCTTATCGTCATTTCCTTTGTATTTGACCGAGAAAGAATGGAGAGAGATTCTCAGATGGTTTGTTCATGGATTGAGTGGTAAAGCCATAAGTTATGAGACCGGTATTCACCGTTTGCGTATCTATCGTGCTCTTACTAAAGTTAGAGAAACAATGAGTAAAGATATTCCGGAAGTCTTTAGTGGAACCGTAGAGATTGATGAAACCTACATTGGCGGTCAATGGAAGAACAAACGTAATCAATATAAGGCAAAGAAGGCAAAACGGGGAAGAGGAACGGCTAAAACTCCCGTGTTTGGGATCCTGTGCAGAGGTGGAAAAGTGTGGGCCCAGGTTGTTCCTGATGTTGAGGCTAAAACAATTTTGCCATTGATTGACAAACGAGTTAAACAAGGTTCTGTTAGTTGTACGGATACCTGGAAGAGTTACACCGGTATTGCGGCCAAAGGGTATGTGCATCGATTGGTAGAACATGGCAAAGGACAATAGTCGGATAAGAGCGGTAATCATACCGCATTCTCACTTTCCATAACTGGTCTTTGACATGTTTGTTTAATAAAGTTGGTAATTCGAACCAGGTTTATCCATAAACTGCGACATATGGCCCAGATTCTTTGTTTTATCAGGCCACGATATTTGCTTTTATTGTTGCCTAAGTGATAAGCCAGCTGGAAAATAGTCGCTTCGACGTTATTGCGTTTGTTTCGTTTTTCTTTGGGACGTTTCCGCAACTCTCGGCGCAAGTGAGAAGCCCTAATTGCTTGTTGACTAAAATACACCCGAGCTTTGTCCGCATCTATAAACCAGCGGTCTTCTTTACTGGTTTTGATCTTTTTAGCCAGGGTTGCCAGGTAAAATTGGCCGGTCTGGGTATCGGTAACGATTAAGCCGTCGGGTGTCATTTCTAAATCATACCTGGACGAAGCGCCCTGTAGGCCGGTAAAAACCATGTCGATATTCTGGCAGAAAGCATCATTATCCGGGCTTTGATATCCTCCGTCGGCATATACGGTTTCCAGCGGCTGATCGGTTACCTGAATGCTCTCTTCAATGGCCGGCTGGACAAACTCAACATCGGACACATTGGCTTTGTCGACGATGACATTGGTGATCAGGTTGAGAGAATCTTCGTTAATTGTTTCGGTTAGATTGACAGTATAGCCTTTTATTTTCTGATCCTGTTTGTGTCGGTAGGCGCTATCCGGATCATGCGGCGACTGCAAGCTCTCGGCCGTGATTTCTTCTTTGGGCCGCAGCAGAACTTTTTGTTCTTCGGCAACGCTGTACTGTTCATGGAATACCCGCACCAGCAGATGGTATGGCTCCTTGTCCTGACCGGCAAAAATACCGATCAGCTTGTATATCAAAAAACCAAGGGATTGCATCCGCAACTTGATCTCGTCTTTGCTACTACGGTACATGGTTTTTCCAGGATCTTCCTGGGCCAGGTCTTTGAGTTGGTTTACTTCCTCCAAAGCGAGCAGGGCCCGTTGGCCTTTGTTTAGTGACTTGTAAAAGGAGATGAGTGTCTGATGGATAATTTCATAGCGCGAAAAATAGGCGATGTTGCTGCCAATCAGTTTACTGTCCATCCGGATACTGCGGCCATTTACATTATACTCTTTGACCTGCTGTTGGGTAATCGAGGCAAAGGTCTTTTGCAGTAAATCCTCGCCGCTATGACGATCATGTTCATGAATCCGTTTACGAAATAAATAGTAGGTTGATTCTGTGGGGACGGTATCATTCAGGTTAAACAACCCCAGGGCGCTACGCACCAGCAGGTTGAAGCGGCATTGCTCAAAAAGCTGCGAATCGCTCCAGCCGAAGCCTTCTTTGAGGGACATCATCCCGACCAGTACAGATATAGAGGCATTGGGAGCGCCCATGTTGTCGCTGAAAAGAACTTTAAAAATGGACTCATCTACGCGGGATACAATTTCTTTGCGAAACTGGTTGTGCCAGTTATGCTCATCGTTATATTGATGAAGTGATTTGCCGTCAAGCAAATTATAAAAGCTGCCGAAAAGGTCAAGCTGAGGCTCTTTATTGGATTTTTTAAACATCGCTAATCTCTCTTTTCATAGGGGTCTGAACAATGGCATAATTTAATAAAAAACTATGACCCGAGCCAGATATATCAATATGAAAAAATACCTTTTTACAAATAAAACCGCCAACTATAAACTTAACTGAAAAGTATCAGACTTTTCGGAGTGGACTCAATTATAGAAATTTAACGATTGATAAACAGATTAATAAGTTGTTGATATTATTAAAAATAAATTAACATTTAGTGGTAAAAATGTACCTTTACCCATATTTAATTAAGCTCCAGGCTACCATCGGAACCCTCCGTTTCTGAATTCTTGACTCAGCGTTGAGGTTTTATTACACTACAGGGTTAATCAGTGGAAAAGGGATGGCGTAGGGAGCCCGTAGGGCGACCGGAGCCAGACCTTTTCCAGCCCGACGCAA
>Ga0315555_1001521_pt1 | contig 16700 bp, 16 predicted proteins | sample SalMarSW160380MG_FD_202113 | JGI IMG/M metagenome (GOLD analysis project Ga0315555, IMG submission 202113) | Salt marsh sediment microbial communities from the Plum Island Ecosystem LTER, Massachusetts, United States - Salt Marsh Sediment SW1603-80 ... | reverse complement strand
CAGGATTATCTCCGTAGTCATTCTCGCCACTTCTCCCACCAGCGTTGAGCATGTATCCAACATACCCGCCGCCATGGCGGCCTTCATTTCATCCGGGTCGTACAGGTTGTAAAATTTGCCGAAAAAGGATTTTTGCAAATCAGCACACCTGCAGGTCCCGTATTTTTCTACAAAACGGTCGTGCAATTTTTTTGAAAGCACATTTGCCTTTACCAGCTTCATCATATCGCCGAACTCTTCTTTGGTTCTTCCGAAAACATAGCTGATGGCGAGGACTCCACCGGAAAGGGCACCGCAATGACCGTCACCAGTCAGGCCCACTCCATCCGCTAAGCCCGTCGCGGCCTTGAAGACATCGTCGTTTTGGATACCGAGGGCATCAAAAACCCCCGAGAGGGTACATTGTGAACACCCGCCGCCTTTCATCTCATAGTGTTTCGCCTTGTTAAATGCCGTCTCCATCTTTTCATGCTTTTCCTTCTCCATAGCAATGACTCCTTTTCTCTTGAAAATATCAAGATTTGTGTTTTCCGCGCACTGCGCCATACCGTACGAGTGTATACATCGCTCGAGCACACTGTTCGGGTGTGTCGTAAATCGGTATCCCCCCTTCCCTGAGGATGTCTTCCATCACATCATGTTCCAGACGGACAAACCGAAGGCAAATAATGGGTTTGTTATATCGCTTGGGCAACGAGGCATAGACCTGGGCCCCGCTGAGGGCAATTCGAAAGGGTTCGGGAAGTGAATTCAGATTCCTATCAATCTTCAGTGAACGATCCCATATTTGAGGACTGACCGGCACGTTACTGATGACGCCGTCGATATAATCAAGCTTGAGCAATGCCTCGATCATCTCTGCCTCTTGCAGGGCCGTTCGGCTGCTTCCGGCAAAATCAACGGGATTCTTTGCAGTGGGTGCATGCGGCGGCAGGAGAGCGGTGATCCTCGATGACGTCTCTGCATCCAATTCCGGCAGCTCAAGGCCGAGAGCGGAGCAGGCATCCGTCCCCACAACTCCCTGCCCGCCACTACCGAGTATCGCTACCCGGTTGCCGGCAGCTACAGGCGACCCCACGAGCGCCTCGGCGATTTCAAAGAGGTGAAAGGACTCCTGCACCTGTAGCAGCCCAAGCTGTCTACACATACTTTCAAAGATCTTCTCAGATCCTGCAAGCGATGCAGTGTGTGACATGGTGGCCCGGGCACCTGCGGCGGAACGGCCGCCCTTATACACGACAATGGGTTTTTTCTTGATAACCTGGCGGGCGACATCGAAAAAACGCCTGCCGTCCTTCAGCCCTTCGATATAGAGCACGATGACCCGCGTATCTTTATCTGCCGCAAGATATTCGAGATAGTCAGAGACCTCGAGATCGGCCTGGTTCCCGATGCTGATGAATTTGGTCAGGCCGTACCCCTTATCACTGGCCACCTGCGCCATAGCTACCCCAAACGTACCGCTCTGTGAAATAAATGCAATAGGACCCGCCTTGGGCGCATGGGGAAAGCACAAACTGAGTTGTCCCGCAGCACTCCATATCCCCATGCAATTGGGCCCCACCACCCTGATACCCCCTGAACGCGCCACCTCCACCATGGCCTGTTCGAACTCTCTTCCCTCTTCACCAACTTCTGCAAACCCGGCGCTTATCACCACGGCACCCTTAACCCCCTTCTCAACACACTGGCGTAAGAGGCCAGGAATGGTCGCCGCCGGCGTGGTCATGACGGCAAGATCAATAGCCCCCGGCACCGCGGATACACTGGGATAGGTAGGGAGTCCCAATATCTCTGTTCTATGAGGGTTGATGGGGTAAATGGCCCCTTTGAAACCCGTTTTGAGGGGCCTCTCAACCATCAGGGATCCCCACTTTCTGAAGGTATCCGATGCCCCTATTATGGCTATTGATCTCGGTTTAAAAATGTAATCGAGTGTGTTCTTCATTATTGCAATCTTATGCCATCATCCGGCAGCAGATATCGGTCACCATACCATAGATGGCGTCGAGGGGGAGGTGTTGCTCGATGGATGCGTCGAAGAGGCAACTGAGCCTGGCGGGAAACTCCTCGTCCGCCCCCCACAGCACCATGATCACCGGAACACGGGGGAGGACGGCAAACCGTAATCCCACATCGCCGTAGCGCTCCCGGGCGGCCCCAAAGGATACGCCTCGATCCAGAAACCCCTCGGTATCCCGACCGTATCGCTCTATAAGGGGATCGAGGGGAAACTGGTGTGACCCTTGGAAAAAGCACTTCCCGCCGGTGAGGCTGCTCCCCGCCACGATTTTATCAGCGAGAGGCACCTCCCGGGCATTGATCAGGTAGGTGATGAGGATCACCTTGAGGTCAATGGAAGGGTCTTCTGGAGACGGCGTACCTTGGATCAATGCAATCGTACGGCTGCTTGGCGATATACGATAGCGCTCTTGCAAATAATCTATGCAATAGGATCCTGAGCCCTCATCGAACTGCGCTCCGCTGCGTCGGCATACATCTGCAGGGTCGAGCTGTGAGAGCCGTTCCCAGAGCTTTGGGTGGACGGTATGAATGGGTTCCGTCATCGTCTCATCCCTTAAGATCGTACCTTGCCGCGCGCCATGGATGCAAAGACGCCCCCGAAACAGAGGAGGGTAAAGATGATGACGGCGGTTCTCAGGGCCTTCAAAAAAAGCAAATGGTATTCAGGGGTAATCTGAACCCTGCCAATATAGACTGCAAAAATCAACATTGCAATCCCCATGCTGAACATCATACCGATCAGCCGCATGGTCGCCACGGTTGCGGAAGCAACCCCGTAAAATCGCCTCGTTACAGCGCTCATCACGGCATTGGTATTAGGGGACGAAAACATGCCAAAGCCGGTCCCCAAGACGATCAAAAACACTACGATAAAACCAACGTCCGTTGTCTCCGTGAGAAAGGCACAGAGAAAAAGCCCAACCGTCGTCACCGACATCCCGATGGAGGCGACGATTTGCGGCTCGATCCGATCTGAGAGCCAGCCGGCAAAGGGCGCAAAAACGGCCTGAACAAACGGCTGGATCACAATGATGAAACCCGCCCATTGCGGACTATACCCCTTCACATACTGCAAATAGAGACTCAAGAGAAAGGCCACGGCAAATGTGGCACTATAATTGATCAACGCCGCAAGGTTCGAAAACATAAAGACCGTGTTGCCTTTGAACAGCCTGATATCAAAAACAGGGCTCTCACGTTTCATCTCCCACATCAAAAAACCTCCCAACCCAACCAGACCCAGCAGAATGAGCCATATCCCCATCGTCCTCGGCAATTGGGAAAACCCATACATGATCGCCACCAATGTGAGACTGTACAGTATGGAGCCGATACCGTCGAACCGCTCACCCCGCGCCTCGGCCCATTCCCCCTTGAGCTTCCACAGCGTCAAGGCGATAACAAAACACCCCAGCGGTACATTGACAAAAAATATGCTCCTCCAACCGAGCTGCTCCGTGAGCACCCCCCCAAAAAAAGGGCCGAGGGAGAGCCCGAGATAGACCGCTGCAACGTTGATCCCCAAGGCCTTGCCACGCTCACTGGCAGGAAAGACCGAGGTAAGGATGGCGACGCCGGTACCGAAGATCATGGCACCGCCCATCCCCTGGAGGACTCGCAAGGCAATCAGAACAGATGCAGAGGGCGCGCCCGCCGACAGAAGCGACGCAAGAGTATAGATCGTTATGCCAGAAATAAAGACCTTTTTCCTGCCATAGATATCGGCAATCCTCCCGAAGGGGACGAGAAACATCGCCGCAGCCAACAGATAGGCGGTAGCGACCCACCCCAGCAAAATGGCATCCATGGCAAACTCGCGTCCAATGGAGGGCAGGGCGATATTGATGGAAGATCCCATAAAGGGCGTTAAGAAAGACGCCATGGTAGCGACAACCAAGACAGTCTTTTTCGGCGTGTGAGTATCCGTACGAATCACCTGTCCTTCACTCCTATGCCCATGGTCCTCGAAACGAAGATTTCCTTGCGGGATGCACCGCGCATCTCGATAAGGCGTGTCTTGATCACCAGCGCCTCTCTCATAAAGACAAATGTCGCATTATACCCTACGTACGGCGAAAAGTGCAGAAAAAGCGGCATGCGGCGTTCAACCTTGAACCGACGGCCTTCGCTGAAAGTACACAACCCCCCCTACTCCAATCAAACCCATCAGGGCCCCCGTAAAAAAGACAACGGTGATATCTACGAATTCAGCCAGGACGCCAGCCACTAAGGGGCCGAAGATCATACCGATGCTATGGCACATGACAAAAATGCTCATCAAGACCCCCATCCCCCCCACCCTCTTACCTTCCTCAACGGCCAGGGCAGTGAGCGCGGGCATGGCAAAACCCCCGGCTACACCCCACAGAATGTTCACCGATACGAGCTCTAAAAAGTTCCTGGTAAAGGGAACCAAAGACAGAGCCGCTGCGGCCAAGCACCCGCCGATGATGACAAGGCCTTCTTTACTGAACCTATCGGCAAGCATCCCGCAGGGAGTTTGTAAGAGAGTGACGATGAGGATATTGAGCGAGATGACCAATCCGATATGAGAGCTCGTAAGGCTCATGACATCGTGCGCGTAGATCGGGAGAAAAGACCACGTCAGCCCGATCCCCATTGCAAAACAGAGACGGAAGAGATAGATTCCTTTGAGCCGTCCAGCTTTAAAAATCCACTTGAAGGAGCCTGCGGAACGGCGCGGAGCATACCTCGCCGCCACACTCTCCGGCAGGTAGAAGAGGGTGAGAAAAAACCCCGCGAGGGCAACAGCGCCCATGGAGTAAAAACTGAACGCAACCCCGGCCAGATCTTTCACCATCCCTCCCAAGATAGGTCCGGTCGCCAGCCCCCCGAAAAAAAAGATGTTGAACAGCCCCATCGTGGACCCCTCCTTCCCACGACGAGTGATCTCCCCAATATAGGCCAGGGCGATGGGGATCACTAAGGCAGCGGCAATCCCCTGAAGCAACCGAGTGACGATCAGCGCTGCGACACTCCGTGAGACCACATATCCCACGGACGTGAAGGTCAACAGAAGAAGGCCGAGGGTGATAAAGACCTTTCTTCCCCGCTTGTCCGAAATCATCCCGATGAAGGGGAGCAAGACCGTCCTCGATATGGAGAACGAGGCAAAGATCAAACCGATGGCCATCCCTTGAGCGCCGTAGTGTTGGGCGTAGAGGGGGAGCAACGGGGCAACGATCCCCATGCCCAACGTGGCGGCAAAGACCGCGATGAAAAGTGAAATGAATATCTGCCTCCGCATCCGTAACTCCGGCAAAGTTTCACACTATATGGTTTTTCACCTCAGGATGTCAACAATCCAAGGCGAGACTAAAAAGTACTTTCTTTTGTATGGAGAGAAACAGGGGGGGCACAAAGCGATAGGTCGTGGGCACACCATACGATCAATATCCCTCAATAACAAGCTCTCCTTCTTTCAGTAAACCCTTGAAAAGAGCCACTGCCTCTTTCTGTAAGGTCGGTAGGTCCTCACCGTAGAAAAGGTGGCTCGGACAGTGGCAGTCGCTGGAGCCGAATCCGGGGATGGAGCGAAAGACCCCTTCCAAACGTTGGGCAAGACGGCACTCCAACCGTTTATCTGTCGGGGCACACAGAAACCCCTGCACCCTACCCTTCTCCAAGAGATAATCGATATGCCACCTGACACGCTTCTCTTTGCTCAGGTGGCGATTAATCCTGCCCCGCAGCCCCCCCATGGCCGAGCCCACGTAGGCATAAAAGCCCTTGTCAAACTTGATCACACCCAAGGCGCCGACGGATATACGACAGCGCCGGAACACTGCCACCAGGAGGATATAGCTCCCTGGTGCCCGATGAGCTCTATCGAGGTGCATACGCCGTATGATGCGTTAAGAAGGGTCTGCTGGGAGGGGGATGGCCTGTAAACGCTTGATCACCTTCATCTGGGCCTTGCGCAGGACGAAGTTGCTCAGCAAAAAATATCCCAGGTGGTGTCTCGCCCCGAGCAAGAGTCGCCTTAGGATTGAGCGGGGGGCACAGCTGTATTTCTGGGCCCAGAGGTATCCCCTCTGGAGTTGCTCGGGTGTCATCCGCTTGGGCGCAAAGACCACCCGACTCATGTCGTAATGGGACCAATCCCGGTCAAAAATCCTTCCTTCCCTCTCGAGCCGCTCCCACAGGGGGGTTCCGGGAAAGGGGGTGAGGACGGAAAAGGTCGGCAGCTCTATCCTGTTTTGCTGGATGAATTCAACCGTTCGTTCGAAGACCCCGGGGTCATCATGGTCAAAGCCGAAGATAAACGATCCCTGGATCCCGATGCCCTGATCGTGGATTCGCTCGATGAATCCCGTGAGGTCCTCTACTCCCTGAAACCGCTTCTTGGGCCCATCGAGGTTCTCTTTCTGTAAGGACTCAAACCCGATAAACAACGAGATGCACCCGCTCTCGCCGGCCAGTTTCAGCAACTCCGCATCCTTGGCGATCTCAATAGTGGCAAAGCCCATCCACCGCACCCGCAATTCCTTGAAGATCTCGAAGAGGCCTTTGGCATGGGACCGTTGGGCCATGGCGTTGTCATCCGCAATGAAGATATACTCCCCTTCCCGCTTAACAATAGATTCCAATTCCTGTTTAATATCCGACAGAGGCCTCATGCGGTACCTGCGGCCAGCAATCACCGGCACCGCACAGAATTCACAGCGGTTGGGGCACCCCCGGGTCGTCTCAATCACCTTAAAGATAGGGCTGTACCCCTTGCCTAAAAGTTCACGGCGGGGCAGGGGAAGATTGTGTAGGTCATGGAGTCTCTCCGCGCGATAAAAGGGTTTGAGCTCCCCACGCTCAAAATCGTCGATCAACTGGCCAATGATCAACTCCCCTTCCCCCAGGACCACGGCATCGGCGTGTTCTTTCGCCTCCTCAGGCATAAACGTGGGGTGCACCCCTCCCACGACGACCGGCACCCCCCGCTCCCGAAACCTATCCGCGATCTCATAGGTACGCTGCGCTTGCGTGGTAAGCGCCGTGATCCCCACCAGGTCCACTGCTTCTGTACAATCGACCTCTTCGAGAAACTCGTTGACGATTCGCACCTCATACCGGGGGGGGAAAAATGAGGCCAGGAGGGTTAGCCCCAACAGGGGGAAGGGATACGGCGTGTCGGTGGACATGTACATCTCTCTTTGGCGAGGAGAGATTAGGAGCACGCGCTTCACCCTTCACCTCCCCATGACAGCTGTGATGCCTCCCCTTGACGGAACCCCGGCTGTTGCCACGGACGACGGGTGGCGTTCTCCCAGACATAACGCATGATGAGCCGATAGGCCATTCTCTTGAAGGGGTTTCTGTTGAAGAGGGCCCCCAAGAGGATCCTCGGCTGGGTGTAGTATTTACGGAGGTACTTCTGCTGCAGGCCCCATACCTCATCCCTCTGCAGGTACTTGGTGGAGAGGATGGGATGCATGAAGTCGTAGTGGGCGTAATCGGTGTCTGTGATAAGCCCGCGCCCCTCCATCTCCTGGTAATAGCGGGTCCCGGGCAGGGGTGTGGTGAGGGTGAGTACCAAAAAATCACCTTGTCGCTTCACGAAGTCGAATATCTCCTGCAAACTCTCTTCGGAATCGTACCAATCGCCGAACATCACATTGGTCATCACCATGATGTCATTACGCTTCAGGATGTCGATGGCCTCTTGGACCATATCCCTGTTCTGCCTCTTCTGGTAGTGGTCAAGGACCTGGGGGTTGATGCTCTCCACCCCCAGCATCACCTCATACAGGCCGAGCCGTTTGAATTCAGGCATAAGGTCGGCATCTCTGATGATATCCCTCACCCGTGACTGGAACCAAAAATCCACCTGCATCCCCGAACGCCCCAGCTCCTGGAGAAATTCTTCCACCCGGGCCCTGCTCCAGTTGAAGGTGTTTTCGTTAAACACAAAGAGGGACTTGCCGTGGCGCCGGTTGAGGTATCTCATTTCCTCCACCACCGCAATCCCGCCTCTACCGCGCCACACACCCCCCCAAAACCGCGATTCGGAGCAGTAGGCACACCGGTCACCGCACCCCCTGCTGGTGGAGATCCCGAAGGCCCGTCTGCCCATCCCGTGCCAGTAATAGGCGTCGGCATCCATATCCAAGAGGTGGTAGGCCGGCATGGGGAGGGAGTCAAGGTCCGTGATCAAACCCCTCGGTCCGGTAAAGGTAACCTCAGCATCCCTGCGAAATGCCAGACCGGGGATATTCTCTACTCCCCGGCCCCCCTGCTCAAGACGGGAAGCGAACTCAGCAAAGGTGGTTTCCCCCTCGCCGGTTACGATATAGTCCAACTCCGGTACTACAGTTAAGACTTCCTCAGCCACCAGGCTGAAATGGCTTCCGCCGGCCACTACCACGGATTCGGGTGAGATCCTCTTGACTAGCCTAATGGCTTGGAGGGCCTCAGGCGAGAGACAGGTGGCGGAGCAGGTCACACCGATGAGCTCGGGTTTTTCTGCCTCGATTCGTCTGGCCAGCTCGCCCCATGGGTCGGAGAAGGTGGTGCAGTCGAGGATCTCAACGTTAAATGGTTGTTTTTCTTGCAGATAGGCCGCGATGCTCAGCAGGCCGAAAGAGGGTGTCCACATCCTGAGGCCGGGGAAGAGTTTATGGGGAGGGTCCACGAGCACAATACGCATCGTCACACTCCGAGCGAGGTAAACATGCGCTCGATCTTCTCCTGTACCTCGCGGGGAACTTTATAGAGCATGGTCCCCTCCAGATCGGTGAGGACATGGGTGCTTCTTCCTTCGGCGAGCACCTCATTATCGCGCATTACCGTGTAGTGGAATATCAACTTGGCGGTCTCGCACCGCTGCATGGTGATCCGGACAATCACCTCATCACCATAGCGTGCGGGCAGTTTGAATTGGCAGGAGAGGTCTACCACCGGGGCCATCAGGCCCATCGCCTTTAGTTGTTCGGGATCCATTTCGAAGCGGGAGGTGAGATCGTTCCTGGCCACCTCGAACCATGCAATATAATGGCCGTGCCAGACTATCTGATAAGAATCCACCTCGCAGAAACGCACCTTCAATTGAGTCTCATACGGCATCGTGCACTCCATACGATAGCGCCTTGACATCCCTGTCGATCCAACGGATCAACTTGGTGAGGGTATCCGTGGGCCCCATTTCTACAAAGCATGTCACTCCCTGGGCGAGGAGATATTGGACGCATCCCTCCCAGTCAACAGGCCGGCAGAGCTCTTCCACCAAAAAATTCCTGATCTCGTCGGAACCGCTCAGGGGCCTTCCGCTCCAGTGACTCACCACAGGGGTTCGGGGAGGATGCAGCGCGACGTCCGAGATAAAGGTACGTACTGCCCCCTGTATCGATTTCATCAAAGGCGAATGTAAGGGTACGCTCATGGCAAGACGTTGGGCGGAAATGGCCCCCCGCTGCAAAGCCAACTCCAACCCTCGCTCTATAGAGGCTATATCACCAGAAAGGACAAACTGCCGAGAGCCATTCACGTTGGCCACCGAGAGACCACCACCCACGTCAGAACATAGCTTCTTAATCGCTTCACTCTCGAGGCCGATAATCGCTACCATGCCTCCAGGGTTTTCTCTCTCCCCTTCCTCCAAAATAAGACCGACTCCTTTGACCATCGCCAATCCGTCCTCAAAGGTCATAGCCCCTGCCGCCACCAAGGCGGCATAGATACCCATGCTATGCTCGGTGATAACATCCCACTGCTTCCCTCTCTTTTGATATCGCTCAAAGGAAACCATACTCAACAGATAGCTCGCCACCTGTAATTTCAGGTTGAGGTATTGATCCTCTTCCTCTCGCTGGAAGAAAAACGAGGCGAGATCGAAACCGGCCCGCTCCCAGGCCTTTTCAAAAAAGGGGTGGGGGAGACTATCTCCTCCCCCACTCCTCTTCCCTATCTCGTCGGGTACCTTGTTGAGTTGACCAGGGAAACAGAGAGCTACCTTCCCCCCATTATGGTGCGCCATCAGCTGCTGCTACTGCTTTCCGTTGATTATCGACGATATATTGAGCAATAGTCCTGACCGACTGGAAAACCTTCTTACCGACCTCGGCATCAGGAATGCTCACCCCATACTCCTTTTCCAAACCGATGACCAGTTCGAGGGCGTCGATGGAATCGAGCCCCAACCCTTCTCCGAAAAGCGCCGCATCGGTATCTATATCCTCAACCGCTATCTCCTCTAATTTGAGCCTTTCGACGATCAGCTGTTTGACATCCTGGATCAACTCCTCAGTAACCACTAACATTGCCTTTGACCTACCTCCTTGTCGCTGATACACTATACTACTATAACAAAAAATAGGCGATAGTTACAAGCCGTTCTATTCAAGATTATCTCCGATGCAGATAATGGAAAGGATGGGAAGTATTGCGGCCTTGCTCCCTGTTCTCAATTCAACGGCTAAGACTTCTTTCTCGCCTTACGCCTGAAAACCACTCGTGACGCTATGCATTTTTCCCTCAGACAAGGGAATCGCTCTTCGACCGTCACGAAAAATGTATGATGAGCGTAGCGGGGAGACTCAGACTACGTAATATGCGCCCTTTCCTCTACCTTTAATCCCTGTCCCTTGAGCTGTTTAATCAATTTGGAAACATTTTTAGTATTCAGATGGAGGACGATGTCATCCCTCCCCGCCCCCCTTGATTTAAGGGAACAGAAGCTTTTCACCTCGATGTCAGATTTTCGCACCGTATCGAGCACCTTTTGTATCTGTGCCGCGTCCGCCGCCCCCTTGACGATTATCCGCTTGCCGGCCTCCCCAATGCCTAGCAAGGGATTCAGGATTTTGTAAAAGAAGTCATTGGTGGTCACTATACCCACAACCTTCTTACCATCCACAATCGGCAGACAACCAACCTTGTTTTTCTGCGCTATGGCTGCAGCTTTTTCAACGGTGGTGTTTGGAGAGACCGTTACCACCTTCTTTACCATAATATCCTTGACGGTCAATTTTGACAGGAGATACAAGAGTTCCCCTCGGCTAAAAGAGGTGGCGTCCGATGGGCTGGCCTTGAGGAGGTTGTCCTTGGTTATCAACCCCACCAGTTTCCCCTTATCAACCACTGGCAGACGCTCGAATTTGTGAAACCCCATGATTCTTTCGGCCTCTAGAACCGGCGTATCGCTGGGTATAGTAATGACATTATTAGTCATGATATCTCGGACTAACATCTTTTCCCCTCCTCTACTGTCATTTTTATACTCGTATCATGTAATCAAAGAGGTGTCAATGGAAATCATATGTGGACAAGTCATCTTGACCCATAGAGTATTTTGATAACTGTGCAATAATGAAGAGAGGTGTTATACCATCCCCGTCTTGATCCCCTCTGGCCCTACAACAAAGGATGACAATTTTTGACAGACTCATACCTATTTTTGTAAGGCTGAAGGAATAAAAGGCAGAGGGAGATGAAGGCGCAGACCGTCCTATAAATATGTGTTGTTATTTTAAGCAGTTATACTACGCTATCAATGCTATAATGGATGTAAACCATGGCACATATTTTGCTCTATCTTCGGTGGTTGAATTACTGACAGAGAAGAACGCACGAAGCTGACTGGATCCAAAAAATCAACCTGGGGGAAAACTTTTTTGCATAATAGTGCTTAAGGAAATGTTAGTGAAAACCGCTCGCTTTCACAGGCAACTAAGGTACATAAGACATGCTGTATCAGATTGGCTTTGCCCCAGGTTATCCGTACCGCGCCGGTCCCTCAATATTTTTTCGCTTAATCATAAGAGGGGCGAAGCAATGGCTCAGGCCATAACCCTCGTGGAGCTATTGATCGTCGTGGCCATGGTGGGGACCCTTGCAGCCATTGGCGTACCTGCGTACAATAATTATATCGATAGGGCAAAGATCTCTCAGGCCATCGAGGACATTCGTTTTATCGAAGCCGCTATAGAAATGTATCGTACCAATGAGGGAACATTACCCGAAACCCTCGATCTTGTAGAATCGGCAAACCTTCTTGATCCCTGGAACCGTCCATATCGATACCTGAAAAACGAAGGCAAGATACAAGGAAATCAAGGAAAGTATCGTTATTTCATGGCACAAGTGCCCGTGAATTTAGATTTCGACCTTTACAGTATGGGCAAGGACGGGAAGAGCCCACCTGCACTTACAGCCAAACCCAGCAGGGACGATATTATTCGATTGGACAAAGGGGCGTACGTCGGTACGATAACAATGTACTGATTCGTTCAACAACCATGAAGATAGATACGACATTTCTCCGCAGTAAGGTAGCACGACGAATTTTCATCCTCTTCATCTCCTGCGCCCTCATACCTATCATCGCCCTTGTACTCCTCTATTACGGCCACTTTACGAAGCAGCTTCATGTTCGGAGCCAGAGACAACTCCATCAAACGAGCAGAGATATGGGGATGTTTATATCTGAGCGTCTGCTGTTCCTTGATACCGAGATGAAAATGATCGCCTCCGGACTAGCTTCAGCCCGCCACACTAGATCCCACGCTCTCCCTGAAGAATTCAATGCAGACCTCGAGCCACGATTCAAAGGCCTTATATATAGTACCGAGGCGGGAGCGTTTCTCCCTCTTTTCGGTTCCATGCACAACAAACCCGAGCTCACTCCACAAAACATGGAACATATCTTGTCCGGTAGGACCCTCTTGTCCACCACGTATTATCCAGATCGCTCACCGAACATATTTATGGTGATGCTGGTTGACCCTAACTATCCGAAGCGGGGAATCCTGATCGGAGAAATAAACCCCCTATACCTATGGGGGGTGGAAACGGAAAGTCTATGGTTTTCTACCGCCCAATTCTTCGTCTTGGACAATGCGAATCAGGTACTTTTTTCGACCTTCCCTCCTTCTGTAGCGCTCCCTCAACAGGCAATGGTTCAAATCACCCGTAACACGTGGGGCCAGTTTGAGTGGAAACACGAAAAGGAACAACATATTGCCGGCTACTGGTCTCTTTTCCTCAGAGATCGATATGGGATACCTAAGTGGACAGTAGTAGTGAGCGAAGCGAAAGCCGATGTGCTGGCACCGGCAGCAACATTCAAAAGGACCTTTCCCTTTATCATCCTCATGACCCTCTGGGTGGTTTTATTCTTGAGCATTACTCAGATCCGCAGGAATTTGGTGCCCCTTGAAAAGCTCCAGGAGGGCACGAGGCATATCGCTCAACAGGACTTCGATAGTCGAGTAACAATAAAAACCGGGGATGAGTTTGAACAGCTCGCCGCATCCTTCAATATGATGGCAGGTCGTCTGGGTAAGCAGTTTAAAACATTGACCACCATCGCTGAAATCGACCGCTCCATACTCTCCGCACTGGATACGGAAAAAATCATCGAGGTCGTACTCAATCGCATACATGACGTTTTCCCCAGTGATTACATTAGCGTGACGTTGTTTTATGTAAGCACCCAAGATACGGCATTGACCTCTATATACATGAAGGAAAAAGGGTCTGAGATCGGAAAAGAAGTGGAGACAATGAGCCTTACGCCGGTTGATTTTAAAAATCTACATAAGAATCCAGAGATTTTTATAACAAACGTAAGCGATACAACACCGCGCTATCTTATGCCCTTGGCCAAACGTGGTATCAAATCATTCCTGGTCTTTCCCCTCTTTATCAATCAACAGTTGTCTGGCATTATCACCTTAGGGTATCACAATCCTCCTCTCTATGACCAGGAAGACATCCGTCAGATTCGACAGTTGGCCGATCAAGTTGCGGTGGCCCTGTCGAATACGCGGCTGGTTGAAGAATTGGAGCAACTCCACCTGGGAACACTCACCGCCTTGGCCCGCACCATCGATATGAAATCTCGCTGGACAGCAGGGCACTCTGAGCGCGTTACAAAGTTGGCCTTGAAAATCGCCGGTGCGCTAGGGATGTCTCCGAAAGAATTGGACGTCTTGCGCCGAGGCGGCCTGCTGCATGATATCGGCAAAATCGGCATACCGGCCGAAATACTCGACAAGACCGGCAAACTAGACGACAATGAAAAAGATCTTATTCGCGAACACGTTCGATTGGGGGCGCGTATCTTGGAACCAATTGCCGCGTTCGCAGATATTATGCCAATCGTGTTGCAACATCATGAATACTTCGATGGCACGGGCTATCCCAATGGTCTGTCAGGACAAGCCATACATCTCAGTGCCCGTATCTTTGCTGTAGCAGACGCCTTTGACGCACTTACCTCACACCGACCATATAAGAACGCAATAGACCGAAAGGAGGCAATTGAGATTATCAAGGAGGAAGCCGGGAAACAATTCGACCCAAAGGTAGTCAAGGCTTTTATTGAGGTCATAGCAGAGGAAAAAAGTGAGAACGAATATGATGCTTATTCTGCGGGGGGGTATGTTGAATGAAAAAAACAAAGCTCGTTATAATCCTGCTGTTCACAATAATACTCTTTGGTTGTCAAGAAAAAAAACTTCTTTTAGTTCCTGACAACTTGGTAGGGATCTGGAAAACAACAGAGTCTCGGTATGCTGATCGCTCTTTTGAGTTTACTCACTCTGCTATTATCTTTGGTATCGGAGAAGAAGAATTTGAACGTTATACTATTGACTACCTAAAAATGAAAAGAAGCCGTGACGGCAAGAGCACTCTATACACCATCTTTTATCATGACCAAGAAGGGGAGGAATACATACTTACCTTTTACTATTATCCTGAAAAAAACGGCGTGATCAAGGTAAAGTATCAAGAAAATACCGTATGGACAAAAGAAAAAGATACTTAACAAAGACTATATCTCACTCACTTACCACGTGGGCCTAAATTTTTTAATCCTCGATAAACCTCTGGGATAACCAATATCAAGTTTTAGTTTCAAAGGAACAAGGGATTTGACAAACCTCTCCCTTTATCTCATTATGTGCACATGAGATATCTTATCATTTTCGCTCTGCTCTATCTTTGCTACTATCTTCTGAAAAAAACCCTCTTTCCTGCGCTGCGGATGTACAAGCAATTCAAGCGGTACCGTACACCCTCAGCCCCTGCTGACAAGGAATTGGTTCAGGACCCCCACTGCCAGACCTATATCCCCAAAGAAACGGCACTCAGGGCCACCATCGATGGAAAGACCTACTACTTCTGCAGCCAAAAATGTCTGGAGGAGTTTAAAAGGGCCTCTGGTGTACAGGACCGATAAAAAAGGGATGGGACGTGTAAAAGGCTTTCCCCTTGACCCTCGGACGCCTTTTTTCTATGATACCCATACCACCCATAGCAGGGCGGCTTAGATCGTTGATAGGCAGACCTGAAAGACCTGCGAGAATACCATAAGGAGGACATTCAGATGGATTGGGGAATGCAAAATCGCTTGTCGCGTTTGATACAGCCGGACGGTCATTGTTTCTTTTTGCCTATAGATCACGGATATTTTCAAGGCCCCACCAAAAAGCTGGAGAAGCCAGGGGAAACGGTCAAGCCTCTCTTACCATATTGCGACGCCCTCTTTGTCACGCGCGGTATTTTGCGGTCGTGCATAAATCCGGAAAATACTAAACCGATCATCCTCAGGGTATCCGGTGGGACCAGCCTCGCGGGCAGGGACCTGGCCCATGAGGGGATCACCACCTCCGTGCAGGAGGCCGTGCGCCTCAACGTGGAGGCAGTGGGGGTCTCCATCTTTGTGGGAAGCGATTACGAACATGAGACACTGCTGAATTTGGCAAACTTGGTGAACGAATGCGAAGCATACGGTATTCCGGTCATGGCGGTCACCGCCGTAGGGAGGGAGCTGGAAAAGAGGGAGGCCCGCTATCTTGCCATGTCCTGCCGCATCGCCGCCGAGCTGGGCGCGCGGGTCGTGAAGACCTATTGGTGTAAAGACTTCGATCAGGTCACCACGGGGTGTCCCGTCCCCGTAGTCATGGCAGGTGGTCCCAAATGTAAGACAGATCTCGAGGTATTCGAGTTTGTCTATGATGGCATGCAGAAAGGGGCCATCGGCGTAAACCTGGGTCGCAATGTCTGGCAAAATAAACACCCCGTGGCCATGGCCAAGGCCTTGCGGGCCATCATCCACGAGAACGCTACCGCGCAGGAGGCCCAGGACCTGTTCAACAACATGAAAGGCGGCGAACAATAACTGGGGCCTATAGCCCCGGCTAATTGCCAAGGACAAACCACTAAACAGCGTATATTGAGGGGAGTACACTCCTTAATCCCTTCTTGAGAGGACCATTGCATGCGCGTGGCAATGTACTACAACAACCAAGACGTGCGCCTGCAAGAGATGCCGACGCCCCGGATCGGCCCCGGGGAGCTCTTGGTCAAGGTGCAGGCCAGCGGCATCTGCGGTAGCGACGTCATGGAATGGTACCGCATCAAAAAGGCGCCCCTGGTGCTCGGCCACGAGATCACGGGAGAGATCGTGGAGGTCGGAAAGGGCGCAGAGCGTTATCGTGTCGGTGAGAGGGTCTTTGTCTCCCACCACGTCCCCTGTAATACCTGCCGTTATTGTCTCCATGGCCTGCACACGGTCTGTGAGACCCTGCATACCACCAATTATGATCCTGGCGGCTTTGCCGAATACCTGCGGGTACCACCTCTCAATGTGGATCGAGGAGTTTTTTTACTCCCCGATGAGATATCGTTCGAGGATGGTACGTTTATCGAGCCCTTGG
>Ga0315555_1001519_pt1 | contig 16719 bp, 17 predicted proteins | sample SalMarSW160380MG_FD_202113 | JGI IMG/M metagenome (GOLD analysis project Ga0315555, IMG submission 202113) | Salt marsh sediment microbial communities from the Plum Island Ecosystem LTER, Massachusetts, United States - Salt Marsh Sediment SW1603-80 ... | reverse complement strand
TTCATCGGAAATACTTATATTTACTTGATTCTTAACAATAAATATATATTAAAAAGTGGAAATGTGAACCCTTTTTCTATGTTTTTTTCTGTTTGCATACTCTATTTGGGCAACACGCCCTTGAGATTTGACCCCAGAAACATTTCTGCTCTCTACTCCCTTCTCATTCCTTCCTGAAAAACCCAGCACTTGACTTCTTGGAGCGTCTTTTTACCTTTATAATACAACAAAACATAAAATTCAGAAAAAAGGATTAGTGATATGTTTATTATTTATTTATTAATATTATTATCTTATACTCAGGAAGCGGGAAAGGTAAAAGGTAGAATTATAAATGAAGATAGTACAGGTGCCTATAATGTACTTGTTCTTATTTCAAATGCTAGCGTTAAAGTTACGACTGACTCGGCAGGGTATTTTGAAATGGATGTCCCTACTGGAAAACATACTCTAATTACACTTTTTATGGGTTTCCGCTCCACAAAAATTCCTATTAAAGTTCAACCTGACAGCACTTTAGACTTAGGTACCTTTATATTAGGATCTCATTATTTTATAACACATAATCAAATTACAGGAGAACCAATTCTCAAAACTAAAGCGAATAATCTCAAAAATACGATTGTAACTCCTCACCTCGAACAGAAAATAGAACATAATAAAAACGTTCTCTGGTGTGGCACTTTCCAATTGGCATGGAACGAGTTCTGTGATTTGGCCGGAGGTCCGATAAAAGTTAAGCCTACTTCTACTATGGTCGATATTCTAAATAAAAGAAAGACGCAAAAAGAAGATCTTGATGAAAAAGATTATGTTGCTATGGCCGGGAAAGGAAAATCGTTCGTAGCAAAAATATTTGCAGAGCTGGATAGAAAATTTGAGGGGCAGGCAAGCCCTGATTTGTTGAAAAAACATGCTCAAACTGATATAAACTGGATTACATACGCTTATCTTCTTAAACAACTGCCTTTTAAATACACATTTCATAGACATTATAATGAATTGACTTTCCAAGGGACACTTATCGATTATTTTGGTCTCCCAACTCGTTATGGTTCACCTCCAAATTTAACAAAGATTGCGGAGCAAGTTACTGTATTGGATTATAAAAATAATGATGATTTTATCGTTGAACTAAAAACAACTGCAGAAAACGACCAACTGATTCTCGCAAAAATTCCTTCGAAGGAAACATTGTTGGAGACCGTAAAAAATGTTGAAAGGCGTATCTTGAAAGGTAAGTCTTCAAAACTCACTGACGAGGAAATCATAAGAGTACCCGTACTTGATTTCGACATGCTCCGCGAATATAATGAACTTTGTGGTGATACTATTTTGGCAAAAGATAAAGATATCAATGGAACTACGATTGATATTGCTGCACAGTCAATACGTTTCAAGTTAGATGAGAAAGGTGCGGTGTTAAAGTCGGAGGGGATAATGATTAGTATTGGAGCTAGTACTCTAGAAATCAGAAGCTTTATATTTGACAAACCATTTTTGATTTTACTTAAACGAAGAAATGCTGAGAATCCATATTTTACTCTCTGGGTAGGCAACACTGAACTTCTTGTTTCGACAGAACAGGATTAAGAATCAAGTGTAGACAGGATTAACAAGATTTACCGGATTTTTTTTACAATTCAACTATTAAACTATTTAACCATTCAACTTAGATTTGAAGAATCTATGTTATGGACGCAGATGAACGCAGATTTAAAAGGATCTTCTTGTTGTTTTATTCTAACTCCTAACTACTAACTTCTTGACAAACCACCGAGTACACAGAGTTTTTTTGTTGTTTTTGTAACTTTCTAACTTACCGAATCATTTCACATTTCAATGCCTGACCCCGTTCACATAAACAGGAGGTAAAAAAAGAAAAATTTAACCCTACCCCTTGACACTTTTCAAAGAAGGTCTGACCCCAAATACATTAACTGTAATCCACTTGACGAATTTGTTTTATTAAACAGTTTGTTTTTTCTCTTTTTTCTCTTTTTTCTCTTTTTTCGCTTTTGATTGCTTTACTTTTTTATCCTTATCTTTCTGTCCTTTATCACCCATGTCTTTACCTCCTTTTTTATTTTAATTATTTTTTCACATAACATAGTTTATATGTACTAATATTAATCTCAAAAATTCCATTATTAAGCGACATAAACTAATTCCAATATTTCTGGATAATTGCATATACACTATCATTATAAAAAAAATCACATTATTGTCAACACAACTAAAATCATAACCACAAGATTTCACAGATTTACACAAGATTTTTTTGTTGCTTAAAACCCACCTCCTCACCAAAAAATATTCTCACACAAAGCCACTAAGACACAAAGAAATAAAGACCTCTCAGTATTTAATTGTAAATTGCAAGTTGTAAATTGCAAATTGAAAATTTAAAAACAGAATTGGGACGCAGATGAACGCAGATCTAAAAGGATTTTTTTGTTGTTTTGCCGTCAGCTGTGGGCTGTAAGCTGTCAGCTATTTCCCCTTTTCACATTTCAATGCCTGACCCCGTTCACATGACCCCGTTTATATCAATGCCTGACCCCGTTTATACGTTTATATAAGATAAAAAGTTTTATTCTTTCTTGTCTGCGCTACTCAACTTCCCTTTATCAATTAAATCCTTCAAGGCCTTTTTTTTAACTTGACTTCCCTGTCCCCACATTAATATCAGACACAATATGAACGCAATTAAAAATATGAAACCATGGACATAACTTTTCACGTCAGCAAAATCTATGCCTAAATATTTAACCACAATTTTCGAAATAAAAGACAGTAAATTAACAAAAACAACAAACAATAAAATAAAAAGGGCAAATCCAGATGCGCTAATATTTTTATCTAATTCTCTTTCTACTGAAGTTGTAAAATGGAAATTTATTTTATTTCCTCCGATAATTTTGCCTTTTACATATCCTCCTACTGCAGACTCACAATCGTATAATATCTTGATATAAATTGTGTCTTTAGGTTCTAAAAAATTAAAATCAATCGTAACAGAAGAAGAATCATTTATAATTGTATTTACTTCCAGATAATCTTTATCTTTCTGGATTTCAACATCCAAGATCTTCACTTTAGTGGAAAAACTTATTTCCGGTTTTCTGTGCAAATCTGAAATTTTTACAACTTGGTTGCCTACATTTTTCAAGCGTAATTCTAGTAAATTAAGCCCTTTAATTTTTTTCTTTTTATGTTTAATATTTATGTCACTTTGAGACATTATTTTAGTATTTACAATATTATTGTTCTCCCAATCGACAATGCTAAAATTTTTTCGCCTTATTAATTTTATTGCGAGAAAAAAACATATTACAGTTAAAACAAAACCTGCCAACAGAAATGAAAAAGAAACGATGGGATTAGTTATAAATGGCAATATACTTTTGTAAATCGATTCCATAATAATTAATCATATAGTAAACAGTTTATAAAATTATGTCAAGGTAATTGTTTTTATCAACATAATATCTGCGTTAAAAAGAGACTAAACGAACTCCTTGAAAAGTGCCATTTACCTTTTAGATATTTATAGTATTTCTTGCATACCACTATTGCCAGTTAGTTCTTTTTCCGATATTATGTATTAAATTAGGAGGCAAAAAATGGGATATAGGGGAACTATCAGATCTATTAGTGCACTTTCAAGAAGTATTGAACGTGATGCAAGAAAACGGCAAGCTGAGCTTGAGCGGCAGAAAAAATACCTTGCTAAGATGCAAGAATTAGAACGTGCTCAATATGAAGTATCAGAACACGAGAATAAAGTTGAATTATTGCAATCCATTCATAAAGAATGTGGTGAAACATTAAATTGGAAGCAATTATTAGAATCCAAACAGCCGGTTAAACCCGAATATAGCCCCAAGACTGAAGAATCTGCAAAGGCAAAGTTAGCAAAATATCGTCCAAATTTTATCGATAGAACTTTTTCACTTGAAAAGAAAAAAAGAAAGAAATTAGAAGATGCGATAGTTACTGCCACTAAAACAGACAAGGTCGAGTATCAAAATAAGGTTGAAAAATATAATAAAGATTTAGAAAATTGGGAACAAGTAACTGATTTGGCAAAAAAAGTATTATCGGGTGATGTCGAGGCTTACATATCTGTTATTGAAAACGAAAATCCTTTTGAGGAGATTAAGCAATTCGGGACTGGACTTAAATTTACACCTATGAACAATGATATTGTCTCAGCTTCTATGACAGTGAAATCGCCAGATTTTATTCCATCGGAAGTAAAGACTCTCTTGAAAAGTGGAAAATTATCGGTAAAGTCAATGCCGATTACAAAGTTCAATGAATTGTATCAAGATTTTGTATGTAGTTGCTCTTTGTGGATCGCCAAAGAGTTATTTTCACTTTTACCTATAAAAATTTCCATAATTAATGTTTACGGGAATCTATTGAATAAAGCTACAGGTCATAAAGAAGATACTCCTATATTATCGGTGGCTGTTTCAAGATCAACACTTGACGGTTTAAACTTAGACTTGATAGACCCATCGGATTCAATGTCTAATTTTGTTCATAAAATGGACTTCAAGAAAAGCGAAGGCTTTAGGCCCGTGAACCTTATTGATCCAAATGAGCTTATTTGATTCGCATTGAGGGTTCACGTCTCATTTTTTGAATTTCCTAGAACCTAAGACCCAAAACCTAACACCTAAAATTGCATACCACCATTGACATTTAGTTCGTTTTTCGATATATTTTATATGTAAGGAGGTTGCTAAAAATACACAATTATGGATTTTTTTATTTATCGGTGCAAAAAAGATCTATTGAAATCCACACAACGATCTTTGACCTTTAATATAAATCCACCACTTAATCGCTCAATAGTAAAAGTGACTTTTAATGTAGGTCAGTGGACAAACAATTATTATGGCAAAAAAGAGCTACTATTTGGAACAATTTTAATTAGATAGTCATTTTTATAAAACATGAATATAAAAGATGAAGTATTTATAAGAAAATGGCATATAATACCTGAGAAGCAATATGCTTTTTTCTTAGGGGCTGGGGCTTCAGCATCTTCTAATATTCCAACAGCCAGAGAAATGATTTGGGATTTTAAAAAACAATTATATGCTTCTGCAAAATCTTTAAATTTAACTTTCATAAATCAAAAAGACTACGATTTCAGAGAAGAAATAGAAAATTGGGTTAGAATTAATTATAGTGATATTAGCGAAAACGATTATGGATTCTTCTTTGCTGAATGTTTCCCCTCAAAGGAGGATAGGAAAAATTATATTCAAGGAAAAGTAAAATTAGCACAGCCAAGTATTGGATACCAAATTTTAAGATTTTTAATTGAAAAAAAATCCGTTTGGCATTACTTAACTACAAATTTTGACAACTTAATCCAAAAAGTCTATCCGAATACGATAGAAATTTCAGAAGAAAATATAGAAAAAAGGAAAGACAAAATTCGAGTAAATTCAGACTTTCCTATTATAATAAAACTACATGGCGATTTTAGATATGATTGGCTCAAGAATACTTCCTCGGAGACTCAAAACTTTTGCGATACTACAAACCAAAAAGTGACTGACTTGCTAAAATCTCTAGGTCTTATTGTAATCGGATATAGCGGAAGGGACGAATCAGTGATGAATTTACTGGAAAACTATATTGATTCTTTTGATAATCCCTTTCCTAACGGCATTTACTGGTGTGTTCGTAAGAATGAAAATGTCGATGAAAGAGTTATTAAATTACTAACAAAAGTAAAAGCAAAAGATAGGACTGCAAATATAGTAGAAATAAATAGTTTTGATGATTTAATGATAGGTGTTTACAATCAAGCCCCAGGAACTGACGAACAAATAGAAAAGGTTTTACAGGATAGACCTAAATTGAGGGCTTTTAAAGTAGTTGAAAAAAATACTGATGACAATTATATCGGATTAAATTTCTTGAAGATAACAAAATATCCGACAAACTTCTTAACGTTTAAGTTCAAAAATATTAAAGATTGGAATGATCTCGAAACCATAACAAAGGATAAACAAGTTATATCTAGTTTTTTTCGGGATAACAAAGTTATAGCGATTGGAGACAGAAAAAATATTATGGAAACATTCAAGAAACACATAGCAGACAAAGAGATTTTTTCCACATATACCATTACCGAAAGTGACTTGAATACAGTAAATGCGCAACGTGGCTTTATTATAGGTTTATTTTATAAACTGTTTAACTGGCATTTTGAAAATATACTTCAATTAAAAAAATATATCGGTAAAAGACGACGTTTTTATTTAGATAAAGTTTTCACAAAAGAGTTTGGAAGATATAACCGAAGTGTAAAATATTACAAGGCTTTTTCTTATTCCCTGGAGTATAGAAATAAAGAACTCCTTTTTATCTTTTCTCCCTATTATTTGGTTTCAAACTTTAAAGATTTACCTGAGGATCAATTATTTATTAAACAGAATTTCCTAATATCGAATATTTTTAATGATGTTGTATGTGAAGATTTAAAATTTTGGATTAATTTACTCAAAGATGGATGTAAAGATTCTATAAATATTTATTATCCTTCTAATAACTGTGTTTTTAACATCTATCCTAAGTGCTGTAAGAGCGGAGAATCTACATGAATACCAATAATAACAATTGGACTCCTTATTTCATTATGAAGGAACCAACCTTGTCATTTCATATAGAGGACAAATTTGTTTCTGAAAGTAAAATTGATGGTTTATTTAATTGGGGCCCTTTTGACAGCTCTATAAGTAATAACCCTTGCAAACCGCCAAATCCTATCAAAATTGGGCTTATAGGTTTGAAAGAAAAAGAAACGTTCTTAACAACTTTTTTAGAGAAATTAAATCAGCATTCGGAAGTGGACGATCTTTACTTGAAAACATATAAGGGATTTAGAGAAATTTATGGCACCAACCTTCAAATCTCAGCAAAAGAAATGATACCGAATAAAAAATTTGATGAATGTAAGACAGAAAATGAAGTTCTTGACATATATACAAAAATAATTTCCAAGTTAAAAGATATTGGTTCCATTGATGTTGCAATTATTTTCATTCCAAATGAAATTGAACGATGGACTGAAATAAGGGGAGAGAATTATTACTTTAATTTACATGATAAAATTAAATTGAATTCTGCCACATTTGGCGTAAGAACTCAAATTATAAGAGAAAAGAGAATGCCAAATCTAAGCAATGAAAAATCGGTACTGAAACGTTTATGGTGGTTATCGGGAGCTCTATACACAAAAGCTGGAGGTGTCCTTTACAGATTAGCGGAATTTTCAGAGAGGATTTTATATGTTGGACTATCATATGCTATACTACCCCTTTCTTCATCTAAAAAAATCCTTATAGGAGTTGCCCAACTATTCGATGAACATGGAAACAATATAAGGATTGACCTTTTTTCAACGTCCGATTTTATCGAATATTCTCGTAACCCCTATCTTTCAGAAATTGCATCAAGAACCGTGTTTGAGAAAATCTTAGATATTTATAGAGCTTCAAGAATGACCTTTCCAAGTAAAGTAATTGTTCACAAAAATACTCCTTTTAATAAGCATGAAATCAACGGAATTAGGCAAGCAACTTCTTCAATAGATAGACTTGAATTATTGCATATTCAAAAAAACACCCCTTATAAAGCACTAAGATTGTTCAATAGTAAACAAGGCCACAGATATCCAGTTCTAAGAGGTTCTGTTTTAAGATTGGATGATTATAATTTTTTACTTTGGACCTCAGGATCAATAGAAGTAAAAACAAGTAGCAAAAATTTGAATTATTATCAAGAAATGAGGCATATTCCGAGCCCTTTGCTCGTTCGCAGATATTACGGAGTTGATACCATGCCGGAGGTCTCCACAGAAATATTAAAATTAACAAAGCTTAATTTCAATAATCTACAATATTACAATAAGTTTCCGGTAACTTTAGATTTCGCTAGTAGAATAGCCAAAATTTCCAAGCAAGCTCAAGATTTTCCTTCTGATTCGTTACCTAAGGATTTTCGCTATTACATTTGATATTTTTAAACTTATGTACAGAGAAGTGTAACATAACAATATCAACAACCCCAGACCTTGAAATGTGAAAAGAAAAATAGCTGACAGCGGGTAGGTGTTAGGTCTTCGGTTTTAGGTTTTAGAAAACAAAACAACAAAAAAATCCGTGTCTATCAGTGTAAATCCGTGGCTAATTATTTGGTGGGGTTGGGATTGAATAATTATGAATTATGAATTTTGGATTGGAATTAGATTCAGTTTTGGACTCGTGACACAAGACTCGTGACTAATGACTGAATTTCCTTTTCGGAAATTCCTTCTTGACATTTCTTCCTTTTTTCATTACGATTAATGGGAGGGATTGTGAGAAAATCGATAAGAATAATTTTATTCGTAACCATATTTGTTGTTTTGTTTTTACTGTTAAATCAAGCTACAATAAGGGCTGTGGTGTACAACAATCGAGGCCTTAATTACTGTAATAAGGGGAAATACGACCGTGCACTACAAAATTTGAACAAGTCAATCGAACTGGATTCTTCATTTGCAAAGACGTACAACAATAGAGGGTTTACTTACTACAATAAGGGCGAATATGACCGATCAATTCAAGATTATAACAAGTCGATTAAGCTGGACCCCGCATTTGCTATCGCGTACAACAATCGAGGCCTTACTTACACTAATAAAGGAGAATACGACCTAGCGATTCAGGATTATGATAAGGCGATTGAACTGGATCCCACACTGGTTGCGGCTTACATTAATAGAGGACTTGTTTGCAAAAACAAAGGGGAATATGACCGGGCGATTCAAGACTATAACAAAGCGATAGAGCTGAATCTCAAGTCGGCTTTGGCATACTATAATCGAGGAGCCGCCTATAACGATAAGGCAGAATATGACCTAGCGATTCAGGATTATGATAAGGCGATCGAGCTGGAGCCCTGGGATGCTTTGGCGTACAACAATCGAGGATTCACTTATAAAAACAAAGGGGAATATGACCGGGCGATTCAAGACTATAACAAAGCGATAGAGCTGAGTCCCAATTTGTATGTAACGTACAATAATCGAGGAAACGCTTACCGGCTTAAGGGCGAATATGACCGGGCGATTCAGGATTATGATAAGGCGATCGAACTGAGTCCTGAAAACGCCGAGATTTACAACAATAATAGAAAACTAGCTGAAGAACTTCAGAGAAAAGAGAAACAATAAAACAAAAAAATCCTGTAAATCTGCGTTAATCTGCGTCCCTTTTTCTTTTTGCCTTCGTATAGAGGGGGCAGGTCTTGTCTTTTAGTTTTTAGTTTTCGACTTGTGACTTTGGACTCGTGACTAAATTTCCTTTTCGGAAATTCCTTCTTGACTGATAAACTTATTCATCTATAATTGTAATACTATGCGGAAATACAATAAATTTATGCAAATGTTTTTTGGCGCTATAATTGGAATTATACTGTATTGGTTATGGAATTTTGTTTTTGGATATAAATTTTATCATATAGCGCTTTTTATAATATTTGCTTATAGCATAAATATCTTTATTCATGAGATTGGTCATATGGTTTTCGGGAAAATGGTAAAAATAAATACCTGGAAAATACAAATGGGAAAGGGACAAAAATTAATATTTAAATTTAGATTTTTGGGCACTCGAGTAGAGATAAGAAATGGTATAGGAGGTGGCTTTTGCTTTTCAGATTGTTTTGACAACAAAAACGCCAAAATAAGAATTTTTGTTTATACTTTTGGAGGAATATTATCTAATATATGTGCTGCATTGGTAGCTTATCTGATTTTAAAAAATCTTAAATCGAACCCACCATTAAGAATGGGATTAATGGTGTTTTGTCATTCAAATATATTTTCCGCAGTAACTGATCTAATTCCATCTAAAATAAATTATAATGGAGTGTTAGGACCTAATGATGCATTAAGATTAATCCAAATTCCATCTTATAATGAAAAACAACTCCAAGAATTTTTGATATCCCGTAACATATCGCACGCATCAGAGTTAATAGAAGAAGGGAAATCTTCAGAAGCTAAGGAAATAGTAGAAAAAACCGCAAAAGCAATTGAACCTGACCAAAAGAATCCTGAATACTGGTACTATAAAGGTTATATTCTTGGAGAAGCAGGTATGTTTAAGGAAGCATCAAAAGCGATAGAAAAAGCAATCGAACTTGATCCAAAATACCATGATGCCTGGAGTCGAAAAGGTTATATACTATACAAACTTGAGAAAACTAAAGAAGGATTAAAAGCAACAGAAAAAGCAATTGAACTTGACCAAAAAAGTACTTTTGCTTGGCATAATAAAGGTTGCTCTTTGATTAGACTTGGAAAGCTCAAAGAAGCTCTTAAGGCATTAGAAAAGGTAATCGACCTTGATCCAAAACACGCTTTTGCGTGGTACAACAAAGGTATAACCCTTGAACGACTTGAGCGGCATAAAGAGGCATTAAAGGCCTATGATAAGGCAATAAAAATCAAACCTGATTACGCCAATGCATGGAATAGCAAAGGTATATGTCTTGGTGAACTTAAGCGGTATGGAGAGGCATTGAAAGCCTTTAATAAGTCAATAAAGATAAAACCTGATGACGTCTGGGCATGGTACAACAAAGGTCTAACCCTTAATCAACTTGAGCGTCATGAAGAGGCATTAAAGGCCTATGATAGGGCGATAAAAATAAAACCTGATTACATCGATTCTCTTAATCAGAAAGGTATTGTTTTTATTCTCCTGGGTCGTCTGGAAGAAGCTTTAGAAACTTTTGATAAAATAATAGAGATAAAGCCTGATTTCGCTACTGCATGGTATAACAAAGCATGCGTATATTCATTGAAAGGGAATAAAAATAACGCTCTTAAGAATTTATCTAAAGCAATAGAATTAGATGCCAGATGGAAAAATGGAGCCAAAAAGGATAAAGATTTTAAGACGCTTTGGGACGACGAAGATTTCAAGAAAATTGTGAGCTAACAGCCCTAGACCTTTATCAACAGTATTAACAGGGTCAGACCTTCTTTGAAAAGTGTCAAACACTTAGTTTGTTGGGTTTATAGTGTTCATAGAGTTCGTTGGGTCACAAGCAAAACACATATTCTTTTATTTGTGGGGTTAAATTAATATTAAATCATTTGAGAAGTTAACATTTCCCAATTTTTTTCGACTCGAGACTTGTGACTGAATTTCCTTTTCGGAAATTCCTTCTTGACATTGAATATTTTCCTTGGTATGTTATACAATAATAAAAAGGGGGGTTATGGAATTATGGAAGAAATAAATTATTATATTAAAAAGTATTTCTTTATGATTATAGGTCTATGGATACTTGAGGTATTTGTAAACAATGTCTTTCCGGAATTCTTTCCAGGGTTATTCTTTAAAACTATTGTAGGAGAAGGGTACACTCAAGAAATGCCTACTTTGTTTAGTACTTATAATTCTTATATTTTCAGTCTAATACTATCATTCTTTGTATTAATTGATTTAAATAGACTAAGACTGAATAAAATATATATACCGATTTTAACCTTTCTTTCCATGTATACCGGTTTATTTTTCTTTTCACTTATTCTATTAGATAAGTTGACGGAGGAAAATTATGTATAGAAATAGTTTTCAAAAATTATTTTTTAAATATGCTTTAATGTTAATCATTGCTTACTTTATTCAAACTGTTTGGGGACAAGTATTACATTATTTATATCCGATGTTGTTCGATATATTACAAAACCTTCAATATACCTATAAAAATATTCTTTTATATTTAATTCCTGCTTCGGTGTATTATTTCTTCAATCTAATCTTTGCAATTATGATCTACAAAGATTTGAAAGGAAATAAAATAAAGAGTTCCTTAACAGTTATAATAACTTTTCTGTTTGGATTTATAGGAATCGGATTGTTCTTCATACAATTACTATATAAACTAAAGATCGAAAAAACATTGGGGGACAGTGCTTGACATTTTTAAAATAGCTGACTGCCGACAGCTGGTAGGTCTTAGGTCTTGGGTTTTAGTTTTTAGTTTCGACTCGTGACACAAGACTCGTGACCCGTGACTCGGTGCTACGCACCGCTCTTGACATTTAGTTCTTTTTTCGATATTATTTTAAAAAGGAGATTTCTGATTATGAATATTGAACAGGCGAAAAAAGCAATTAAAACAGCCTGGATACTTGCTTTAGTTTCAGGAGGGATAACTCTAATTTGTGGTATTTTTTCAAAACACATACAGTATTTCGTTCCTATAAAAGCTAATTTATGGTCTATATTAAATGCATTTATAATTTTTGGGCTAGCCTTTGGTGTTTATAAAAAAAGTAGATTCTGTGCTGTAATTATGTTTGTATATTTCTTCGACAGTCAATTTAGATTTAGTATCAACTCATGGACAATTTCCAATATCCCATTAGCTCTTGTATTTCTATTTTATTTTTATCAGGGTATACGAGGAACCAATTATTATCATAAATTAGCCGCTGATGAGGAAAACAAACAATACGAACAAAACTAAAACAAACAAAAAATCCTCTGTGTTCTTTGTGTCTTTGTGGCTAATTCAATCTTGACATTCATTTCCTTTCTTAATATTATATTAATTATGAAAAAAATATTTCCAGCTCTGCCTATAATTTTATTTCTATCCCTTCACGGCTGTACAATATTTATACACTATTATCCTGTAATGGGAAGAGATGGCATCATTTATGTAACAAAAGAGAAAAATCTTTACGCCTTATACTCTGATAAAACCCTAAAATGGAAATATAGCGCCTTAAGTCATCTTTCGCCTTATCTTGTAATTGGTGATGACAATACGATTTATGTTGTTGGCCTTAAAGATGATATGTATGCTATAAATCCTGACGGAACTCTTAAGTGGAGGAAGGAACACCAACCGTTTAAGTGGTACGTTCCTATTGTAGTTTATGATACGACAATTTATGCGGCTTCCAGTCGTAATCTTTATGCCGTGAATTTGGATGGTTCAATAAGGTGGAAATTCTTAATCAAAGACTACTTAGAGTCATCTGCTGTCTTTGATAATAATGGCACCGTATACATTGGATCGAGAAACAAGAATTTATATGCGATAAATCCTGATGGAAGTAAAAAATGGATATTCTCGACCCACGGCAGTATTCACCCCTCCCCCGCGATTGGAAGTGATGGAACTATTTATGTTGGATCATGTGATGGCTATTTATACGCTATAGATCCGGATGGAACCGAAAAATGGAAATTTCCAACTAAAGCATGTGTGCTTGCACCTCTTGTTGTTGGGAAGAACGGTACTGTTTATGTAGCATCCTCCAAAAATCTCTATGCGATAGGTCTCGACGGCAAGCAGGAATGGAGGTTTAAAACCAAAGGGGAAATATTACACTTTTCTCAAAGTCGTAGTGGAACAATTTATGTTACAACTTATAATCGTAAATTCTATGCCCTTTACCCCGATGGAACTCTAAAATGGGTTATTATAACCAACCGTATATCTTCCCCACTGGTTTTTGGCAAGTATGGGACCATATACATGGGGTGCAATGATGGATACCTCTATGCTATATATCCAGATGGAAAATTAAAGTGGAAACTTTCTAATCCCGAATAAATTAATTTTCGTGTAGAGGGGTCCGTGTAGAGGGGTCAGGTCTTCTTTAAAAAGTGTCAAACACTTAGTTTGTTGGGTTTATAGTGTTCATAGAGTTCGTTGGGTCACAAGCAAAACACATATTCTTTTATTTCTGGGGTTAAATTAATCCTTTTTTTACCTCCTGTTTTTAGATTCTTCGAATCTAAGTTGAATGGTTGAATAGAGAAATAGTAAAACAGTTTCCCATTTCCCAATTTTCTTTTTCGACTCGTGACTCGTGACTGAATTTCCTTTTCAGAAATTCCTTCTTGACATTTGCTCCTTCTTTCATTACGATTAATGGGAGGGATTGTGAAAAAATCGATAAGAATAATATTATTCGTGATCATATTTGTTATTTCGGTTTTACTACTAAATCAAGCTACAATAAAGGCTGTGGTGTACAACAATCGCGGACTTAATTACTGTAATAAGGGAGAATATGACCGGGCAATACAAGACTTGAATAAGGCTATCGAACTAAATCCCGAGCTCTTCAAAGCGTACAACAATCGCGGGTTTACATACGCCTATAAGAGGGAATACGACCAGGCGGTTCAGGATTATAATAAAACAATTGAGCTGAACCCCAGATTCGCAATTGCATACAACAATCGAGGGCTCGTATACCTAAATAAAGAGGAATATGACCGGGCGATTAAAGATTTTTATAAGGCAATTGAGCTGAACCCCGCACTCGCTGAGGTGTACATTAATCGGGGATTAGCCTACAAGAGCAAAGGAGAATACGATCAAGCAATCCGGGACTATAGTAAAGCAATAGAGCTGAATCCCACGTCGGCTTTGGCATACTATAATCGAGGAACGGCCTACTACAATAAAGAAGAATATGACCTGGCAATACAAGACTTTAACAAAACAATTGAACTTGATCCCCGAGATGCAGATGCGTACAACAATCGAAGCTTTGCCTACAAAAACAAGGGAGAATACGGTCGGGCGATTCAAGATTATAATAAGGCGATTGAGCTAAACCCTAAAAATACTGTGATTTACATAGGAAACAGAAAGATAGCTGAAGAACTTCAGAAAAAAGAGAAACAATAAACCAACAAACAAAAAATCCTGTAAATCTGCGTCAATCCGCGTCCTATTTCTGTTTTTAAATTTTCAATTTATAATTTACAACTTGCAATTTATAATTAAATCATTCTTTAGGGCTTGGAGAAGGGGACTCTAGACACAAGACTCGTGACTCGGTGCTGCGCATCGCTCTTGACATTTATTCCTTTTCTCGATATTATTTATATATTGATGAGTATAGAATCACTTCTAAAAGGGCTGTGATTTTTATGTTACAATGTAAATAATAAAGGATAAAAAATGAAAAAAAACATAGTAATAATTCTCATAACAGGCATTCTTTTATGCTCATCTTGTAAAGTTACTTCTCCAATAACAGATGATGTTCTGGTTATACCACGTGATCGCCCTCAAATCATGAATGGAACGTTAGTCACAGAAATAGAAACATTTCTGCGCGGTGTTTACTGGTCCACTGACTGGATTGGAGAATTACCCGAAAAAGAAATGCTCACCCGTATTAAGGATTATGGCCTCAATTCTCTGCATCTGTATGCTGAAAGATACGACGCCGGCCTACCGGCAGGAATTTATCAAGATAAAGTTGATAGCATAGTACAGTGGTGTGGCGACCTGGGTTTGTATTGCGTAATTACTATTGGAGGCGGTAGTCACAATGGTGAATTTGATTATGATTTTGCTATGGCTTTTTGGGACATCTATGCTCCCAGGTATAAAGATGATACCTGGGTTATTTATGAAATATATAATGAACCATATGCCTGGGAGGCACCGTATGATAGCGTAACTCTCCGGATGCAACAAGAGGCATACAATCTTATTAGGAATCATGCTCCCAACACACCTATTCTGCTTTTTTCATATGCTGCATTCAGCACTGTGGATGATATGTTACAGGATATAAATAATCTTGAGGTTGATTGGTCAAATGCGTTAGTTGCATGGCATGGATATAATACTTTAACGGATGAAATTCTTATTAATATGAAAACCGAGGGGATTAACGGTATATCTACAGAATTACCGGTAGATTATCTTGGACCCGAGCCTAGAGTAAACGCTGAAAACATTAGAATATGTGAAGAGAATAATGTTTCCTGGCTTGTGTTCCTTGACATAAACAAAGTTCAAGAAAGCTGGCGATTTCAAGAGACAATCACTCGGAATGAAATTTCCTGGGAACCTGATTTTGGTATATGGCCAAGCGATACAAGTGACTACACACTTCCTCAGAATTTAGCACTAAATAGAACAGTATATGTTTCTTCTGTAGAAAGGGATAGTTTAGAGGGTGAAAATGCTGTGGATGGCAATATGGAAACCCGTTGGTCTTCCCAATTTCAAGATCCTCAGTATATCACTGTTGATCTGGGAGATGTCATTGACATTACCAGGATAATACTTGAATGGGATTACTGCTCTGCTATAGAATATGAAATCCAGGTGTCCAATGACAACCAAAATTGGACAACCTTAGTACATGTTACCGATGGCGATGGAGGAATGGATGTTCTATCCTTATCCGCATCAGCCAGATATGCGCGAATGTATGGTACCCAGAGGAACTCAGAATATGGCTATTCATTGTATGAGTTTGAGATTACTAATATAACCAATTAATGAAACATAGAGGGGTCAGGTCTTGTTTTTTGAATTCTTTAGACTCTTCGAATCAGTTGAATTGTTGAATAGAGAAATAGTTAAATGGAAAAAACAAATAAAAAAAATTCGTGATATTTGTGTTATTTTTTGTTCCTAATTAGTTATGGTTTCGTGGCTAATTTTAGGATTTGGGTTTTTCCTGTATGTTTTGAATTTCTTTCTTTAATACTGAAAGTTCAAATTCGACAATATTCCAAATAATAGAAAAATCTATTCCGAAATACTCATGAGAGATTCTATTTCTTAAGCCAATAATACCTATCCAATCAATATCTTTATAATTATTTCTTACATTCTCAGGGATATTTTTTG
>Ga0315555_1001515_pt1 | contig 16730 bp, 14 predicted proteins | sample SalMarSW160380MG_FD_202113 | JGI IMG/M metagenome (GOLD analysis project Ga0315555, IMG submission 202113) | Salt marsh sediment microbial communities from the Plum Island Ecosystem LTER, Massachusetts, United States - Salt Marsh Sediment SW1603-80 ... | reverse complement strand
CTTCCCTTCGGTAACAATCTCTAAAAGACTTAAATCTTTCCAGTGTTGGTCCTGAGCAAGGTTATCGGTAAGATTCTTTTCTCTATCCAGACTTTCTTCGAGAGCTTCAACCGTTCCCGTATACTCATTCAACGCCTCAACCACGGAACTAAAAGAAGAACTTATTTCCCCTACCACATCTTCTTGTTTATCTATAAAAGGACGGATACTCGCGGACACCTCCGTCAAAGTTTCAATCTGGTCTCTGTTTTCTTCGAACGCGACTTTACTCTCCTTAACGATATCTTTTAACCTGCCAATAGTATTTTCAAGGATTAAGGTCGTCTTTTTTAAATCCTCTATTTTGTCATTTACCGGATCAAAAAATCTCCACAACTTATCTCCCAATTTCGAATAATCATTGGAAAGTTTCCGCATCTCTTCTACAATAGAAGGGAGACCGGCAATATCTTCGGGAATTCTCGAAGCTTCTATTTTACCATAAAGAGAAATAACCCTTAACTGTTCGGTAAAATCTCCGGCATTTTCAACCAATCTTCCGAGGCCTGAAGAAACTCTCGATAAATTCAATTGTATATGCACCACTTCATCTATAACTTTCGACTCTTTTTCGATAAAAGATTGAACATTATCTATATTGTTTAAACAGATCTTTGCTTGATACTGTGTCTCCTTAATAATTTCTTTAACTCCTTCTATCTCACGTCCGATCATACCCAACATTTTTTTCATACTATCAAGTTCGGATAAACTAATATTCCCATACGACGGGGTCGAAGACAGAGCCACCACACTAAGCTGACTATAACGATCAAGGTTAGAGATATTTTCCAGAGCCAGGTCTATTTGGGAGATATTTACGGGAAGAAGACTCGATTTGCTTTCTAACAAACGCATAAAAACATCTATATGGTTTTTAAAAATTTCTCTAAGTGTCTGTTTCTGCGAAAGGAAAAGATCTATTTCTTCCAACTTCAATAAGGTTTCTCTGGACAATGTAAGTAAAAAATTGGCAGTTTCTTCAATATCCCGTCTTTTTATATCTATAGCCTCAAACAAATTTAATAACCTATCGGAAGTATCCATAATAAGAGAAATTTTATCTCTAACCTCATCTGAACTAGCTTTTAATTCGTCCGCGTTTTCGGCAAAATTAGTAAGACTTTCGCTTATAGATCCGAACTTTTCGGTTGCTTCCTCTGATCTTTCCTTTAGAGCCTCGAGGCTGCCTACCATCTCTCGTACAATTTCCAATGAACCACCTGTCAACCTTCCCAATTCTTCCGCTACAACCTCAAACCCTTTACCTGAAGCTCCAGCCTGATACGCTTTTATCTCGGCATTCCTTGCTGTATTTCCGGAGGTTTCGTTAAGTTCCTGTAGATCCGATACAATCGCGTTTATTTCTTCTCTTTTACTTATTAATTCCTCTAATCTTTTACTTAAAACGATAGTGCTATCATTAAAAAAGCGAATCCGATTCATCACCTCACCAACAAGACTGAGCCCGAAAGATAATAATTCCTCACTCTTCCTTACCGTAACCCTGAAAGAATCCGATCCCTCATATATAACATACATAGAAGCATATAGATTTTTCAACTTTTCTCTGATTTCAGACAACCCCTCGGAAGATTCCATCTGTTTTGTTGATAGTTGATTCCACAAAAATAGAGTCTCTTTAGATAAATCCTCTAATTTATCTATATATCCTTTAACCGTATCATTCGCTTCCATATGTTTCTGTAATGTTAAATTATCAATAAATGCCTTAATTGTCAAGAGTTTAATATTGTTAGAGACCCTTATTTGCTCACATGTAAAAATTTAACCGTTAGGTCGTTAGATGGTTAGATCGTTAGGTGGTTTAAAAAATTCCGAACCAACGACCCCACAATCCAACGAACCAACAGATTAGTCCAATGTCCGGCGTCCAAAGTCAGAATTAAATCCCATACGCAACCTCAAAACTAAGAGGAACAACAAATCACACGAATAGCACGAATATTAAAAAAACAAAATTAATTTATTTGTGTAATTCGTGCTATTTGTTGTTAAAAAAACGGGTGGTGTGGGTTTTTGTTTTAACTAAATCCAAAATCCTAAAATAACCATTTGACTATTTTTTAATTCAACTATTTAACTTAATTTCGAGGAATCAACCAATTCTCTTATTAGCCTCCTGAGCCAACATTTTTACTCTTATCATACCCTTCTCCATATTGCTATAATGATAAAATACCGTATTGTTCGCGAGAAGAGGATCCGGCAGTTTCTCTTCCATTTTTGTTCCCGGTATGGGAGAAAATTCCGCGAGGGATATCTTGACTCCTTGCTCTGCGACAAAACGAATCGATTTTTCAACAGAATCGAAACTTACCCCAGGAACTCCCGCAAGAAGATAGGAAAAAATATCTTTTTTCTTATACCCTGCTTTATTCAGGTTACGAACCGCTCTAATAAATTCATGATTCGAAGTTTTCATATAAAGTTTTTTTTGCAATTTCTCATCGGATGTCTCTAGTGAAATCCTCGGTTCCTTAAACCCTGCTTTATACATCATTTTTGCCACATCCGCGGAAATAAAACGAGAATGAAGTCCATTCGGAGTAAAAAAAGAAACGTTCATCTTCCTTTCAGCTATTTTTTCACATAAATTTATAAATCTTTCCTGCGGAATTAAAAGAGCGTCATCGTAAAAGGCAATTTTTCTTATTCCCTTTTCATATAAATAGCTTATTTCTTCAACAATCTGCCCTTCCTCTTTATTCTCTTTTCTTCCGTACAGAAAAGAAGAAGCACAGTAAGGACAATCAAAAGGGCAACCGAGAGAAGTACAAAGACAGGCATAACCGATATTAGAATAATGAGAGTAATCGGGAGGAGGAAAATCTCTAAAATTTTCAGGTATCCTCACATCTAATTCTTTTATATACTTCTCCTTTCCCGAATAAACTATATCAAAACCAATACTTTTAGCGTGTTCGGGCAGAAGAGACGCGTATATTCCGCCAAGAAGTAAAACAGAATTTAACTCAAGCTCTTTAATGATTTCTTTTATCTCGATTAAACCCGGATACCAGTAAGTCATACTGCACCCGAGCATTATAACTTCAGGATTAATCTTTTTAATTCTTCTTCTTATAACATCAGTTGGTAACCCATATCGCTTAAATCTTCCGGGAACTCCACTTAGCACTTCAGGTTTTTTCACTTTCCGATACTTAATTTTCCCCCTGCCAAACGCGTCACTCTTAGAATCTTTAAAATAAGGATCTAATCGATTAACAGCATCTAACAAATAAACCTTATGCCCTTTTTCTTTCAGTATATTAGAAAGATATAAAAGCCCGAGAGGCTTCATCCAGAAATCATAAACCGCAAAATCATAAATAGGCGGATTTATAAGTAAAATTCTCATTTGTCAAAACTGTTTTTGTTCTACTAAATTAATAATAGAATTTAGACTATCGAACGCCTCTAAAATCAGGTAGATTCAATCCTTCCAGTCGTCCAATCTTCCATTTTTAAAATGCAGATATTTAAAACCTTCCCCTTGTGATGTGATACCGTATGTCCACTTTTCTACAGATCCCCAGGAACCTTCTCTTTGATCCATCTCATCAGGTCTCCCCCAGCTAAACAGAGCCATCTCGGTAGTCATGCCTTTAAAAATCTTTTCATTTATAATCTCATCGATTACCATATCGGAATAGAAATAATTTTCTTTTAAAAATCTACGCTTCGCTTGTTGCGATAAGTCCGAATAATCCGAAGCCCCATATCTTTCGGGCACCCTGATCCCCTGCTTCCTAACATTAGCCTCACAAACAATTAGTAAAAGCCCAAAACATATAAGTAAAATTCTATAATATAATTTCATAAAAAAACCCCTTTATTTTTATTATATTCTAAGATATTAATCAAACCTCTATAGCTGAAGATAAAAATATAATAAACATTTGTCAAGGCATTTACTTCTAAGAGATTTTTCAAATCTCGGTTGATTCGTTGAAGAGTTGAATAGTTGAGCAGTTAAAACAATAAAAATCTACATGTAAATATTGGAAAGGGGCTGGGATAACAGCCATTTAGTAACTATACCGAGGAATATCGCGCTTACCACGCTAAGCAAAGTTCCTATTAGTATATATTCCGCGACTTTTCTATTCTTAGAATTGGTGATTTCTCCGATTCTGAAAATCGATTTCGCGGCAATCAAAAAACCGATTGCCTCGAAACGGTTTATCAAAACGAAAGTTAAGATCAACAATCTCTCAAGCCTGCCTATCCATAAACCCGCTTTCCCTAAACCCTCTAAAGATTCTTTGTTTATTTGCTCGCGCCACTGTTCTGTCATTTGCCCTATTAAAAAACCTATAGGCCAGAATATTATAATATAAGAGAGCGCAACAACCCAGAACTTAAAACTCGATTCCGGAGACATCAAGAACAAGATATCACGGCTTAATCCTGTATTTACAAATACGATAAGACAACCTAACAAAACAGCAAGCTTACCTGATTGACTTAATAAAATCCGCTTCCCTTCATCCCCCTTTGAGAAATTTAAACCGTCTGATAAAACACGAGAAATAAAAACAACTACCGGAAACCAAAATACACCGAAAAGAGTCGAAAATAAGAAAATTAAAAGAGCCGAAAATCCGGCATGAATATATAACTTATAGGATTTCCACCTTTTTCGGGATATTTCACTCTTCCAACTTTCCCCTATAAATAAAAAGTCCAAAAGAAAATGGGCAGCCAATATACGGAAAAGCAATATTAAACTAAATTTATCCATAATAATCCATCCTATAATATTTAAAGGTTATAAATCAATTATATAACTTTCAAAGGTTATAATTCCGAAATAAGTTTTTCGAATCTATAGCGCATTTTATCTATCAGCCAGACGCCCGCGTTTTCAAGGCGTTTATGGACTGCCGGTTGCGAGATACTAACTTTCTTTGCAATTTTTTCCTGGGTAAATCCTTTTAAATGTTCGATTACCGCTTCGGACTGTTCAGAAGACCATCTGGATATCACGAAATCGAGCATAATAAACTCTACTTTTAGTTCATTATTTATTTCTTCCGAAGGGGTTTTGATTTGCAAGTTATATCTGCTTTTCTTCATTTCGTCCAGCAATTTTCCGGAAAGACTAAAAGCTTCTCCGTATCCTTCGGTAATATGCGCCGGTAAATAGTCTATTTTTCCAATTCCGATCGCGATACGGGCATCCGCTTTACGTTCTATTTTAGAACGCAGGTAAGCCCTTATTATAACAGCCGCGCCGAGAGAAAAACCCGGTTCGCATAAAATCCCCTGAAAACTATCTCCCCTATAAATATCGAAGTTCGATTTAACCGCCCCGGGATAAATCGAGGCAATCAGCCTAAAAGAATCTTTCAGAATGGGAAGGATTTCCTTCCTCTCCTTTTCATCCAGTTTGGAAGACCCAACCAGGTCCCCAGATAATACAGAATACATTTTTTCTTTATCTATATTCATAATATACCTTCATTATAACCCTGTAAGATTATAATGTCAAGATATAAAATATAAAAACTCCCCACGGAGATTTTTATTAGTCCAAAGTCCAATGTCCAACGTCCAGAGTCTCAACTAAATCCCAAACCCCAAATCCAAAATCCTAAATATTGCCACAGAGTTCACAGAGAAAAAAAGAAAACACAGAGAGCACAGAGAAAAAATATATTTTGTTGTTTAAAACCCAACCCAACAAACCCAATAAACTCTACGAACCCAATAAACTAAATTTCACACAAAGATCACAAAGATTCTTTTTTGTTTTTCCTATTCAACCTTTCAACAATTTAACGATTCAACTTGGATTCGGAGAATCTATAAGAGTAACAACAAATCACACAAATTACACGAATATTTTTGTTTTGTTTGCAATTCAAAATTCAAAACTTAAAATTCAAAATTATTATAGCCCCAATCCAAAATCCTAAATTAGCACGCAGATAAACGCAGATTAACAGGATTCTTTTTCCCTTAAATTCTTACAAAGCTTATATAATATTTTCCTAAGTTTACACTTTTGTCCCGGACAAAAGTGTAAACTTAGGACTTGATAAAGGCTCGGGGCTCTATACTTTTCCACCCTTCATCCTTGACATCATTGAATAAAACACATACTTTTTCGGTAATATTTATAAAGGAATTAAATATGGATAATAATAAACAAAGCCCACAAAGTTTTTTATTGTTTCTTTTTGACACAAAACACATGACTCGCGACTCGGTTAACTGATCCGAAGAATCTACCTTATTTCCTACAATTTCCACTCATCATGAAAATAAGTATGATTAACTTTTTTTGCTTTATTCTTTGCCCAGGATTCCAACCCCATTTTCTTTATCAAACACAAATTAAAGACTTTTGTATTGTGAGGTAAACTATCGGCTTTATCCGCGTAGGGATGAAGCAAATCGCAGGGAAAATCAGGACAGTCACAACAAAATTTCACTCCCTTTTCTTCGGCGCATGAATAAACTCTACATTCCATCGGTACGACAGGGCATTTTCCTTCCACCGCCCGACAACCATCACATCCGACTTCTTCCGGGGGTATACCAAACTGTTTAGAAAGCATTTCCCGTAAGTCTTCATTCTCTTTTGCCAGATACACAACGCAATCAAAACACGCTAAACCGCAAGGCGCGGTCATATACTCATAATCCATACTTCCTCCTATTTATATTCAAGGTTTCTTTTTCTTAGATATACTACTTTTTCGAACTGCCTTGTCAAGGATTCTTTGCCACGAAGACACAAAGATAAATTGGACGCAGATTGGTGCTGATTTAAAAGGATTTTTTATTGTTTTTTAGTTTTTTTGACTAATGACATTGGACATTGGACTTTGGACTATATAGGTTGATTGTTCAACCAATTTTCCCCCTTATAAACATATACATATTCAAAAGAAATAAAAATGGTTTTGTAAGGAATCCTTCAAAATCTTTTTTTACCAGCTTCAATTCAGCCGGAATATTTATGTTCTGCGGGCAATGTTCTACGCACAAACCGCATTCGATACACTGACCCGCCAACATTGATTTTCTTCCCTGTAATTCACCTAATTGTATTAAATATTGTAATCTGCTTAATAATCCCTTATTAAAAAGATATTTGTTGTTATAAAACGTAAAAGCCATTGAAATATTTACATTATTCGGACAGGGCATACAATACTGGCAACCGGTACAGGGAACCTTCATTATTTTACGGAACGACTCTCCCGCGTTTCTAATGATTTCGAGTTCTTCACCGGTTAAAGATCCGATCTCTGCTTCTTCTGCTATTTTTACGTTCTCGTCAATCTGGGACTTTTCATTCATACCCGACAATACCGTAACAACTCCCGGATGATTCCATACCCAACGCAGCGCCCATTCAGCATTTGTTCTCTTTACAGGAGCTCTCCTATAAATCTTTTCAACCTCATCAGGAAGTTTACCGGCAAGCGCACCGCCCCGTAAAGGCTCCATTACAATAACACCGATATTTTTTGAAGCCGCGTATTCAAGCCCTTCGATACCTGCCTGGTGATGCTCATCAAGAATATTGAACTGGATCTGACAAAAATCCCAGTTATAGTCATCGATTATCTTATTAAAATCTACCCTTGCGCCATGAAAGGAAAATCCAGCATTGACTATTTTTCCATTTTCTTTTGCTCTATTCATAAAATTGATTGCGCCAAGAGCTTTTATTTTTTCCCAGGACTGCCCATCAAGCGCATGTATAAGATAATAATCTATTACATCTTCCCCCAAACGCTCCAATTGTTTATCAAGGTAGTAGTCCATATCTTCCCTGCTTTTACATAACCAGTGAGGAAGCTTATCGGCAATTTTAACTTTTTGCCTGTATCCATCCTTAATAGCTTTTCCAAGTATTCCTTCGCTTTTTCCATTGTGATAAAGCCATGCCGTATCGAAATAATTGATACCAAGAGCCATGGCGTATCTAAGTTGTTTAATGGCTTCTTTTTCGTCGACATTAAACCGTCCTCCCTGGAATCTCATACAGCCGAACCCAAGAATCGACAGCTTATCACCTGTTTTAGGAAGTTCTCTATATAGCATATTTTTCCTCTGAAACTCTTAGAATTGTTTTAACTCTCTTCATTTTATTCTCTCTCTAGATTTCCAATCTCATAAATACGTATTTTATTCAAATATGTCAAGAAAAGAAATCTCAATAAAAAGCATAACTACCTTCAAAAACAAAAAAAGAACAGGGGGGGCAGGTCTTCTTTGAAAAGTGTCAAACACTTAGTTTGTCGGGTTTATAGTGTTCATAGAGTTCGTTGGGTTACAAGCAAAACACATATTTTTTTATTTCTGGGGTTAAATTATCCTTTTTTTACCTCCTGTTAAAAATTAACTTACACATTTTAGTCCGGGACATATTTGTGTAATTAGACCTTGATTCTTGAATATATACAATTAGTGAGTAGAGGGCAGAGAGCAGTAAGCAGTCAAAACTAAAAAACAAAAAACATCCAACAACTAAAAAATTCCTTGACATTTATTCCCTTTTTCGTTACGATTTATAGGAGATATAAATGACAAAAAAAGAAAAAGTTAAAATTCCAAAATACATGATTATTATACCCATTTTAATTCCTATATTAGTGTGTTTAATAGCATTGTCATTACATAACGGAAAGTTCGATTCGTTATTAATTATAACTCTATTATTCAATATAGGCATGGAGATAATACCTTACTGTATTCTTGTAGCAGTATGGAAAAGAATAAGTGCATGGAAAAGCATTGATAAACAATTTGGAATAATGGGCGCTTTTATTCTATTACTAATTAGTCAAACTTTTTGGGAGATAATTCACTGGATTAGTTATTACGCCACTCACCCCGATACTACATTTACAATTGCAGTCTTTTTCCTAACTTCTGGCATAATTGGGGGCATAGGTTATGGAATTGGTTGGCTTATAGGTCATTTGGTGCTAACAAACAAAAAATCCTCTTTTAACTAAGAATTTCGCTTTTCGCCTTTAGCTTTTAGCTTAAAAAACCTTGCGACCTTTGAGAACTTTATGGTTCAAATATTTTTTAGGGTTGGGTCGGGATTCTGACTTCTGACTCCTGGCTTCTGATTTAAAATTCCTTGACAAATTCAAAAAAATGATTATATTACTTTTCATATCAGAGTACTTTGTTGAATATTTGTCATGGATGGTATGAAAAATAATTAAAAAAAGGACAAAGGAGGTTTATATGAATTGTTTGTTGTTATTGCTTGTAATTTCTTTGCCGGATGAGCTGCAGGTATCAAGGAAATCGTTTTCGCTTAAAGATGAATCGTTGATAGGCTTTTCTCTCACTGAGTTTGAAGAATACGAAGGACTCTTGAGCCCAGACCGAGAAAGACTTAGAAGTGAAAGATTTGATTCGTCAAATATGAGATTTGTGGGTGATTGGCCCTTTGGGAATTCGTGGAGCGTGGAAGTTGATTCGGCAAGGAATCTCGCGTTTTGCGGTTCAGGTGGAGGGGTTTATATACTTGATATCTCCGATCCCGCTCATCCTGTTAAATTATCCGATAAGGTTCAAACAAAAGGGGTCGTTTGTGGGTTGTTTTACGAAAAAATCCACAAGAGGCTTTACGTCGCCGCGGGAGAAGGAGGCGGTCTTCATATATGGGATGTCTCTGATTCCCTTAACCCTCAGAAATTAGGTTCATACAATGCACCACGCTATGTAAACGGTGTAGCGGTTTCCGGTGATTTTGCATATGTCGCAGATGGTGACGATCTGCTGCGGATAGTTGACATCTCCGACCCGGAAAATCCAAACGAGGTTGGTTCTTGCGGTATATGCGATCCGGCTTACAATGTAAAAATATCAGGTGATTATGCTTACGTTGCCGCTAACGATTGCGGCCTCCGGGTGATAGACATCTCTGACCCGTCAGAACCCAATGAAGTGGGCTCTAGCGATATGCCTATGGACGCGGAAGACATAGCTCTTTCCGGAAATTATGCTTACGTTGCAGATTGGAATTCTGGTGTTCTTCACGTGATAGATATATCTGACCCGGAAGATCCAAGAGTGGTGGGTTTCTGTGACACACACGGTCATGCAGGAGGTGTGGCGGTCTCCGGTAATTACGCATACGTGACAGATGCGGATTACGGGCTTCGAGTTGTAGACATCTCCGACCCTTCGAACCCAATCGAGGTCGGGTACTTTAATGCATTCTATTGGGCATCGGCCGTAGCGATCTCCGGTGATTACGCATACGTGACAGATGTGGAAGGCGGGCTTAGAGTTGTAGGCATCTCCGACCCTTCGAACCCAAATGCGGTGGGTTCTTATGATATGCCCGGAGTCGTCTTGGGTGTGGCGCTTTCCGGTGATTATGCTTACGTTACAGATGACCCGTCCGGTCTCTGGGTGATAGATATCTCTAACCCGGGAGATCCCAATGAAGTGGGCCATTATATTACCCCTGATAATGCGCGGAAAGTAGCGGTTTCAGGTAATTATGCCTATGTCGCAGATTGTAGGTCCAATACTACGATTTATAGCAGTCTTAGGGTTATAGATATATCTAGCCCGGAAGAGCCTACTGAGGTGGGTTCTTGCGAAACATCACCCTATTTCTTCATAAAGGGTGTAGCGGTTTCCGGTAATTACGCATACGTAGCGGCTTGTCTTAACGGTCTGCTGGTAATTGACGTCTCCGACCCGGAAAATCCCGTAGAGGTGGGTTCCTGTGATACACCCGCCGAGGCACATGGCTTAGCGGTCTCCGGTGATTATGCTTACGTTGCAGATGACGAGACCGGTCTTGTAGTGATAGATATCTCTGACCCGGAAGATCCCATAGTGGTGAGTTCCTGCGATACGCCTGTTAAGGCATGGGGCGGCATAGCGGTCTCGAGCAATGAATCGGGTAATAGTTATGCTTATGTTGCTGATTGGGGTGGAGGTCTTCGCATAATAGATATTTCAAATCCGACAGAACCCAACGAGGTGGGTTTTTATGATGGTCGATTGGATGCAAAAGCCTTAGCGGTTTCCGGAAATTATGCATACGTGACAGGTTGGGATATTCTTTTGTTAATTGATATCTCAGATCCATCAGATCCTATAGAGGTGGGTTATTATGAAACACCCGCTCTTGGACAAGGCATAGCTGTCTCAGGGACTTATGTTTACCTGGCAGACAACGCTTCCGGTTTACAAATATACGAAAGCCTACTTGCAGGGGTTGAGGAAGAAGACAGGGATAAAGAAAAAGCTTTGAAAGTTACTCAGAATCTTTTCATGGGAACCGCCGAGGTGCAGGTAAAGGGGGTGGAGTTGCCTGTGGCTCTCAACGTGTACGATGTAAGTGGTAGAGTGAAGGAAAAAACCATAATCTATAATTCCTCCCCTGTGACGATCGTCGCCGATTTAAAACCTGGTATTTATTTCGTAAGTGTAAAAGGTTTGGAACCGGTAAAGATATTAAAATTGAGATAGGACAAGAGGGGGCAGGGCTTAAATTAGTAGTATAAACGAGTATAACTGGGGTCAGACCTTCTTCGAAAAGTGTCAAACACTTAGTTTGTTGGGTTTATAGTGTTTATAGAGTTCGTTGGGTCACAAGCAAAACACATATTTTTTTATTTCTGGGGTTAAATTAATCCTTTTTACTTCCTGTTAAAATTAATAGAAAATATAAGGACAGTGATCAAATCCGTTTATCCTTTTTCCCTAACTACACATATATATCCGGGATATATATGTGTAGTTAGGGGTTAGTGAACAGAAGGGTTAGGTCTTGTTCTTTGAATTTTCTAAAACCTAAGACCCAAAACCTAACACCTAAAAATGTGAGATTATTGAGGGGTGGAGCTTAGGAATTTATAAGTCAGACCAACGGCGAGGCTCTGCCTGTATCTGGGCTTTTCCGTAATCTCCCTATCGTATAAAAGCTGAAAATATAAGTTGACTGTAAGATATTTAGTTATCTCTCCGGATAACGTATTTTCCCAGTCCATATCCGGATATCTCCAGTAGTCCTCGCCGCTAACCTCTTCCCCATCCTTTTTGAATAATGCTTCGAATACAGAAAGTTTGCTTTTATAAGTAATCCGGCCATCGGCAAATCTGGTCATTAAATCAGCGACCAATTCCAACCCACCTTCATTGCTTATATCAGTAGTTTTTTGACTGGTTAATGGATCAATCACCCCCCGGTCTATTAATTGTTTTAATCCTGCTCCGGTTCTAACTATTAACTCATGCCGCTCAGATTTAAAAATAACCCTCGCCACTCCAAAACTTTCGGTGAGGTTTATAGGATTAATATATCTTGAATTATCAGTGTCTCTATTATCGTAGAACTGGCTCTGCATACGACCTGCTATTACAGGATCCACAAACCCGCCAAGAGTGAAGCGCAGAACCGATTCTAAATCGATCCGGTCATCCGCTTCCAGCGGAGAAGACCAGGTCCGGGACCCTATATCCTGATTATAGGTTTGACCAAACAACAATAACAGTGTGTTCTTATTATTCATTTTCGGATTGATTTGTTTCTCTGCCAGAGAGTTGCTGAGAAATTTCCACGAAAGGGTTCCAGCCTCCCCACCGGTCCAATTACTACTGTATGAACTTCCGTTCACAAGAAAACTCGCGTCAACAGAACGACTCCATGGGTCCCCGTATAACGACAAACTTAAAAACATCACAGACAAAACAACTAACTTTAACGTATGTCTCATTTTTACCTCCCGGTTTCAATTTTTTTATCCTTTGAAAACTTAAGTATGCATATTACTTATTTAAATCTAAAATAAAATGAAATATATGCAAGCTAAAAACAGAGATAACGCTCAATATCCTGCGATATATAGGGGTTAGGTCTTGTTCTTTGAATTCGTAAATTCTCTGAATTTAAGTCAAATAGTCAAATTGAAAAATAGTTAAATCGTAATTTTGGGATATAGAAGTATCAGGGTTATATTAGATTATTTTAGAAAAAATGGTAATCTATGGAAGTAGAAAGCAAACCTCTAAAAGAATCGGTAATATCATCTTCTCTTCCAAAGAAATAATAAAAAGAACTATTAAAAGAAATTGACAGTTTATAATCGATATAATAAATATTTCTCCAATCAAAACTAAAGTACTCCTCGTCTCTACCCCAGCTCGAATATCTTCTCTCACTGTTTAAATATTCAATGCTGAAATTGGAAAAGAACCTACTAAAAACCTCGTAGTTTAATCCAATGCTGAGATTAACCTCTTTTAATCCCACGGAATCAGAAAGATACGCCTCACAACTAGAATGTCCACATAAATGGAGTTTTACTGAAAGAGGATGCGCAACATCATACCTAACTCCAGCGTATAGCCCTTTTTCTTTATTGCTGTAATATTCACCGGAAATCCCAGAAGTATATTTGGAATAACGGTAAAGATAGCCCAAATAAAGACCCATTTCATATCCTCTATCAAAACCGTACAGGTAAGAAACACTGCTCAACCTCACTTTCGCATTAGTCCCTAATATTCTATTTATCCTGATAGCAGAAACCGCATTCAATCTACCATGTTTAAAACTTTCCGTTTCTGTTATAATAGAATCTAAATCCCTCCAAAAATGACGTTCGTCCAAGTATTTGTTTTTTCTTATAATCTGGTTGGAAATCTTTTCGAGTTCTCTCCTGTCAAATCTTCCGGGAAGCTCTCCCAAATCAATTAATTCTTCTTCTATTCTAAGTGTTTTATAAGCATCGGAAAGAGGAATAATTCTACCAAAACCTAAACCCAACTTAATTTCTGCCACTCCATCTTTTCTAATATCGTTTTCCGGCCTTTTCGAATAATCGCCATGCAATTTTCCATCAATCTGCGTAAAAAGAGGAAGGGGAAAAGGATACCATTGAAAAGTCCCCCCTAAATTCCCCCTCGAAGACGAAGAAAAGTCACCCTCGTAAAAAGACAAATTTTGATATGGTTGAATCCGAAAATAAAAATCTTTACTGGTAGAATAAATTCTCCTGTAATAATCAAAGTCACCATAACTGTTTACCAAATTATAAGAATCACTACGGAGATATCCATACCCATTCAATCCAACAGAAAGGTGATGATATGAAAGATATTTGGGATCATATCCCCTTAAAAACTTAAGTCCTGTGCTATCATTTGAAGATGAAAATAAACCACCAATTAAGAAAATTAAAATTATCATAAAGTAAATAATAATAAAAAAATAAAATATGTCAACAAAAAATCCTCTTAATTCTGTAAACCTGCGTCCTGTTCCCTTGTGCCCTAACTATACATTTTAGTACATTTTAGTCCGGGACATATTTGTGTAATTTGTGTGATTCGTTGTTAAAAAAACTTTGCGCCTTAGTGCCTTTGTGGCTAAAAAATTCCTTGACATTTAGTTCTTTTTTCGATATTATATAAACTAAGGAGATATAGGCTATGAAAACACTATTTTGCATGTTACTAATTTCCTGTTTAATAGTTACCGGTATCTATGCTAATGCTAATGATATTGAGATAAATAGCAGTGGAATATCCGAGACGGAAGAAATAGAAATACCGAAAAACAGCGAATCTCGAAAATTTAAGATTATATCCGGTTACTGCGCTAACCATATTACTGGTTATGATTTCGACGCAATGGGCTATGACCTTGGGGACGGTTTTAGAATAGGGTATGGCATTAATATTGTACCGCGCTTGACTTTAGAATCTACTTATACAATCACCTTTCATGAAAGCTATGCAGACAATAATGGGAGCATTAAGTTAAATGCTTTTGATGTAAGTTTTAAATATGTTTTATTGCCAGTAAGAAAAATTGGCTTTTATGCAAATATTGGTTTGGGTTTGGATCTAATCGCTATAGAAGGAGTAGATTTTGGATATTTTTCATATATTCCTAATTTTGGCGCAGGCATCTACGTCCCCTTACATGAAAACTTTGATCTTGATTTGGGATTTAATGTACATGTGTAAGAATTAAAGTTGACTTTGAAGATGAAGCCAAACTGGACTGCAGCTACCTTCAATTTTTATTATTGTTAAATATTAAGTTATAAATTTGTATAAACGGGGCCAGACCTTCTTTGAAAAGTGTCAAGCACTTAGTTTATTGAGTTTGTAGGGTTATCGAGTTTGTTGGGTTACGAGTCAAAAAAAACAAAAAAAATCCTGTTAATCCTGCTCGATCGATCCTTTGGATCAGCTAAATTGAAAAATTGTTAAATAGTCAAATAGTTACAACAGCTGACGGCTAAAAAATTCCTTGACAAATGAATTATAGTTTCGAGTTTTAAGTTCCGTGTTTCGTGCTAATAAAACAACAAATAAAAAATCTTCTTTCTTAGATTCTTCGAATCAAGAATTAGTGAATCGGTAGATCAGTGAATTCGTGAATTAGTACCGCTCCCTTCCTAATTTTTACTAATAACATAATTTACCAATTGACTAATAACTAAGTAAAGTGTGTCTCTGTGTCTATTTCAATCTTGACAGATATAATCAAAAAATATAGTATATCTAACGGTAATTTTATGAGTAAGGAAGAAATAGGATGTTGCGGTGCATATTGTGGTACATGTAAAGTTTTGAAAGAAAACGTATGCCGCGGATGTAAATTAGGCTATAAAAACGGCGAAAGAGATATATCAAAAGCAAAATGTAAAATGAAAGTTTGCTGTATTACGCACAATTATATTTCCTGCGCGGATTGCAACGAATATAATTCGTGTTCTATTATCAGGGATTTCCAAAGTAAGAAAGGATATAAATACAAAAAATATAAAGAAGCATTGGAGTTTATCAGAGAAAACGGGTATGATAAATTTCTGGAAATTGCGGATAAGTGGAGAATGCAATACGGGAAATATGGATAAATTTAAAACACTGTATGTAACGGATAGGAAAAGATGGCGTAAATGGTTGGAAGTAAACTTCAATAAAGAAAAAGAAATTTGGCTTATATACCCCAATAAATCTTCAGGCAAACCGCGAATCCTATATAACGACGCAGTTGAAGAAGCATTATGTTTTGGCTGGATCGATAGTACGGTAAAAAAAATCGATGAAGAAAGCCACCTTCAGCGTTTCTCTCCGAGAAATCCTAAAAGCTCCTACTCTCAGGCCAATAAAGAGAGATTAAGATGGCTTCTTAAAGAAAATCTGATACACCCCTCAATGCACGAATCCGTAAAAAAAGTACTAAAAGAGAAATTTGTTTTCCCTTCTGATATTATTAACGCCATAAAAAAAGATAAAAAGGTATGGGAAAATTATCAAAAGTTTTCCCCCGCATACAAAAGAATCCGTATAGCCTATATAGATGGCGCACGAAAACGCCCGGAAGAATTCAATAAACGCTTGACAAATTTTATAAAGAAGACAAGAGAAAATAAAATAATTGGATTTGGCGGAATAGAAAAACATTACTGATAGATAAACTGATTTTGGGATACAAACAGGGTCAGGTCTTCTTTGAAAAGTGTCAAGGGGTGGGGTTAAATTTTTCTTTTTTTACCTCCTGTTTAAATCAATATTAAAAATATCTCTATAGATAGTCAAAATCTCAATTTGTCCATACGAGATCAAGGATGGGTTTTAGATTTCAAGAAATTTAGAACATATCTAAAAGATAAATACGGTATAACAAAAGCCTTCCTCTTTAT
>Ga0315555_1001514_pt1 | contig 16732 bp, 10 predicted proteins | sample SalMarSW160380MG_FD_202113 | JGI IMG/M metagenome (GOLD analysis project Ga0315555, IMG submission 202113) | Salt marsh sediment microbial communities from the Plum Island Ecosystem LTER, Massachusetts, United States - Salt Marsh Sediment SW1603-80 ... | reverse complement strand
AGACGCCAAAGGTACAAGAGCTTCGGCAAAAAAAATTGCTTGCCATTTTAACTAGACAGCCCCCGGATATCTGCTTTGAAAAAAAGGAATGCGAACTTCAGAAAGCCATCGACTATATCGGTTTGAGGGAGATGTCTGTCCATGTTCCTAGGTCTTTACCTCTCTTGGAGGACAATCCCTTCTTCGTACGTGATTCCAGTTTTTGCATTTTATGTAACCGCTGTCTCCGGGTCTGTGACGAGATAAGAGGACTGGGAGTAATTGAACCTGCTTTTCCATGTTACAAAGCTTGCCCTGCTGGCATAGACATTCCTCGTTATATTCGTCTCATTGCCAGAGGGAGACCGAGCGCTTCCCTGGCAGTGATAAGAGAAAAGGTTCCCTTTCCTGCTGTATTAGGTAGAGTATGCGCTGCCCCATGCCAGAAAGAATGTCGGCGCGGCCTGGACATAGATGAAACATTAAAAATAAGAATCCTCAAGCGCTTTGCTGCTGATAATGGTGATGATAGCTGGAAAAAGCAGGCGAAGTTTCTCCCGTCAACTGGCAAAAGCATAGCGGTAGTGGGGGCAGGGCCGGCTGGGCTCACCTGTGCCTACTATCTGGCCAAGCTGGGACACAAGGTAACTGTACTTGAAGCTTTACCCGAGCCAGGTGGAATGATGAGGATGGGGATTCCTGAATATCGTCTACCTCGAGACATACTTCATGATGAGATTCGAGAAATTGAGAAGACAGGCGTGGAAATCAGACTAAATACTCGTGTCGAGTCTTTGGATTCCCTGTTTGAGCAGGGATACCAGGCGATTTTTCTTGCCATCGGTGCTCACAAGGAAATGAAGCTGGGGGTTGAGGGAGAAGATTTACGCGGGGTGATCGGGTGTGTGGAATTCCTTCGACGGTTTAATCTCGGAGAGAAGGTGCAGGTAGGAAATAGGGTAGGAGTAATTGGTGGAGGAAACGTTGCTGTAGATTCCGCGCGTGCTGCATTACGGCTCGGCGCTAAGAGAGTGATCATTTTTTACCGCAGGACGAAGAGCGAAATGCCAGCCCAGTCGGAAGAGGTAGAACAAGCATTGGAGGAAGGAGTTGAAATCATCTTTCTCGTCGCGCCCTCCAAGATTTTTAAAGAGAATGGTAATCTGAAACTAGAGTTAGTCCGTATGGAACTGGGAGAACCAGATTCCAGTGGCAGGCGCCGCCCGATTCCTATTAAGGGAAGCGAGTTTGTTGCTGAGCTTGATACTTTGATTGCTGCCATCGGTGAGCAACCGGATGTTCCTGCAGACCTGCGAGTCGAAGTAGGGCGAGGAAACGTAGTGAAGGTCAATGAAGACTTAAGTACGAATCAAGAGAGCGTTTTTGCCGGGGGCGATTGTCAGAGTGGACCAGCTTTAGTTATCAATGCTATTGCCGCAGGAAGGAAGGCAGCTCAGTCCATTGACCGTTGTCTGGGTGGCAAAGGGGATATTACAGAGCATCTTGTTCCTGCCGAGGAGTCTATGGAGTGGTTAAAAGAAGCACCTGCAGGAGAGAGATTGGCTACTATTTCTTATCTTGCGCCCCAGGCGCGCGTTGATGGTCTTTCCGAGGTGGAGCAGGCAATGGATTGGGATACAGCAGTCGCTGAAGCTCAACGCTGCCTCCAGTGCCATGCTATTGCACCTCTGGGAGGGCAGACCCTTCTTGAGGTTGGCTGTAAATTCTGCGGTGCTTGCGTTGATTCCTGTCCCACAGGTGCCCTCGCTGATTCGGCTATCCGCGGAATTGCTCAGCCCGATCGTGTGGTTACCACAATTTGTCCCTATTGCGGTGTTGGCTGCCAGTTAAATCTTCTGGTCAAGGATGAAAAGATAATAGCTTCTATTCCGGATCCGGATGGCCCGTCCAATTACGGGCAGGCATGTGTCAAAGGACGGTATGGGATTGCCGACTTTGTCCATCATCCTGAGAGGTTGACCACTCCCTTGATAAGAAAGAACGGAGAGTTGCGGGAGGCATCCTGGGATGAAGCGCTGGAGTCGGTGACGGAGGGACTGAAGCGATACCCACCACAGGAAGTAGCAGTAATTACCTCAGCCAAGTGCACCAATGAAGAGAATTATATCATGCAAAAATTCGCCCGAGCAGTGCTGGGCACCAACAATGTTGACCATTGTGCCCGGCTGTGTCATGCCCCCACTGTGGCTGGCCTGGTACAGAGCTTTGGCAGTGGAGCCATGACCAACTCCATCAACGAAATTGGCGACGCCGCTTGTATTTTGGCTATCGGCACCAATACTACAGAAGACCACCCTGTGATCGCCCTTGAGATGAAAAGAGCGGTAAATAATGGAGGGAAGCTAATCGTAGCTAACCCCCGCGAGATCGACCTTTGCCGCTTTGCTAGCCTCTGGCTTCAGCATAGCCCTGGCACAGATGTTGCTTTGCTTATGGGGATGATGCGGGTTATAGTGGATGAGGGATTATTAGACTCGGCCTTTATCAAGGATAGATGTGAGAACTTCGATGCTTTCAAGGAGTCGCTGAAAGACTTTGACCTTGATTTTGTTGAGCTAATCACCAAGGTGCCGCAGGACAAGATAGTGGAAGCTGCCCGTATGTTCGCCACTAATAGTCCTGGCACCATTCTCTATTCCATGGGCATTACTCAGCATTCTCATGGCACTGATAATGTGCTGGCCACCGCCAATCTGGCAATGCTCACCGGGAATATGGGCAAGCCATCAACCGGGGTCAATCCATTAAGAGGTCAGAACAACGTACAGGGTGCCTGCGATATGGGTGCCTTGCCTAACGTCTACTCTGGCTATCAGGCAGTAAGCAATCCAGCTATAAGAGAAAAGTTCGAAACTGCCTGGGGGTGCTCATTGCCTCCGTCCCTTAAAGATAAGTTTGGGATTACTTGGGCGTGTTCATTACCATTAGCTCCGGGTTTGACCTTGGTCGAGATGCTTGACGCCGCCTACCACAAAGATATAAAGGCGATATATCTGGTTGGTGAGAATCCAGCATTGAGCGACCCTGATGTTCAGCATGTCCGAGAGGCACTGGCTCGGCTTGATTTCTTTGTGGTTCAGGATATATTCCTTTCTGAGACAGCAAAGCTTGCCCATGTTGTCTTGCCGGCGGCAAGTTTTGCTGAAAAGGATGGCACTTTTACTAACACTGAGCGCCGGGTGCAGAGGGTGCGGAAAGTTGTCGAGCCCGTGGGCAATTCCAAGCCTGACTGGTGGATCGTCTGCCAGGTAGCTCAAAGGTTAGAGGCCAAGGGCTTTGACTACAGCGACCCTTCTGAAATAATGGAGGAAATTCGCAATCTTACTCCCAGCTATGGCGGCATAAGTTACCAAAGGTTAGATAATGGCGGAATCCAGTGGCCCTGTCCTCTCGATGACCATCCAGGTACACCGATATTACACAGGGATATTTTTGTTAGGGGAAAAGGTAGATTCATGCCGCTAAAGTATGTTCCCCCCGGGGAGTCACCTGATGAAGAGTATCCCCTGATTCTCACTACAGGGCGCAGCTTGTATCATTTCCACACTGGGACGATGACTCGCAAGGTAGCTGGGCTTAACATTATAGAGCCTGAAGGTGTGGTGGAAATCAGCCCTCAGGATGCTTCGCAACTCGGCATAGCTCAGGGCGATAAGGTTAAAGTGAGCTCCCGACGCGGTGGAGTTATCACTAAAGCTAAAATAACTGAAGCAATGCCACCTGGGCTAGTGTTTATGGCTTTTCATTTCGCCGAAAGCGCTGCTAATGTCCTCACTAACCCCAAGCTCGACCCTGTGTCTAAGATTCCGGAGCTTAAAGTCTCAGCAGTGAAAGTGGAGAGGCTGTAAACGTTTTGCAGGGAATAACATTACGGTGAATTGAAGTTCAAAGCCCTTCGTCTCCAAATATTATCATCAATGGCAATGAAGCAGTTTTTCTCACCACTCTAACCGCTGCTGCCCGCATAAAGATTTATCGGCACCTTGACCAATATTGTGGTTCCCTTTCCTTCTTGAGAACTTACTTCGAGTTGCCCGCCTATTAATTGGACTCGTTCCGCCATACCAGTAAGCCCCAGCTTACCCTGACCGGCAAACTCACTTAACTGCCGGGGAAGCTTAAAGCCCTTGCCATTATCGCTAATGGTCACCCTGATTTCAGTTCTCTGGCACTCCACTGTAATGCTGGCTTCAGATGCTCCGGAATGCCGGTGAACATTATTTAAGGATTCTTGAATAATACGGAATAAAACTAGCTGCGTTTCTGGTGAGAGTAGCGGTATGACATCTGCCTTGACCTGAATTTCGATTCCACTAAGTTTGTGTATCTCTTCAGCTAGCCATTTGATAGCTGCCAGCAAGCCTAAGTCATCTAGAATGCTTGGCCTCAGAGCTTGAGCGTAGTGCTTGATGTTTTGGTAAGTGTGCTGAGATAGTTCGTACAACTTCCCTAGCTCATTTCTTAGCTCTTGAGGCGAATATCTCTCAGCTTTGTAGGCAACCTTATCTATGCCATGAGTCAATAGTACTATTTGCTGTGAGGCATCGTCATGTAGTTCTCGAGCAAGACGTTTGCGTTCTTCTTCTTGAGCTTGTAAAACTTGCCTGCAGTAGAATTGAAGATTATCCTGTAATCTTCTTTCCTGGGTTATATCACGAGCCATATTGTGAAAAGCCTGAGGCTTGCCATCGCTGACAATGAGACGCGTGGTTAGCTGCATGATTGCTTCAGAACCGTCTTTTTTTATTAACCGCTGTTCATAGCGGTGTTCCATAGTCTCGCCTCTGAGCAGCTTATCTTTTACCTGTCTCGCTATAGACAGGTTCTCGGGAGTAAGAAACTGAAGGACGTTTTTGCCTGGTAATTCTGAAACTGGATAGCCGCTGAGCTTTTCACAAGCTCTATTAACCAGAGTGATGTTGCCCTCCAAATCATGGACCCAGATGGCATCGCTAGCATTGGTAAACAACTCTTCGTAGTTTTGCCGCGCCAATTTCATAGCTTTGACAGTTTTTTTCAGCCTCTCTCGCTGGCGTCTATTTTGACGATAGGCGGCCATAAGCATGATGGCCAAGGCACCAATGACGAGGGCGGCGATACTCTCCAGAAGCGCATCTCTAAAATCGGGGGAAATGGTAAAAGCGCGAAGTAACATTGCCACAGCGCTTGATAGCCATACTGCGCCGCCGCCGATGATCCCCAGTGTCCAGCCTGCATACAATATCAACAGAAGATAGCAAAGTCGCTCCAAACTGTGTCGGGAAAGCTCTAGAGTTGCAGGTATCGAAATCTCATTCAAGACAGGTATCTGAGATACGAACTGGGTAAAATGAGATACGGTTAATAAAACAAATAAAGCGATTATGATCCAGAGGTGCGGGTTTCTTACCCCCGGAGCCTGTTCTCGGTATTTTCTAAAGTAACTAATCCCCATTGTAGTCCTTTGACTATTGCTTCGCTGCGCGAGGCCACATTCAATTTATTGAAGATATTAGTTAAGTGAGCCTTAATTGTGCGCTCGCTGAGAAACAATTTTTCTGCTACGTCTTTGTTACTCATTCCCAAGGCGACTAGTCTGAGTACCTCTGATTCTCGTTCACTCAGTATGTTTGATGGTTTGTGTTCTTCAAGCGGCGCTACCATAGCTCGCTTTAACAGCTTGGCGATAATTTTGGGGTGTAGTACTGATTCACCCGACTTTATAGCTCGAATAGCTCCAGCCAAATCACGCCCTCTGGCGCTTTTCAGGAGGTAACCAGCAGCTCCGGCATCAAGCAATCCCATTACATACTCATCGTCGTCATAAGCAGTGAGGATTAGGATGGCTATGTCAGGAGCAATCTCTTTAATCTTTCTCGTGGCTTCAATTCCATTGAGTTTAGGCATAACGATATCCATCACCGCTACGTCGGGCTTTAACTCTGAGGCAAGCTTGACTGCCTCCTCACCGTCAGTAGCCTCAGCCACAATTTCCATGTCCTCCTCACCGTCCAGTGCTTGACGCAGCGCTTCACGTACTAGGGGGTGGTCATCAGCAATTAAGACCGTTAATTTGTCTCTTGTCTCCAAGTTTCCAGCTTCCGAGTTAATTATAAGCCTATGTGTACATTTGGGCAAGCCGACTGCCCTTTTGGATATGACCAAAGTGCTGTTGCAAATTATAACCTACGGACGATGGCAGGCAATGGGGCAGGGGCTAGAATTATGGTGAAATGAATAGAAAAGGAGAGGAAAAAATGGCTAAAGATGTTGCAGTAATGAGAGAAAATGTTCACGTGCAGGTCGTGCCAGACAAAGAACAGGTACTCGCTGTCTTAAAGAGAGCAGCTACCGAATCGGAATTCTTGGCGCGACTAGCCGATAACCCGCATGAGGCTCTCAAGGAGTATTACTCCTTAACAAACGAAGAGAGAGCAGCCTTAGCCAGCGGCGACATAAAGAAAATAGAGTCCTGGGTAGGAAAGCTGGATAAGGAGCTAGCTACCTGGCTATGGTGTCGGCTGTCACAAGAAAAATATTGATTAGTGAGGCACAAAATGGCAAATCCTTCAGTAGCGCAGGACACTAAGGTTTTTCCACAGGAGCAAGAAGATACCTGTGATAAGTGCCTAAACGAGATTCTATCCTCCTATCAGGGTAAGAACGAGGAGCTTATTCCCATATTGCAGCAAGTCCAGCAGGCTTTTGGTTATTTGCCAGAGCCGATAATGAAAAAAATAGCTAAATTCCTCCAGCTGCCTGAAAGTACTGTCTTTGGGGTAGGTACATTCTATGCACAATTCAAGCTTGTACCTTCAGGGCGGAATATCATCAGAGTTTGTCGCGGCACTGCCTGTCATGTACGTGGTGGTGCCCGCATCCTCCGAGAAGTAGAAAAACATCTGGGCATTAAGCCCGGGGAGACCACTCCCGACCTCAAATACAGTTTAGAGACTGTTGCTTGTTTTGGTGCCTGTGCCTTGGCACCAGTCATGGTAGTTAACAATAAGGTTCATGGCAGAATGACAAAGACGAAAGTCAAAGAGATATAAGACAACAATTAATAGGGAGATGCGATGGACTTTAGAAAAGTGAAAGATCGAGCAAACTCAGAATGGGAAGCGATGCAACGCAGCGACAAGATTCGAATCCTGGTTGGCATGGGTACTTGTGGACGAGCAGCAGGTGCTGAAGATGTACTGGCTGCTATTAACCAGAAATTGGCAGAGCGGCATATTCAGGCTGAGATTCTGCAAGTTGGTTGTATAGGGCTTTGCTACGCTGAGCCGTTGATTGAGGTGGTTAAGCCAGGCAAACCGAGTGTCTTCTATGGAAATCTTACTCCAGAGCTTGTACCTGAAATCATTGAGGACTATCTAATTGCTGACAATCCACGCACTGACCTGGCTCTCGGGACTCGTGGAGATGGGGATTTGGAGGGCATTCCCCGGTTTTTTGACTTACCAGTTCTTAAGCCTCAAGTGCGCATTTCTTTGCGCAATTGCGGAAATATCGACCCAGAGAATATTAATCACTATATCGCCAATGGTGGCTATGAAGGCTTGGCCAGAGCATTGAAGATGAATCCTCAGGAAGTAGTTGATGAAATAAGGGAATCCGGGCTACGTGGTCGTGGTGGTGCTGGGTTTCCTACTGGAATCAAATGGCAATTCTGCCGCGATGCTCCTGGCGATATTAAATACATAATATGTAACGCCGATGAAGGAGACCCGGGAGCCTTCATGGATCGAGCACTTCTTGAAGGTGACCCGCATGCTGTGTTGGAAGGCATGCTTATTGGTGCTCATGCTATTGGTGCCAAAGAAGGTTACATCTACTGCCGAGCAGAGTATCCCCTTGTGCTAGAACGGCTCAGAATTGCTTTAAGACAACTGGAGGAATATCAACTGATTGGAGACAATATTTTGGGCTCCGACTTCAGTTTCCACCTCAAGATAAAGGAAGGAGCAGGAGCGTTTGTCTGTGGGGAAGAGACGGCACTGATGGCTTCCATCGAAGGGAAAAGAGGCATGCCGCGCAGTCGCCCTCCCTTCCCAGCACAATCAGGTCTTTGGGGAAAGCCGACAAACATCAATAATGTAGAGACATGGAGTAATGTTTCAGCTATTCTCCAGAGAGGTGCCAAATGGTATGCCAGCTATGGCACTGCAAAAAGCAAAGGCACTAAGAATTTTTCTCTAGCGGGCAAGGTCATCCGCACTGGTCTCATCGAGGTACCAATGGGAATCACCCTGCGTGAGATTGTATATGGCGTAGGAGGGGGTATTCCTGGAGGGAAACACCTCAAGGCAGTTCAAACTGGAGGACCATCGGGTGGCTTCATACCGGCAAAGTTGATAGACCTACCAGTTGATTACGAATCTCTAGCTCAGGCAGGAGCTATTATGGGTTCGGGAGGTATGGTAGTAATAGATGAGGATACTTGTATGGTCGATATGACGAAGTTCTTCCTCACCTTCACCCAAGCTGAGTCCTGTGGTAAGTGCATACCATGTCGTTGGGGCACTAAACAGATGTTGGACATATTAGAGGATATAGCCAGTGGAAGGGGCAGACCCGATGACATTGAATTGCTTCAGGAATTAGCACAATCTGTTAAAGATAATTCTCTCTGTGGTTTGGGGCAAACAGCTCCTAATCCGGTGCTTACCAGCATCCGCTACTTCCGTAATGAGTATGAAGAACATATCAAAAAGCACCATTGTGCCGCTGCTGTGTGCAAGGGCTTGGTCAAGGCGCCTTGTAGTCATACCTGCCCTGCTGGTATAGATGTTCCTCGTTATCTCCGTTTTATTAGTGAAGGTAAGTATGACCAGGCATTAGCTGTAATCCGGGAAAAGATACCCTTCCCCTCCATTTGCGGACATGTTTGTCCTCATCCCTGTGAAACCAAGTGCCGGCGAGGGCAGGTTGATGAAGCTATTGCCATAAGGGCGCTCAAGCGCTTCGCTGCAGAAAAAGGAAATGGCCTTTGGAAGGCGAAGGCAAAGATGGCTGCAGCTACAGGTAAGCGAGTGGCCGTCATTGGCTCGGGCCCAGCGGGGCTCACTACAGCTTATTATTTGGCTAAGCGAGGACATGCTGTCACTGCATTTGAGACACTGCCTGAGCCAGGTGGCATGATGAGGTATGGTATTCCTGAGTATCGCTTACCTAGAGAAGTGTTAGCTGAAGAGATTAAAGAAATAAAAAGCGTTGGGGTTGATATAAGGACAAACACTCGGATCGGCTCTGTAGATGAACTTTTTGAACATGGTTACCATGCCGTCTTCCTGGCTATTGGCGCTCACCAAGGAGCCAAATTAAGAATTGAAGGTGAAGATAGCCCCGAGGTTATAGAGGGCGTGTCCTTCCTCAGAGACATAAATATGGGGAACAAAGTTAGAGTAGGAGATAGGATAGCAGTGATCGGTGGAGGCAATGTTGCCATAGATGCTTCCCGCAGCGCACTTCGCCTCGGCGCTAAAGCTGCAACAATTATCTATCGCCGTACTAGAGACGAGATGCCAGCAAGTAAGGAGGAAATAGAGGAGGCGTTGCTCGAAGGTGTAAAGATAGAGTTCCTCGCTGCCCCAATTAGAATAGAGAGAGGAAATGGCGAGGTAGAGCTTACATGCATCCGTATGGAGCTTGGAGCGGTAGACGAAAGTGGCAGAAGGCGCCCAGTGCCAATTGAAGGTAATGAATTCAGTCTGCCCTTCGATACTGTGATTGCTGCTATTGGCCAGGTGCCAGAGGCTCCGGAGAAGCTCGGGCTTCCTTTGGGAAGGGGTAATACTATCCAGGTTGACGATGATACTCTAGCCACAACCAGAGAAGGCGTTTTTGCCGGTGGCGATGCCGTGACCGGGCCAGCCACAGTCATTGAAGCCATTGCCGCTGGAAGGCAAGCAGCGGTTTCTATAGACAAATATCTAGGCGGTAGCGGGATAATAGATGAAGCACTGGCGACACCTGAAGAAATAGAGACATTACCTGAGCTCGAGGAAGGGGAAAGGCACCGCATTTCCATACCTACATTGAGTCTAAGCAAGCGGCTTTGCGGCTTCGCTGAAGTAGAGCTTGGCCTTGGGGAGGAAATGGCAATTGAGGAAGCAAAGAGGTGCTTAAGATGCGACTTGGAAGAAGATCAATAAAGAGGAGGCAACAATGAATGTAGCCACTCCCAGCGAAATACAGGAAAGAAGAATAGATACCATTGAGTTGACCATCAACGAACGCAAAGTTACAGCGAAGAAGGGAGAAACTGTGCTTGAAGCGGCACTCAATGCTGGAATCTATATCCCGACACTTTGTTATGACCCTGACCTCAAGCCTTACGGCGGTTGCCGCCTCTGCATGGTTGAGATTGAAGGAATGCGGGGCTTAGTTAGTTCCTGTACCACGCCGGCAACCGACGGTATGGTGGTCCACACCGAGACAGAACGGGTAAATCGGTCACGCCGTATCACCATGGAGCTTATCATCGCTAATCACCACGGCGATTGTCTCACCTGTGCCAAAAACCAGGACTGTGAGTTGCTTAAGATCGGACGATATCTGGGCATGGAACAGGAGCATATTGACCACCTTAGAAAATCTACTCAAGTGCTTCCCATGGATAAAAGCCATCCGGCATTCATCCGTGACCCGAACAAGTGCATTCTTTGTGGCAAGTGCGTGCGAGCTTGCCATGAAATAGCTGTCGTCGGTGCCATTGACTTAGCTTTCCGAGGCTACTCGGCAAGAGTAGCTACATTCGGTGATAAACCGATTGTTGAATCCATCTGCAAATCTTGTGGAGAGTGTGTAGCCCGATGTCCTACAGGAGCATTGACGCCCAAGTGGGAAAAACCACCTGCCAAGGAGGTTAAGACCATTTGTCCCTACTGTGGTGTCGGCTGCTCCCTCTACTTAGGTGTTCGTGATAATAAGATTGTTTCCGTGCGCGGTGACCCCGAGGGTTCGACTAACAAGGGTAGCCTGTGTGTGAAAGGGCGCTGGGGGTATGATTTTATTAACCATCCTGAAAGATTAAAAACACCCCTTATCCGATTATCTGGCGTTACCCGACAAGCAGAGCACAATGGAAAAGTACAGGAAATCTTCCGTGAAGCCAGCTGGGATGAGGCTCTTGAGTTGGTGGCAAACAAGCTCCTTGAACTCAAGCAGGATTATGGAGCAGATAGTGTCGCTGCCTTAAGTTCAGCCAAGTGCACAAATGAAGATAACTATGCCATGCAGAAATTCGTTCGTGCTGTGATAGGAACGAACAACATTGACCATTGCGCCCGACTATGCCATGCCTCTACTGTGGTTGGGGGTATTGCTGCTTTCGGGCAGGGAGCGATGAGCAACTCTTATTCCGATTTTAAGAAGACCGAACTTTTCTTCGTTATTGGCTCCAACACCACAGAATGCCATCCAGTCATCGGCTCAATTATTAAGAGGAGAGTAAAGTTTGACGGAGCTAAGCTTATTGTGGCTGACCCTCGCTCTACGGAACTTGGCGAATATGCCGCTGCCAAGCTGTGCCACAAGCCAGGGACAGATGTTGCCCTTATTAACGGGCTGATGCATATTATCATCAGAGATGGCCTTGAGGATAAGGAATTTATCCAAGAGCGCACCGAAGGTTTTGAGGATATGCGCCAGCTTGTGGAGAGATTTACTCCTGAAGTAGTCGAGGAGATAACCGGGGTTCCCCAAGCTGATTTGGAGAAGGCCGCTCGCTTGTTCGGAGAGGCGAAGAGTGCTTGTATCCTTTATGGGATGGGAATAACCCAGCATACTACGGGAACAGATAATGTGAAGAGCGTGGCAAACCTGCTACTACTGACTGGTAATATCGGCAGGGAAGGCACGGGATTTAGCCCCCTTCGGGGCCAAAACAACGTTCAGGGCGCCTGTGATATGGGAGCGCTCCCGAACGTCTATCCAGGCTATCAAAGGGTTGATGACCCCGCTGTGAGAATGAAGTTCGAAACTGCCTGGGGAGCTAAATTGAGTGACCATCCGGGGCTGACGGTTACCGAGGTGGCTAATGCCATACTCCGAGGAGACATTAAAGGACTCTATGTCATGGGTGAGAATCCTATGTTAAGTGAACCTCATCTTGAGCATACTAGGCAGGCGATGGAGAAACTCGAATTCCTGGTTGTGCAAGATATCTTTCTTTCCGAGACTGCCTGGCTAGCTGACGTTGTTTTGCCAGCTGCTGCCTTCGCAGAAAAGGATGGAAGCTTTACCAATACTGAGAGGCGAGTTCAAAGAGTGCGGCAAGCAGTCCTGCCACCGGGTGAGGCAAAGCCTGACTGGGAGATTATTTCTGTCCTGGCAGAAAAGATGGGACAGCCATTGGGCTATCACAGTGCCAGCCAGATTACGGAGGAAATTGCCTCCCTGACCCCTATTTACGGTGGTGTGCTTTTCGACCGGCTCGATCATGGCGGTTTGCAGTGGCCCTGCCCGGATGCCTCACACCCTGGAACCAGTTTTCTTTACCAAGATGGTTTTGCACGGGGACGAGGTAAGTTCCATGCTCTAGATTACATCCCGCCAGCGGAATCGATATCCAAGGGCTTCCCTCTGGTCCTCACCACAGGGCGGGTGCTGGAACATTGGCACACTGGCACCATGAGTCGACGCTCTAACGTGCTCAGTGAACTTAACCCTAATGGTGTAGTTGAAATGAGTCCCAGCGACGCACTGAAGCTCGGGCTTATTGAGGGCGATTCAATAGTAGTTGCCTCGAAAAGAGGACAAGTTGAGGCGCCATTGCATATTACGGAAGAACTACCTCCGGGGGTTGTCTTTATGCCCTTCCATTGGCACGAGGCAGCGGCGAATATCCTTACAAATGACGCTCTCGACCCAGTGGCTAAAATTCCGGAGTATAAGGTCTCTGCCGTAAGTGCCGTTTTGGCAGTGCTCGATAGGGCTACCCAGGATAACGCCTTTCTGGCCCGACTGGCGGAAAATCCCGCTGAAGCTCTAAAAGAGTATGAACTGACAACAGAAGAAAAGGCTGCGCTGATGAGCGGAGACATACGCAAGATAGAATCATGGCTGGGTAAGCTGGATGAGCGCCTTAAGACCTGGCTTATGCTACGATTATCTCAGGAGAAATGGTAGCTCCTACCACCATTTCTCTTCTCTCCCTCGTCTCTTCTCGGTTGCCAGTCTCCTTGCCCTGTCCAGGTCAGCCGGGCTATTTATGTTGAAAAAGCTTAAGTGCTCCGGGTCAAATCTGTTTATCTTGTCCTCTTCAACGTACTTCACCTTGACCATACTAAAAAGTTTTCTAATTTGTCGTTCGTCTCGCTCCAGTAACTCTTGAATTGGGGCTAAACAATTCTTGGAATAAACTGCACAAAGGGGCTCTACCTCATTCTTTATCAGAGGAACGACGATATCAAATGCAGGGCAGATTTGAGTCATATATTCAAGCAAGCTAACGCTCAGAAATGGTGTATCACAGCCAACAACGATAGCCCGCGAACTAGATGAGGCTACCAAACCTGTGTAAATACCCACAAGCGGCCCCTTGCCAGGATAAACATCGGCCACCGTTTTTACCCTTACAGCTGAGGAGCAAGGAATTGCTTCGCCATGGGCAGTCACTATAATGATTTCTGTGCTGAGAGTAGCAAGACGGTCAACCACCCATTGGATAAGGCTCTTACCCTCAATAAGCTGAAGAGCCTTGCTCCGACCAAGCCTCGAACTTTTGCCACCGGCGAGAATAATAGAAGTCATGCTAAAATGCCCGAAATACAAAGCTACGCTAACATACTGAACAACACCAGGCAAGAGCTTATCTCTTGCCTAATCCTCCTTTCTCCATTAGAATACTAACATAAGCATATGACAAAGCTTTACTGCAAGTTTCTAGCCAAATCAAGACGGATAGTTCTTTACTAACAGACCATAATGGAAGAATTATACAAGCTAAAAGTAAAGGAAATAATGATACCCCAGCATGACACCCCATTTATGGAGGAGAACGCGAGTTGGGAGGAGTTCCTTAGCAAGCTTTCCCTCAGGGCACACGCCTGGGTGGTTAACAATACTGGAGAAATGAAAGTGGTGGGCGTAGTCACGGAACACGACATGCTGCATGCCATGATTCCTCCTGGGCATAAGAAGGCGAGAATATTCGGATCCACCAAGGCTGAGGTATTTTGCATAAAAGAAAGTGTCGTCCAGGACCTCATGACACACAATCCTGTTGTATGCTCGTCGGAAGAAACTGTAGCTGATGTCTTGAAGAAGTTTTCCTCCTTCGGTGTCCGCAGATTAGCAGTTGTTGATGAAAATAAGAGACTCTTGGGAGAAATAACGATCCAGCTCCTGGTCAGAAATCTCAGAAATAAGTCCCTGAATACCTTATGAATATCTATGTCCTTGTAGCCTTAGTTCTCATACTTGGCTTCATACTTGGAAAGATACTACGCAAGCTAAGGTTAACCGAAGTTCTAGCATATATCCTCTCAGGTATTATCATTGGACAGGTTTTGAATTTCAGCCCGCCTGAACAATTCACTGTCATCATCACTGGGACATCGCTTGCCCTTATTGCCTATATGGTCGGATTGAGCTTTTCCTTCGCTTTCCTGAAAAGGATGGGTAAGCAGATGGTCATCATATTGATTGTGCAGGTTATCATCACCGTTGCTGCTACATGGGGTTTCGTATATTTATTGACGAAAGACCTGCCACTTTCCATAATCTTGGGTTCGCTCGCCGGTGCAACCGATCCGGCAGGAACAATAGCGGTTTTAAGGGACTTAAGGACCAAAGGAAGCCTTACCGACATGACTATTGCTCTTGTCGGGCTGGATGATGCAGTTGTCATAGTTGTTTATGCTGTAGGGATTGCGCTTACGAAGATGCTATTAGGCGTGGAATCAAGCGTTTCATTTGCCTTTAGTCATCCGTTATGGGAAATTTTTGGTGGCCTGGGACTGGGAGCGGCAATTGGAGTTGCCATTTCTTATTTCGCGAAGAAAATACATCTCTCTTCCGACCACATTTTTCTTATTTCTATCGCGGTTGCTATGCTGTGTTGGGGTCTGGCCGAAATGATTGGAGTTTCCGCGATGCTCACATGTATGGCTCTAGGAACCGCCGTAATTAACCTGAACGTCCAAATCGGTAGTCGTTCAAACGAACTGGTGGACAACATCATGACACCGATATTTATTTTGTTTTTCGCCGCCATTGGCATGAAGATGGACTTCTCACTTTTTCATACCATGTGGCCGCTTGTAATTATGTATTGCGTTGGCAGAAGTATTGGCAAGATAACAGGGTGCAGTTTGGGAGGTGTCTTAGCTAAATCTGAGCCCAAAATCAAGAAGTATATTGGCTTCGCCATGTTGCCCCAAGCGGGTGTTGCTATGGGTCTTGCCTTCCTGGCAGCTCAAGCATTATCGGGCTACGAACTGGGAGGTACAATAATCACACTTGCGACGACCACGACAATAGTTTTTGGACTCCTTTCGCCACCTCTAGTACAATATGCTGTTAAGAAAGCAGGAGAAGCAAGCATATAGTGGTCCATGAAAATCCTGGGTATTGAAACCTCCTGCGATGAAACCGCCGCTGCCGTGGTGGAGAACGGCAGCAGAGTTATCTCCGATGTTGTATCTTCACAAATAGACATTCATGCTCGCTATGGCGGCGTAGTCCCCGAAGTCGCCTCAAGGCAGCATCTCCTCACCATTATCCCGGTTATCAGTCAGGCCATGACCAAAGTCTCCTGGCAGGATATAAATGGGATTGCTGTGACGTTCGGCCCGGGGCTGGCCGGGTCGCTGTTGGTGGGCGTTAATGTGGCCAAGGCAATTGCCTTAGCCAAAAAATTACCTGTTACCGGGGTTAACCATCTTGAGGCACATATCTATGCTAATTGGCTGGACATTTCCTCCCCACTTAGCGAAAAGGAGAGAGTGAAATTCCCCTGCCTCTGTCTCGTTGTCTCCGGTGGGCATAGCGATTTAGTATTGATGAAGGGACATGGGCAATTTGAGAAGTTAGGGCGAACCCTAGATGATGCTGCTGGCGAAGCCTTTGACAAAGCAGCTAGAATCCTGGGCTTGGGCTATCCTGGGGGGCCAGCTATTGAACAGGCAGCCCGCTCTGGAATTCCTTGTTTACCTCTTCCCCGAGCTTGGCTTAAGGAAAGCCATGATTTCAGCTTCAGCGGCTTGAAAACCGCTTTGTGGCATCTTGTTCACAGGGGAGGGATTTCGGTAGCCGATGCCGCAGCAAGCTTCCAGCTGGCCATAGTCGATGTTTTAGTTGCCAAAACAATTAAAGCAGCAAAGCAATTGAAGGTGGAGCAAATTTTGCTCAGCGGTGGAGTAGCAGCCAATAAGACATTAACACAGCATTTACTTGCCAACTCAACAGTGCCGGTTCTTATTCCTCCTCCCCACCTGTGTACTGATAATGCTGCTATGGTGGCTGCCTGTGGCTATTATCATTTCCAGGCTGGCAGGATAAGCAGTTATGACCTGGATGTAGTGCCCAGCCTCAGCCTTGGGTAACCCCCTCAATCAGGAAATCCTAAATACTAATTTCTAAGCTCTAAACAAATCCAAATATCGAAAATCTAAAATCTAAACGTTTTGAGCATTGGTATTTGGTGCTTTGATATTGTTTAGGATTTGGTGCTTGAGATTTAAGTTTTTCCTTTCTCTGGTACTTTTAAGCTATAGCAGGAAAACCTCGATGCCCAAGTATAGGA
>Ga0315555_1001507_pt1 | contig 16759 bp, 10 predicted proteins | sample SalMarSW160380MG_FD_202113 | JGI IMG/M metagenome (GOLD analysis project Ga0315555, IMG submission 202113) | Salt marsh sediment microbial communities from the Plum Island Ecosystem LTER, Massachusetts, United States - Salt Marsh Sediment SW1603-80 ... | reverse complement strand
TCCGACGGCATCCTCGAGGCGCTCCCGGAGATGAGGAAACTCATCCCCGCCGGGGCCGAGCTGTTCGTGGTCTCCGACGACGCGGAATTCATCAGGGGGGCGCTGGCCAACGTGCGGCAGAACATGATGATAGGGATCCTTCTCACCGCGATCACGCTCTACCTGTTCTTCGGATCGTGGCGCGGGACGGTGATCGTCGCGCTGGTGATGCCGTCCGCACTGGTGGTCACCTTCCTGCTGATGCTGTTCTCCGGGCTCACGCTCAACATCCTCACGCTGACGGCGCTGGCGCTTTCCATGGGCATTATCGTGAACAACGCGATACTCGTGCTGGAGAACGCACAGCGACTGGTCGACGAGGGGATGGAGCCCGTCCAGGCCGCGATCGCCGGGACGAAGGACATCGGGTTGGCGATATTCAGCTCCACGGCGACGAACCTGGTGGTGTTCATGCCCGTCGTTTTCATGGGGGAGATGATAGGGGAGTTCTTCGGCGAGCTGGGTCTCACCATCGTGTACGTCACCGTGGTGTCGCTGTTCATATCGTTCACCCTCACCCCGATGATGTGCGGCGCGATGCTTCAGGTGTCGCGTTCGGACCGCGGCGACAGGAGACGCACCGCGCTGACCGCGCTGTGGGAGTTCCTCCCGGACCTGTGGGGAAGAGGGTTCGGCGCGGTACGGCGGGGATACCTGGAGCTTCTCGACTGGAGCCTGAGACGGCGGGCCGTGACGATCGTGACGACGCTCGCGATGATGGCCGTGTGCGCCGTCCTGCTGGTGACCGTGGTGGGTTCCGAGTTCTTCCCCGCGTCGGACGAGGGAAAGCTCCGGGTGTCCGTGGAAACACCGATCGGGTCGTCACTGGCGTTCACCAGCGACCGCATTCTGGACGTCGAAAAGGTGGTGGCGGAACATATTCCCGAGAAGTATCTGATCCACTACTACTCCCGTTCCGGCCGGGCCTCGGGGATGATGGGGGGGACCACCACCGGCGCGAACCTGGGAGAGGTCGGCGTGACGCTGGTCGACAAGGCGGACCGGGACAAGAGGCTGCAGGACATCCTGAACGACCTGCGCCCGCACCTGGCCCGCGTTCATTCGAGCAAGCTGACCGCCGGCGCCGCCGCCCACGGCCCGGGAGGGACCCCGATCTCCGTGGAGATCACCGGCCGGGACATGAAGGAGCTGCAGAGGGTGGCCGGCGAAGTCGTCGCGGTGGTCGCCTCCACGCCGGGCACCTCCGACGTGGACCAGTCGTACCGTGTCGGTCAGCCGGAGATCCGCATCGTGCCCGATCAGGAACAGTGCGCCCGGCATAACCTGACGGTGAGTTACCTGGCAATGACCATGCGCTCGTACATAGAGGGACAGGAAGTGTCGCAGTTCCGGGACCGCGGGGAGGACTACGAGATCGTCCTGAAGCTGCAGGAGGGGTCCCGGAAATGGGCCGAGGACGTCGGCGCGATGTTCCTGAAATCACCCGCGACGGGCGCAATGATCTCCATCGGTGACGTCGCCGACGTGAAGTACGAATCGGGCCCCACCGTCATACGCAGGAAGGACCGGCGCCGCCTGATCGCCATCGAGTCCGAGCTCTCGGGCGATCGTCCGCTCGGAAACGTGATGGCGGACATCCGGAACGGCGTGGATACCCGCGTGACCCTGCCGGAAGACGTGCGGGTGGGATACGGCGGTCAGTCGGAGATGATGGCCGACAACTTCAGGGAGCTGTTCAAGGCGATGGCCACCGCCGGCGGGCTGACGTTCCTGTGCGTGGCCGGCATCATCGAGTCGGTGCTCTACGGCATATTGATTCTGATGGCCGTCCCGGTGTGTCTCATCGGCGTGACGTTGGCGATGCTCATCGGCAACGTGATGATGAACATCTTCTCGCTGATGGCGATGATCATGCTGGTCGGCATGGTGGTCAACAACGCCATCATCCTGCTTGACTACGCGATGAGGGAGGTCCGGAAGAATCTCCCGGCGGCGCAGCGAATACGCGAGGCGTGCGCGGTGCGCTTCCGGGTGATCCTGATGGCCAATTTCACCACCGTTATCGCGATGATACCTCTGTCGCTCGGCCTCGGCTTCGCCGGCGAGATATTCAAGCCGCTGGCCGTGGTCCAGATGGGGGGCGTGGTCGCCGCCGCCACGCTGACGATGGTGGTGATACCGGCCATCTACACCGCGATAGAGAGCCGCAGGGAATAAGCGGAGTCTTCCTACTCGAATCGTGTTCTGAGATCGGCGAGGAGGCGGAACACCTTCCCGGCCTGTTCGACGGTGAGGCTCCCGGTGCCGCATGACGGGGTGAGCATGGACCGCTCCTTCACCTGCGTCTCGGAGAACCCCTTCCCGCACAGTGCGTCCAGGCACTCCTGCAGGCGGGGCGCGAGCGATTCCAGCGTTTCGTTATCTATGGCGTCCGTCGTCGGAACGATGCCCCACGCGACGCACCCGCCCCTGTCGAAGAGCGTCTTTATGTCGTCGGCGTAGAGCGCCATCTTCGTTCCGTACTGGTACGCGTCGAAGTTCACGATCTGTACGCCGCTCCGGATGATAACGCCCCAGTCGCTGTTGCCGCAGACGTGGATGCCGCTGATGCCGCCCGCGTCCGCGATCGCCTGGAACAGCTCGCCGCCGAGACGGCAGACGTCCTCGTCCGATATCCCGATGAATGCGCTGGAGCCGAACGCGGAGAGCACCGGCTCGTCCACGAATATGATCACCCTCTCCGCGCCGACCGCCTTCAGCCGGCGTATCTGCCATTGCGCCTTCCGGGACAGCAGCTTGACGGCCGCGTCCAGAAGCTCCGGGTCCGAATACAGCGTGGTCTTCTTCGCGTCGGTGATGCCGGTACCGAACGTGATGGGACCGGTCACCTGGCCTTTCGCCGTCGTGCATTTCCGTTCGCCGCAGGCGCGCTCGAACGCGTGGAACCCGGCGGCGTGGTCCTCCCCGAGCGGAAACAGGTCCGGGTCCTCCGCGAGGAATTTCTCGTAGAACGCCATCAGCTCGTCCTGCTTCGCTTCCGCATCGTAGGACGTCCGTTCCTCATCCAGGTCCACCGACACGCACGGCATGCCCTCGGAGTACTGCGGGATCATCTGCTCCAGGAAACCCTTCTTCGGAAGCTGGGGCCAGAACGGGGCGGACAGCCCCGCGTCGAGAATGAACGATGCACCCTCGGCGGCGTCCGCGTGGGGCACGCTGCCGATACCGGTGGTCATCATGTTCGCGCTGAAATCCATGGAAGTGCTATTCGCCTTCGGCTTTCTCTTCCTTCTTCTCTTCCGGCTTCGGCTCCACTGCCGCAGGCTCCTCGACCGGCTTGGGTTCCGGCGCGGCCTCCGGTTTCGGCTCCACCGCCTCCTCCGGCTTCTCTTCGGCCTTCGGCTCTTCCTTTGCCTTCTCCTCCGGCTCTTCGGCGGGCTTCTCCTTCGCTTCCGGCTTCTCTTCCGGCGTTTGTTTCGGCGCTTCCTTCTCTTCCGGCTTCTCTCCGGACTCTTCCTCCGCCTTCTTCTTGGGCGGCGGCTCGTCACCCTTCCGTCTCTCGACCATCCCGGTAACGTCCTGCGCCATCTCTATCTTCTTGACCTCGGTCATCTCGATCCGCTTCTCCTCGCCCTCGACCATGATGACGACGAGCTTCTCGGACTTGAACACGACGGTGCCGACCAGCTCCTGGCCGTCGTTCATGATCACCTTGTCGTCGCTCTTCAGGTACGTCACCGCCTCGGCGGCGCCGGCCGCGAGCAGGAGCAGGATGGACAGATACAGGACCCTTTTCATGGTCTCTCCCTTCGTGGAATGGACTTCGAGTACACGATACCGCATTTTCCCCCAACTTGCCAGACATCCGCGATTGTCGTATAGTGTCGTTTCGGCACATTTCCCGAGGAAAGGAGCCACTATGCTGAAGCTCGAGCGGTACGAGGGTAATCCGATCCTGAAGGGCATCCCGGGGGAGCCGTTCCACTCCAAGTACATCTACAACGCCGGGGCGACGATACACGACGGCAAGGTGAAGCTGGTCTACCGCGCCGAGGGGGACTACCCGCGCCCGGACGTGGAGTCCAAGTGGCCGCTCACCATGCTGGGGCTGGCGGAATCCGAGGACGGCTTCAACTTCACCACGCATAAGGAGCCGTTCATGAAACCGGTGGGCCCGGAGGAGAAGCGGGGCATCGAGGACCCGCGCATATCGAAGATAGACGATGTTTACCATATATTGTTCGTCCAGGTCGGCGCGGACGATTCCGGCAAGCAGGAGGAGTCCCTGGCGCTCGCGACCACGACGGACTTCAAGACGGTCGAGCGGAAATGGCGGGTGATGCCGGACGTGGACCAGAGAACGAGCGGGCTTCTCCCTGCCAAGGTGAAGGGCAAGTACGTACTGATCCACCGGGTGTCGCCCAACATGAATATTGCGTACAGCGAGGACCTGAAGACCTGGCACGACTCGAAGGTCCTGATGGAGCCGCGCCCGGACGTCGCGTGGGAGAGCCACAAGATCGGTATCGGCGCCCAGCCGATATGGACGGAGAAGGGCTGGCTGCTCTTCACGCACGCCCGGGACAGGGACGGGGCGTACCACCTGAGCATCGCGTGGCTTGACCTGGACGACCCGTCGAAGGTGATAAGCCGTCCCGACTATCCGATTCTGGAGGCGGAGGCGGAGTACGAGCGGGTGGGACTCACCAAGAACGTGGTGTACACCTGCGGCGCGGTGGAGTGGCAGGGACGGTTCCTGGTCTATTACGGGGGCGCGGACACCGTGCTGGCGGTGGCGTCGGCTCCCGCCGACGAGGTGATGGCGACGCTGTAGGAGCGATCTATGAGCCGGACGAAGATACAGATGGTACGCAAGGCGGCCGCGCGCGACGCGAAGGCGGCGGCGAAGGTCGCGGGGAGGATATGGGAGCTGGCGGAGCTGGGGTTCCGGGAGAAGGAGTCCTCCGCGGTGCTGGCCGCGTTCCTGAAAGAGCGCGGCTTCAAGGTGGACTTCTGCATCAAGAGCGTGCCCACCGCGTTCCGCGCGGTGAAGGGCGCCGGCAGGCCGGTGATCGGCATGCTCGGCGAGTACGACGCGCTTCCGGAATGCGGGGAGAAGCCGGGCACCAACGGTCACGCCTGCGGGCACAACCTGCTCGGCGCGGGCGGGGCCCTCGGGGCCGTCGCCGCGGCGTGCCTTCTGGAACAGAAGAAGAGGCCCGGCCGGATCGTGTTCTGGGGCTGTCCGGCGGAGGAGCTGCTGGCAGGCAAGGTGTACATGGCCCGCGACGGGGCGTTCCGGGGGCTGGACGCGTGCCTGGCCTGGCATCCGAGCGGAGGCACCGGCGCCAACAACGCGGGGGGGTCGTCCCTCGATTCGCTGGTGTTCGAATTCTTCGGAAAGACCGCCCACGGCGCGTACGCGGAGGGCGGGCGGAGCGCGCTCGACGCGGCGCTTCTGATGGACGTCGCCGTCAATTACCTTCGGGAGCACACCCCGGACAACATACGGATACACAGCGTGATACGGGAGGGCGGCAGCGCGCCCAACGTGGTCCCCGAGTACGCGAAGATATGGTATTACGTCCGCGGCAGGGACCGGGAGCAGGTGGACGAGATCGCCCGGCGGCTCACCCTCTGCGCAAAGGGCGCCGCGACGGCGACGGAGACGAGGGTGAAGCGGACCAGGATAGCCGGCATCCACAGCCGGCTGCCCAACGACGTGATGGCGGAGGCGGTGCGGGACAACCTGGTGGCGGTCGGCGCCCCGAAGCCGACCGCGGCCGACCTGAAGACGGCGAGGAAGCTCGGTAAGAAACAGGGATTCGCGACGAAGGCATCCGACAGGATCAACACGGTGCAGGGGATGGGGTCGAGCGACGACGACAACGTGTCCCGCCTGGCCCCGTTCGCCAGCTTCTCCCTGACGTGCGTGGCGAAGGGCACGATAGGCCACAACCGGGATTACACCCGGCAGAGCAACCTTCCGTACGCGTACCGGGGCATGACGCGCGCCGCGGAGGTGCTGGCGGGCGCCGCGTGGGACCTGGTGACGAAGCCGAAGCTGCTCGCGAAGGCGAAGAAGGAGTTCAGGAAACGGACGAAGGGGTTCCGGTACGATCCCCTGATTTCGAAAACACAGCGTTACCCGATACAAGGAGTCTGATACCGAGATGGACATTACACTGACGTTTCACGGGGCGGCCCGCACCACGACGGGCTCGATGCATCTTCTCGAAGTGAACGGCACCCGCGTGCTTCTCGACTGCGGCCTGTACCAGGGGCGGCGAAAGGAAGCGTTCGAAAAGAACCGCAACCTGCCGTTCGACCCGACCACGGTGGACAAGGTGATACTGTCTCACGCGCACATAGATCACAGCGGGAACATACCGACGCTCGTCAAGCGGGGATTCAAGGGCGAGATACTCGCCACCCCGGCGACCTGCGACCTGTGCGACATCATGCTGCGTGACTCCGCGTACATACAGACCAAGGACGTGGAGTACGTCAACAAGAAGAGAAGGAAACACGGCAAGAAGCCGTTCGAGCCGCTGTACGAGCCGGAGATAATAGACGAGGTGATGGACCGCTTCCAGCGGATCCCGTACGAAACCGAGGTGGAGATCGCGCCGGGCGCGAAGGCGACGCTTCACGACGCGGGGCACCTGCTGGGCTCGGCGAGCGTAATGATCGATTTCGCGGGCAACGGAAGCGGCAAGCGCCTGCTGTTCACCGGCGACATGGGCCGGAACGAGATGCCGATACTCCGCAACCCCAAGCCGGTACATGACGTGGATATACTCATCACGGAGAGCACGTACGGCAACCGGACCCACCCGCCGAAGGCGGACGTGCAGGCCCGGCTGAGAGACTTCGTGAGAGAGATCCACGAGAAGCGGTCCAAGCTGATCGTCCCGGCGTTCAGCGTCGGACGCACCCAGCAGCTCGTGTTCTTTCTCAACGAGCTGCATGCGGCGGGCGAGATCCCGCCGGTGCCCGTCTTCGTGGACAGCCCGCTTTCCACGAAGGCAACCGAGGTGTACGAGAAGCACCCGGAATGCTACGACGGGGAGGCCTTCAAGCACATGATAGAGGGAGACGATCCGTTCAAGTTCAGAAACCTGAAGTACACCGCGAAGCTGGAGGACTCCATGAAGCTCAACAGCATGCGCGGCCCGGCGATCATCCTGTCCGCGTCAGGCATGTGCGAGGCCGGGCGGATACTTCATCACCTGAAGCACAACATAGAGAACCCGAAGAACACGATACTGATAGTCGGCTACCAGGCCGAGCACACGCTGGGCCGGCGGCTGATCGAAGGCGTCACCCCGGTGAAGATATTGGGAGACAAGTACGACGTCCGCGCCCGGGTCCAGAAGATAAACGCGCTGAGTGCGCACGCGGACCGCAACGAGCTTCTGGGCTTCATCAAGGACATCGGCTCGACGCCCCAGAGGGCCTTCGTGGTCCACGGCGAGGAGGAGCAGTCCATGGCCTTCGCCGGTACGCTCTCCGAGTACGGCATACCCGACGTCGAGATCCCGCATCCGGGCCAGTCGTTCGAGATCGGTCTCTAGCGGGCCCGGTCCTCCGCGGCAATCTGCTTCAGAAAGTCTTCCGCCTCCTGCGCGGTCATCCCCTTCTCGATCCAGAGCGCGAAGCCCTTGCCGCCCAGCTCCCGGACCACGCTCAGCGCGCCCTCCGGGGAGCAATATATCTGGCAGAGCTTGCCGCCGTCGCGGAACCTCTTGAGGAGGGAAAACCATTCCGCGGCGGGGGGGTGTCCCGCGCCCGGTATCCACTGTATCCCGCGAAGCCGCTCAATGCCGAGAAGAAGGTCCACGTGAGGTATCTGCCCCACACCGTCCATGTGGTAGAACCCGTGGTCCAGTTTCTCGCAGCAGGCGGCGAGGTCCGGCACCACGAACCTCTCGAACATGGCTGGGGATATCATGTACGAGAAATCGCACTGGAGCATGTAGCACCTTTCGGGCGACAGTATCGGCGCCCAGGGCGACGTGCCGCAGCCGGCGGGCGCGATGATGTCGTACAGCTCATCGTAGTAGCGGAGCCACAGCGCGGTGATCTCCCCGATCAGCCGGTCCACCTCCTCCGGCGCGTCCAGACAGTCCATCAGCAGCTGTTCCGTGGTGAGGAGCGACGCCAGTATGTCCAGGTTGCCGCCCAGATCGGTGTGCCCGACCAGTATCTGCCCCTGCCACTTCTCACAGGCGGCGCTCGTCACTTCCAGAACGCGGCGCCACCATTCATTGTCCGGATCGTATGCGGGACGCAGGTCGCCGATCGGGATCCGTTCCGCCGGCTCGAACCACACCGTCCGGGGCTCGGCGTAGAGGTGCGCCCCGAGAAAGGCGCCGATGGCGCCGGCGCCGAAGTTGACCCACCACTTGGGCCACGCGTCGCCGTAGAACCGGGTCATCTCTACCGGAGCCCGGTAGGCATCCACGATCTCTGCCGCGGACAGGTCGTCGGGCAGGTTGGGAACGAACCGGTTCACGTCGGGAAATGTCGTGTCCGGCGGAACCTGGCGCCCCTGGATCATCACCATCGGGCGGTCCAGCTCGCCGGCCCACCACGCGCTCCAGTCGCGGGTGACGCGCTCCCAGTCTTCTTCCGTGAAGTGAACCTCCATCACGGGATGATACCAGCGGACGAGGGTAAGTCCAGCGTTTCTTGCGCCAATGGGGCGCAGCGGTTAGAATCATCCCATGAGTCCCCCCGACAATAGACCCAAGACCGGCGGAAAGCGAGAGACGCAGAACGCAGGCAAGAAGAAGACCCAGCCCCTCTACACGTACTGTCCTCACTGCAGAAAGCGGGTGAAATATCACGCCCGGCACCGCGGCAGTATCGTCGGGTGTCCGTACTGCTCCACCCGGTTCCCGATTGCCAGCGAGCGGTCCGAGGAGAAGACGGTCGAGGTCTACTACCTGAAGAACAACCGGCTTCACGGCCCTATAGACCAGAACGAGCTGCGCGATCTGTCCCAGTCCAAGGCGGTGAAAGACGACACCCCGGTGTGGATATCCCCGTACTCGAGCTGGATCGCGTGCGGCTCCCTGCTGGATTTTCCGGAGGGCACGCTGGCCGCGCTGTCCGACCCGCACCAGTCGGTGACCCCCACGATTAACATCCATCCCAAAAATTCGGAGCTGCCCTCGCCGAGGAGCCTGCTGGCGCTCCGGTTCGCCACGGAGCAGGAGTACATCACCAAGGCGCAGGCGACGAGGTTTCTGAGACAGCTGCTGGAGGCCAATGACGTAAGCGCGGAGGTGCCGCAGACGCTGAGCACCAAGGGATGGATCACCGCCGCGCAGAAGGAGATACTGGAATCGGTCATGGACCGGGGCGCGATCCCGCGGATGATCGGCGGGTACGAGATCCTGGAGGAGCTGGGCACCGGCGGTATGGGCACCACGTACCGGGCCCGGCAGGTGAACATGGACCGCATCATCGCGTTGAAGGTGCTCTCTCCAATGCTGAGCCAGGACCCGGAGTACGTCGCCCGCTTCGAGAGAGAGGCGAGGATGGCGGCCCGCCTCAACCATCCGAACATCGCGACCGCGTTCGAGATCGGCTCCGTCGGCGACCGGCACTTCATAAGTATGGAGTACATCGAAGGGCCGACGCTCGGCGACATGATAGACGGGGAGGGCGCGTTCGTCGAGAAGCGCGCGGTGGAGATAGTGCTGCAGATGTGCCGGGCGCTGGTGCACGCGCAGGAGCACAGCCTGGTCCACCGCGACGTGACGCCGAGCAACATCATCATACAGCCGAACGGTCAGGCGAAGCTGATAGACGTGGGGCTCGCCAAGAGCACCCACCCGGAGCCGGCCGACAACATCACCGTCGGCTTCGCGATAGGCACGCCGGCCTACGCATCGCCGGAACAGGTGCTGGGCAGGGATGACCTGGATATCCGGTCCGATATCTACAGCCTGGGCTGCGTGTTCTACGAGATGCTGGCGGGCGACCAGCCGCTCCGCGGAAGCAACCCGCAGGAGACCTTCACGATGCACGTGGATACCCCGGTGCCGTCCGTAAAGGACCGCGTGCCGTCGGTGAGCCACACCATCGCCGTCGTGATATCGAAGATGACGGCGATCAACCCCGACGACCGCTACCAGTCGCCGCTCGAGATCATCGAGATACTTTCCGCGCACCTCCGACACCTCCGCTCGCCGACGGACACCGCCGCGCCGATACCGCCGATCGCGGAACAGCTGCGGCTGTGGGAGAAGGGCAAGCCGGTCGAGCTGCGCATTCCCCACGACAAGCGGGAGTACGTGCACGTGGTGGCGCGCAAGCTGGACGACTATCTGTCCTCGGAAAACGCCGACCCCGAGTTCCGCGGGTACGTGCATACGATGTACACCGAGCTGACGGCGAACGCGTTCGACCACGGGTGCAGGGAGGTCTCGGAGGGAAGCGTGGACGTCGTGATGGAACTGAACGACGCGTTCTTCAGCATCGAGGTGAAGGACCCCGGACCCGGCTTCGCGGCCCGGGAGATGCTCGAGAAGATCAAGAAGGAGCCGCTGGACCGGGAGAGACGGCGGGGCATCATGCAGGTGGTGACCATCGCCGACAGCATCACCTACTCGACGCGCGGCAACGACGTGAAGGCGATCCTCTACCGCAAGGGAGAGGGGAGCGGCATCGTCACCCGGACCGCCGGCGACATCATGTACGTCGAGATCAAGGGGAAGGGGGACCTGACGCTCTCCGAGACGTTCGCCCGCTGGACGAACGAATTCGACCCTGAGAAGTACAAGCGCATCTGCCTGGTGGTCCATACCGAATGGGTCTCATCCACGTTCGTCGGCGACGTGGTGAAGCTGAGCGAGCGGCTGAAGCAGTCCGGCCGCGCGCTGAGCGTGTACGTGGAGCATCACAGCTGCTTCCGGATCATCCAGCAGCTCGGGCTGACGCGGCTGGTGCACGTCAGCGAGGCGCTGAGGGAAGCGGAGACGGCGCTGCGGTACGCCGAAGTGAAGGACGGAGACACTCCCGCGCCTCCGACCAGGGACGGCGAACACGACAGCGGGGAAAGCGAAGCGTACGACGAGAACGAGGAAGAAGACGATGAGGAGAAACGTCCCAAGCAGAAGAAACGGTTCCGCTGGTTCCGTAAGGACTAGTAGCTTCCCAGCTCCCTGGCGAGCGCGACGAACGCCCTGAACCCCTCCAGGCTGACGGATTCCGGAACGGAATGGTCCGAGCTTATCATGTACCCGCCGTTCTCTTTCATCACCGGGATCACCTGCCGCATCTGCTCGTAGAGCTTTTCCGGCTTGTCGAAGAGTACCGCGTTCAGCCCGCCGTGGAAGGCGATCCGGTCACCGTATTCCTTCTTGAGGGCGACCGGGTCCATTCCCGCCTTCACTTCCAGCGGGTTGAGCATGTCCACCCCGATCTCGATCAGGTCGGGTATCAGCGTCCGCACGTCGCCGCAGGAGTGCAGCCGCACCTTGCAGCCTCGCGCGCGGGCCCAGTCGCACGCGCGCTTGTGGATCGGCTTTACGATGTTCCGGTACATATCGAGCGAGAAGAACGGCTTGCCCTTGTAACCCATGTCGTCCGGCCAGCCGATGGAGTCGAATTCGTAGCCGGCGTCCCAGACCATCTCGAATAGCGCCAGGTGCACGTCCAGCTCGTGGCTGAACATGTCGGCGACCCACTCCGGCTGCATCGCCATCGCCATCAGGAGGGTTTCCGTTCCCACCATGTGGGAGTGGGTGACGTCGAAGCCGAACCAGAATCCGGCGCCGATCCACCGGCCTTCCTCCCGCCACGTCCGGTAGTTCCTGTCGAGCTTCTCCCAGTCGACCCGGTCGCGCTCCGGCTTCATGCGGGATTTCGCATCCGCCCACGCCTCGGGGGTGGTGACGGTGAAATCCAGGAACTCCGGCACGCCGCCGCGGTGCTTCCACGTCTTCTGCGTCACCCCCCATCTCGTGGTCTGGACGATGTATTCTTCCGTCTCCTCGAGGGTCTTCACCGGATAGCGGGGGGAGTTGTCGGCGCCTATGGTGGCGAACTTGTCGAGACCGAAGAAATCGCTCAGGTTCACGCCCTCCGGCATGCCCTCGCGGCGCCAGCGCTCGATGGTGGCGCCCCAGGGGGAATCGGTCACCGGCACCCGGTCGGCCGTCCGATGTTCGAGCATTCTGGTCATGCGTTCGCGGGTCGTCATCTCTGCCATCGTCGCACCGTTATTTCTTCGACTCCTCGTCGTCGGCGTCGTCGAGCTCCTCGATCTCGTCTATCTCCTCGAGCTCGTCGTCCAGCTCCTCGACCTCCTCTTCGACGAGCTCCTCCGGGACATCTTCTATCTCTTCGGGAGCCTCTTCCATCTCCTCGGGCGCCGCGTCCAGCTCTTCAGCGGCCTCTTCCGCCTCTTCGGGCGCCTCTTCCATCTCCTCGGGCGCTGCGTCCAACTCTTCAGCGGCCTCCTCCGCCTCCTCGGGGGCCTCCTCCGCCTCCTCGGGGGCTTCCTCCGTCTCCTCGGGGGCCTCCTCCGCCTCCTCGGGGGCTTCCTCCGTCTCCTCGGGGGCTTCGTCTATCTCTTCAGCGGGCCCTTCCACCTTCTCCGCCGGAAGTTCTTCCTCAGCCCACTTATCTTTCAGGTCCTTCTTCTCTTCCTTCTTCTCCTTTTTCAGCGCTTCCCCGGGGGTCTCCTTCTTCTCTTCCTCTTTCTTCGCTTCTTCCCTCTTCGGTTCTTGCGCCTTCTTCTTCTCTTCCTCTTCCTTGCGCTTCGCCGCCTTCTCCTTGAGGCCCTTCACCCCCTCGGACGCCTTGCCCGCGGCCTTCTTGAGGCCGCCGCCGGCCAGAGCAAGCCCCGCCATCAGGCCGCCCCCGATGGCACCGAGCAGGCCCGGCTTCTTGTCCTCATCGTCTACCTTCTTTTTCCAATCCTCGTCGTCGTCCTTCTTTTCGTCTTTCTTCTCGTCGCCGGAAGGCTTCTCGTCTTTTTTCTTGTCCTCTTTCTTCTCTTCTTTCTTCTCTTCCTTCTTTTCGTCTTTCTTCTCGTCGTCCTTTTTCTCGCCGGCTTCCTCTTCCTTCTCTTCCTTGCGCTTCGCCGCCTTCTCCTTGAGGCCGACGAGCTTCGCGGTCAGCGCGGCCTTCCCCCCCGCGAGCGCGGGGACCACCTTGTTGGTGAAGAGCTGCCCGAACCAGCGGCCGGCGAGCGCCGCCCGATCGCCGATGGTCATCGGCATCTCGCTGTCCTTCAGCGCCTCCAGCTCCTCGCTCACCTGCACCGTCGCGGGCGGCGGGAGCTCTATCTCCATCTCTTCCGCAATCTTGTCCACCAGCCCCTCGACGCGCGACAGCCGGGTGTCCGTCATCCGTACCGTCTTCATCGACTGCAGGTGCTGTGCCCTCAGGAAGTCGCGCCGCTTCGCCCACAGCTCGGCGCGATGCTTGCGGAACGCCGCCCATTCGGTCCTGATGGTCTTATTGCGCTCTCGAACCCCGGTGAGCCACATCCGGAGCCATTCCGCGTACGGAGGCGCCTCCTTCGCGCCGCGCGCCATGCCGGCGAGCATCACCGGAAGGAACAGAACCAGGCTGAGGAGCAGCGCGGACTTGTAGACCTTCGGGCTGGCGCAGAACGCCCCGGCGGCGGAATGCCCGAACGCGATGACGATGCTGCAGCCCTTTTCGTACCAGTCGGGGACCAGGTCGCCCCAGTCCTTCTCGAGCGCTTTCCCGAGCGTCTCGGTGACGCTCAGCACGTTTCTCATCACGCCGAGCGGGAAGTTGAGAGTGTGCCCGGTGATGGCCTTGGCGGTATCGGAGGCGGTAATGGCAACGGGATCGGTACCGGCATCGGGCTGACTGACGCTGATGGAAATGAGCGCAAGGACACCCGCGATAACGCCCCCGATGAGCACGTTACGGGCCGGGACCCCGAAGTGAAGCCGGCTCTTCCGCGCCCACAGCAGCTTCCTGCCGAATCCGTGGAGGAAGAACAGCAGCAGTCCCGCGCCCAGCATGACGACGGCGAACACCCAGTTGCTCATGTCCCAGGCGGTAGGGGTCCCCCCGCCGGTCTGGCCGGACAGGTCCAGACTCTTCCCGAACGCCTGCGGATCCCCCTCCTTGGCGAGCCAGCAGACGACCGCGTCGAGCGCGAGAATGACGATCACCGTCCACAGCAGGATGCCGATCAGCCCCAGGTACAACCGTATCCCGGCCCACGCGCCGAACCACAGCCCGCCGAAGAACCCACGGTCGATGGCCGGCCCGTACGCGTCCGCCATCGAAAGGAGCGACAGCAGGATGAGCGCCGGCACGCCGAGGCCCGGGTTGTACGCGGTGACCGCCGCGCATACGACGAACAGTATGCCGAAGAGCCATGCCTTCTTCAGGTGAAGGTTGTACGCCTGGCCGAGGCCGGGAAGAATGGAAAGGACCGGCGGAATGATCTTGAGCGCGCCCGGCCGCTCCGCGTCCTCCAGGTCCAGGTCATCGTCGAACTCATCGTCGAATTCGTCGTCATCATAGTCGTCGTCCGCCTTCGGCGCCGGTCTCGGCCGGCTGGTACTCGCCATCCGCTTCTTCGCGGCCGCGGCCTTGGACGCGGCGGCGGCCCTGGCCGAAACGACCGGCTTCGCCGCGGGAGGTGCGGGCTTCGCCGCCGCGGGAGCTGCGGGTTTTGCCGCCGCGGGAGCTGCGGGCTTCGCCGCCGCGGGAGCCGGCTTCGGCTTGGCCTCCGGGGCCCTCGGGGCCGGCTCTCCCGGCACCGGTATCCGCGCTTTCGGTTTCGGCAGCGTCTCCGGGGCGATCGGCTTGGACCCGAGCATGTGTCCTTCGATGGCTGACTGCAGCTTGGGATCGGATTTCGGCCGGGAACCGGACGACGGCATGGGTGCGGTCCTGCCGAGCGAGGCCTTCTTCTCCTCCGCCTTCCTGGTTTTGATTCTCGACTGGCTGCGGCGGCGATTTCTCCGCGAGAACCTTGACTCCCTCTTCCCGGGCTCTGGCTCTTTTTCCCCGGTCGGCTCTTCCGGCGCCTTTCTTTCGAAAAACGCGACGAGCTTCGGCACCTTTTTGATGGGCACCCAGGTTTGCTTGCCCGGCGCGAGCACCTCTCCGTCGACGTCGATCAGCTTCTGATCGATCAGCCGGGTCAGCTGGTCCCATTGGGAAAAGATGTACGTCTTGCCTTCCTTGGTTCGAACTCGGTACTTCTTCTCTTGCTCGTCCGGCATGGCGAAGACCTCCAATAAGTCGTTACTCGACGGACAGAAGCCTTTGAATGGCTATAGTTGCTCTCCCTTTCCGTGGGGGCCTGCAGTATGGTTTTTACCGCGAAATCCAGCCCCAGTCAAGGATTCATTGACTGCCGTGAACGACGACCCTATACTGCCCGTGCGGACGGTCCCCGCACAGGAAATCCGTAGAAGGAGGGCATATGAGAAGAATGATTCTGCCCCTGGTCCTGCTGGCTTCGGTCGCGATCTCCGGTTCCGCCCTGTCCGGCCTGCTCGATCCCGAGGACAAATGGGACCGGCTCGGCAAGCTTTCCGCCAAGGAGTACAAGGAAGCCCTGACGGCGTTCAAGGAAGGGCTCCAGAAAGAGAACGCGAAGGACAAAACGACCGCCATCAAGACGTTCGGTGCGGTGGAGGATTCCCGCGTGATCGACGAGATCGGAAAGCTGTTCAAGGACCGGGACGCCAACGTCCGCCTCGCGGCCGCCGAGGCACTGGTATCCATACGGGACCTCCGCTCGGCCACCCTCCTCACCAGACAGATTCGGAAGTTCGAGAAGAGCAAGCCTGACGCGAAGGCGCTTGCGGTGATACTCATCGGCCTGGGCAGGCTCAACTACAAGCCGGCGTGCGGAAAGATCGTGGACATGCTGGACAGCGACGATCCGATGGTCAAGGAGGCCGCCTGCTCGTCGCTTTCGGACACCGTCCCCCTCCAGTACGTCCCCGAGATCATGAAACACTACGAGAAGGACAAGGAAGAGCTGGAGAAGGCGGAGAAACGGAAGGACGACAGCAAGAAGACCGACCTGCAGAAGATGATCAACGCGGAATTCAGGGCGCTCCGGACGATCACCGGGGAAAGCTTCAGCGAGCCGGAGGACTACAAGAAGTGGTGGCGAATGAACCGCGGCCTGTACAACCCCTACGGCGGCATGAAGGAAGGGGTGACGCCAAAGCCGATCAAGACAAAGAAGGCCGCCGACGAGTGGTAGCGCGCTACCCGGCCTCCGCGATATAGGACGCCAGCGTATTCCGTGAGATCCCCAGCGCCCGCGCCGCGGCGGCCGTGTTGCCGTTGTTCAGCTTCCATGCCCGCAGCGCGTACTCCCGCTGGACGTCCTTCAGATGCCGTATCTCATCCGCCTTCACCGGCAGCATCCCCTCCTCCTCACCCTCCCCGGTTTCCCACGCTCGCCGTTCCTCCTCCAGGGCTTCGTCGAGGGCCATCCCGAGATACGCCGCACGCCTGACCACCTTCACCAGCTGGGGCACCCCGCCCGGCCAGTCCCACTTCCCGAGCGCGGCCGACTCCTCCCGCACCGGCGTTCCGACCAGACTCTCGCGCCCCATGTCCCGCACCACCCTTTCGGCAATCACCGCTATGTCCTCGCCCCGCTGCCTGAGCGGCGGCACCACCACGCGAAGCGCACCGATCCGGTGGTACAGATCCTCCAGGAAGTACCCCTCCCGCACCATTCCGGCCAGATCAAGGCTGGACCCCGCGATCACACGCG
>Ga0315555_1001504_pt1 | contig 16770 bp, 15 predicted proteins | sample SalMarSW160380MG_FD_202113 | JGI IMG/M metagenome (GOLD analysis project Ga0315555, IMG submission 202113) | Salt marsh sediment microbial communities from the Plum Island Ecosystem LTER, Massachusetts, United States - Salt Marsh Sediment SW1603-80 ... | reverse complement strand
AGCGTGCGGTAGCCGTGCCCCGCAAACTCGTCTACCTTGGCGTTGACCTGTTCCGCCAGATCCTGCGGCGGATGGCACATCTCGAGAATGACCTGCGGGGCCCCCTTGGTGACGCGGAAGGAAGTGCCGCCCGGCCCCTGGATCTGGGCCTCGGTACGCTTGTGCACCGGGTCAAAGGGAACAAACTCGGTCTGGGTATAGCCCCCCAGGACATCCCCACCCTCCAGACCCGCAATCACCGCCGTGTCGATGGCATCCTGGTCCTCAGCCCTCGATGCCAGTGCTCCGGCCAGGACCAGCTCTGCGGTATCTTTGGCCGCAAACAAGGCCGGATCGCCCAGGGTGAGCTTGTTCTGGGTCAAGGTGCCGGTCTTGTCCGAACAGAGAATGTCCATCCCTGCCATTTCCTCGATCGACTCGAGCCGGGTGACGATCGCTTTCATCTTGGCCAGAGCGACTGCCCCAATGGCCATTGTCACCGACAGGACCGCCGGCATGGCCACGGGGATGGCAGCGACGATCAGGATGAGGGCAAACTGGATCAGGGTCAGGACCGGCGTCGCCCGAAAGAGCATCACCAGGATCAGCACTGCCGCCAGGCCCAGGCTGAGGTAGATCAGGTAATCGCCGATGCTCAGCACCGCCCGCTGAAAGTGTGAGACCGACTTGGCTTCGGAGACCAGTTGGGCCGTCTTGCCAAAGTAGGTGCCCGAACCGGTGGCCACGACCAGCGCGACCATTTCTCCCTGCTTGACGATCGAGCCCGAGTAGGCTTCGTCACCCGGCTTCTTGTCCACCGGCAGCGACTCGCCGGTCAGTGCCGACTGGTCCACACTGAGGTACTCTCCGTCGGCCAGCTTGGCATCGGCCGGGACGATATCTCCCAGCCGCAGCCGGATCACGTCGCCGGGGACGAGGGTGTCCGCATTCACCTGAGCCCATTTGCCACCGCGCTTGACACGGGCCTTGAGCGCTAGCTGCTTCTTCAGCGCGTCCACCGCGTTCGCAGCCTGGTGCTCCTGCCAAAAGCCGACGACCGCATTGAACAGCAACAGCACGCCGATGATGATCAGGTCGGCCCAGTGTTGTACTATGGCGGAAAGAACGGCGGCCACCTCGATCATCCACGGGATAGGCCCCCAGAAGTAGGAAAGGAACTTGAGGATCGGGTTCTCCCTTTTCTCCACCAGCGAGTTGGGGCCATACTGCTCCAGGCGGCGCTCTGCCTCTTCCTGGCTGAGCCCATCCAGCGAAGTGTTCAATTCCGACTGTACCTCCTCCAAGGACAGATCGGCCATCTTCCCATTGCCCTTCGCTGGCGCTTCCTGGGTCTGGGTATCTGACGCTGCTTTCTGCTCTGTCTCCTGCTGTTTCACTGTCTTTCCCTCCATCAAACTCAAACTACATCTGTAGGCCGAACAGCTATCTCTGCTTCCTGGACAGCACTGTCGCTTCTGCTCCTGCCTACCTGTCTACGTAACCGAGAACCTTCAAGATGAACGTCTTGCGGGCCATCACTGCTGCGATCGCACGACAGCGCGCTTGAGAGAGCACGTGCAATGCGATGCACCGCCCCGGCCACCGCAGGTGAAAGCTGGGCACCGACCGCGCAGCCTGCCGGCTGGATGCCAAGCAGCAGCACCTCACAGCCCAACTCACGCATCAGAAACCACGCCAGGACCTGCGGCGACAGCGTATGCGTCGAAGCACCTGCCCCATCCGTCTCGCGCCACGGCACCCAGCGGACCGTTCCCGGTGCCTCGCCCATCTGCACCGCATCCACGAACAAGATGACGTCCGGCCTGAAACGGAGTAGTGGCCCGATCTGGTTTTCCGGTGCCGGGCCGGCGTCGATCGTGAGCAAGCGCTCGTTGCCAGCGGCAGCTGCTCCCAGGGCCCGGGCCACGGCAACTCCGGCTGCGTCGTCGCCGCGCAGCTCGTGCCCTATTCCCACCACGGCCACCCTAGCCCCCTTGGTCATCTGAGCCAGTGGTCCCGGCCAACACGGCCTGAACATCAGCATCCTCTCCATAGTAGATGTCGAACGGTTCCTTGCTCAGCGCGGCCAGTTCCCACTCCTGGTTCGAAAGCGAGAGGGCGCCGCGCGGGCAGCTATACGTACATTGGGCACAGAACAGGCAGCGGTCGACGCGATAGCGCATCACGAACCGCTTGGCCTTCTTGTCGAGAACGTGCAGCTCGAGCGCCTCGGCGGGGCAGTTCTTGACACACAGCCCGCAGCCGATGCACTTATCGGCGTCCCAGATGACCTTGCCGCGCAGCCGGGACGGCACCGGCTGTCGCTCGAAGGGATATCTCTCGGTAACAGGGTGGTGCACCAGCGCCGTCAGTACGTCTCGTAGCATGCCCCCGATGCTCACAGCGGTAGATACCTCCCCAGGATCGTCACGAACCACTGAACCAGGACCAGCAGCACGCCGTATCGCCACCACAGGCCAACGGTCTGGTCGATGCGCAGCCGGGCAAAGATGGTCTGCAGGATAGCCAAGACCAGGAGGATCGTCAATGTCTTGGCGAAAAAGATGAGCGCAGACAGTGGGAACGAAAGGGCCGGGTCCACCCCACCCAGGTACAGCGCGGCGATCAGGGCCATGCCGACCACCAGCTCGACATCCTTAGCCAGGCGGAAAAAGGCCAACCCGCGGCCGCTGTACTCGGTCAAGGCCCCGGCCACGATCTCGGTTTCTGCCTCTGGGGCGTCAAAGGGAGGCAGTTCCAACTCTCCCATCAGGCCGATCAGCGTGACCACAAAGCCAACCGGCTGTGTCAGCACCAGCCAGCGACCCCGCGCCAAGGCCGCGATCTGGCCAATCTGCCACGAGCCAGCCACGAGGGCAGGCCCTAGCAGGCCCAGCAGAAACGGCGCTTCGTACGAAAAGAACTGGGTCAATGTCCTCGTGGCGCCGACCAGCGAGAATCGGTCGGGATTGCTGGCGCCCGTCAAGCCGATGCACATGGTCGGCAGTCCCAAGAGATAGATCGCGACGATCAGGTCGCCGTCAAAGCCGAACGAGGGACGCAGGCCAAAGAGCGGCACATAGAGCGCAGCAGTCAGCACGCCCGCCAGCGCGACGATCGGCAGGCCGTGGAACAGCGCGCCGATCGTCCGCTCCGGCAGCACTTCGTCCTTGGCAAGCAGCTTGGCCAGGTCGGCCAACGGCTGGTACCAGGGCGGGCCGAGCCGGTTCTGCAAGCGTGCCACCAGCTTGCGATTTGCCCACTCGTAGCCGAGGGCGATCGTGGCCAGGAATAGGCCACCTGGAAAGATCGCCAGTGCGATCAGGTCGCTGATGTTTTGCATCGATAGTACTCGATCCCGTATCTTCGCAGCTCTTCCCACGACCAGAGGCGACGCCCAGACGACTCGGTACGGAGACGGACCATGCGGTCGTTGCACGAGAAGCATGGGTCGATGCCTGCCAGGACCATGGGCACGTCGGCCAACTGGCATCCAACCACCGTAGAGAGCACTGCTCCCCAGTTGGCCAGGGTAGGCGTACGCACCTTGATCCGCTCCGGCTTGTCGGCACCCCCGCTCTCGATATAGTAGTACAACTCGCCGCGCGGGGCTTCGCTGCAACTGACCGTCTCGCCTTCCGGGATCTTGGTCGGGACGCGCACCGCGAGGTCGCCTTCCGGCAAGTTCTGCACGAGCGCACGGACCACGCGCAAGCTCTCAAAGAGCTCCTCGATCCGCACTACGAAACGCGCCAGGAGGTCACCCCCCGACGCGACGACGGGCTTGACCGGAAAGTCGGGATAGGCAGCATACGGTGCATCCAGGCGCAAGTCGCGCGTTACGCCCGAGGCCCTGGCCGTGGGCCCTACCGTGCCCAGCACCTCTGCCTGCTGCTGCGTCATCGTGCCGATCCCTTGCGTCCGGATCAGGAACGATTCGTCTGTTGTGGCCACGTCCAGGTAGTGATGTAACCGTTTCTCCAGGATATCTGCACCGTCGAGAACGGCTTTTATCTGGCCGTCGCCGACGTCGAACTTGACACCGCCCAGCAGGTTTGCGGAATAGTTGACGCGGTTGCCAGAGAGGCTCTCGAGCAGATCCATGACCGTCTCGCGGTCGCGCCAGGCATACATAAAGAGCGTATCAAAGCCGGCCTCGTGCGCGCCTACGCCAAGCCAGAGCATGTGGCTGTGGACGCGCTCCAACTCGGCCATCAGCGTGCGAATGGCCCTGGCCCGCGGCGGCACCTCTATTCCGGCTAGTTTCTCTACGCCCTGGCAGTAGGTCATGGCATGAATGTGGGAACAGATGCCGCACACACGTTCCAACAGGTAGAGGTCCTGCACCCAGGTGCGCGCTTCAGTCGCCTTTTCGATGCCACGATGCGCATAGCCCAGCCGGGCCGAGGCACTGGTGATGATCTCGCCATCGACACAGAACTCGAAATGTCCCGGTTCCTTCAGGGCCGGGTGCTGCGGGCCGATGGGGATGATAAATCGCTGAGGCTTTTCAGCAGCATCGCCCGGGCGGTCTTCGGCTGGACGCTGCTGCGCCGCCTCCTCTGGGCTAAAGTCCTTTCGCAGCGGATATGCACCCTCGGGCCAATCATCGGCCAAAAAGAGCCTTCCGTGAGGGGGCATGCCGACCACGTCCACGCCGAGCATCTCTGACATCTCGCGCTCCATAAAGCTGGCTGAGGGAAGAATGTCCCAGATACTGGCCACAGAGGCTGCGTCGCGCGGCGTGCGTACGCGCAGCCCGAGGACGGCCGCCTGGCGGCGGAAATGGTAGAGCACCTCTATCTCCCCAGCGTCTACGCCGAGATCCAGGCCGGTGATCGAGGTCAGGTGGCCCCATGGCTCCCTGTGCAGCACGTCTACCGCCGCGAGCAGGTTTTCAGGACGCAAGATCACGTCCGTTCGCCCCTTCTCCGGGACGTTCGTCTCCTCGGTCCACGGCTTTAGCAGCTCGACGCCCTTGGCCAGTGCATCCTCGGTTACGGTCATAGGCCGGCTCCATCCCCTGATCCAGATCCCTTGTCCCCGGCGGGAGGGTCCGCTGAATTCCTGGCGCCACGCAAGAGCTTGACCAGGCCATCGATGATCGCCTGCGGGCGCGGCGGGCAGCCCGGGACGTAGGCATCCACAGGGACGACCTGATCCACACCGCCCAAGCAGTTGTAGCAGCCGCGAAAAACCCCGCCACAAATCGCGCCCGAGCCGACAGCGACCACGTGCTTGGGCTCAGGCATCTGCTCATAGATGCGCAGCAACCGTTCCCGCGATTGCCTGGTCACCGCCCCGGTCACGATCAGCAGATCGGCGTGGCGGGGGCTGCCCTGGAGCTTGATCCCCAGCCGCTCCACGTCGTAGCGTGGGGTAAAGGTAGCCAGGATCTCGATATCACAGCCGTTGCACGAACCGCTGTTATAGTGAACCGCCCACGGCGAAGTGCGGCGCGCCCAGTTCTTTAGGACACTTGCGGCTTGATGCAAGGGATCCGCCATGCTGACCAGACTCCTTTCCGTTCTCTAGCGATCCGCGCCGCCCACATCATCCCAATATCAGCGCCACCAGGGCCAGGGCGAGGCCCCCTAGGTAGACGACCGCCGTCCAGGTTTGGCCCTCGCTGCCGAGCACAAGCACCCCCAGGTGCAGGACGCCAAAGAACAGGGCGACGACAAAGAACTGGCGGTAGCCAGGTACCGCCGCGTACGTGGGCGGCGCCTCACCGCCGGCATAGATCGTCCGCTCCGCCGGCGACTCGGCCACTGGCCCAACCAACCAGCGCCCAATCAAGGCCAGGATGCCGACAAGCAGTGTGTACGCGAGCAGGGCAATCGGTGGTGTAAGCAAAAGATGGCTCATCTCTCTGTTCCTCCACTTCTCACCATATGAATCTCATCCCTTGAGCGCGGCCACGAGGGCCGCACCAGCCGGGGCCGTCAGCCATTCCACCAGCCGGGGCCAGATGCCAATGGCGATCACCGCAAGGGCGAGCAAGAGCAGCGGCAACAGGGTCACCGCTGGCAGGGACGTTCCCGCCCGGACGGCTTCCGACGTCTCCTGCCGGTAGATGGCATTGACCAGCGGCACGTAATAGGCCATGGACATCACGCTCATTGTGCCCGCAAAGACGACCAGCCCCTCGATGACGGCATTGCGCGTGAGAAAGCCGCCCGTAAAGATCTGCCACTCTGACATGAATCCGGCCAAGGGAGGCAGCCCACCCAATCCCAGCAGGGCAATGCTCAAGACGAGTGCGACCATAGGATAGCGTCGCGCTGCGCCGTTCAGATCGGTGATGGTCAAGGGACTCCGCTCACTGTCCGCGGCACGCAGTGCCTGGAGCAGTGCGCCAGCCGCGAGAAAGGCGAGCCCCTTCATAAGGCCGTGGGTGATCAGGTGAAAGAAGCCTCCCTGGGCCGCAGTCAGCTGCCCCGCATAGATGCCGATACCCAGCCCGAGCAGCATATAACCAATGTGCGTCAGGCTGGAATAGGCCAGCAGACGCTTGACCTGTCGCTGGCGCAGCGCCAAGAAGTTCCCAACGAGCATGTTGAGCGCTCCGAAGGCGATCAACAGCATGCCCCACGACAACCTCGTGCCCGCCAGCATGCTCAGGGCACGCAGCATCCCGATCAGGCCGGCCTCGGTCACGACGCCAGAGAGGATGGCGCTGACCCCACTCGGCGCCTGTGTGTACGCGTCAGGAAGCCAGGTGTGCAGTGGCACCAGCGCGGCCTTGACGCCGAACCCAACGAGAAACAGCGCGCCAGCAGCGAGCAAGCCAGGTGACGCGGTCGCAGTCGCCTGGATCTGCGCCAGGTCCAGGGTACCGGTCTGGGCCAGCACCAGGGCCACGCCCAGCAGCACCAGGACCGAGCCAGCGCTGCTCTGCACCAGGTACTTGACGCCGGCCTCTAGCGTGGTCGGCTGATCGCGATAAAAGGCAACCAGCAGGTAGGAGGAGATCGACATAGTCTCGAACCAGAGCCACAGGTTAAAGAGGTCGCCGGCACTGACCAGCCCGATCGTGGTACCGATCATGATCAGGAGCAAGGCATAGAACTTGACCTCATCCGCGTCCTGAGCCATGGTTGGCTCACCGGAAAGGATCACCGCGATGCCCAGGGCAAGCACGAGCCCGGCCATCAGCAGCGTCAGCCCATCGGCCCGCAAGTTGATCAGGCCCACGGCAAAGGTAGATGGCCCATAGATCGCCAGTTCGTGGGTCGCCTGAGCAAAGGGAAAGAATGCGACTGCCAGGGCGATCAGCGCGCCCCAGCGCGCAGTCACCTGCCCGCTCAGGTCGGCGGCGGCAGCCCGCCCGATGTGGCCTGCCAGGTAGACTACGGGCGTCGCCAGCAGCGGGATGGCGACCAGCCAGATTGCAGCAGGGATCTGCACCTCACGCTCTCCAGATCAGAAAGACAAGCACGACCACGAGACCGGCGACGACACCAAGCACGTTCCAGTTGAGCTGCCCTGTCTGGGTGAGCGAGAGCTTCTCCGCAGTCCCCTGTGCCGTACGGACGATGGCTTCGTCCAGCCAGGCAAAGCCAAAATCGCCTGCTGCCGCCCGCGCCAGGAAGCGCAACCGGGACGTAAACTTGGCCAGCCGCTCCCGCCACCACCAGGCGGAAAGGCCGAGAGCCACGATCGCCAGGGCAAGCCAGGTGGGCCAGGCCATCAAGACGGTGAGCACGATCTGGCCGGTACTGGCCACATCCAGGGTGTGGAAAGGCAGGCTGCGCGCCAGCATCTGGCCAAAGGGGCCAGCAGACACCCACGAGGTGAGCGTGCCCAGCGCCAGCACGACGAGCGACAGGCGCATGGCCAAGGGCGCATCGTGCACGGCTCCTTCACTCCGTCGCGTGCCATAGAAGACCATCCACACCATGCGAAAGGTATAGAGCGCGGTCAGGCCGGCACAGAGCAGCATGGCGATATAGGCCCACAGCGGACCGCCGCCCAGGCCCGCCTCCAGCACCAGCTCCTTGCTCCAGAACCCGTTCAGGACCGGCAGCCCGGCCAAGGCCAGAGCCCCGACCAGGAACACAGCACGCACGAAAGGCATCTCGCGCCCCAGGCCGCCCATCTGGCGCATATCGCGCGTGCCGATGATGTGGGCGACTGCCCCCGCACCGAGAAAGAGCAGCGCCTTGTACACGGCGTGGCTCATCAGGTGAAATTGACTGGCAAAAACCCCGCCAACGCCGATGGCATAGACCATGTAGCCCAGTTGGCTGATGGTGGAATAGGCCAGGACGCGCTTGATGTCTACCGCGACCAGGCCCATCACCGCCGCCAGCACCGCAGAGACCACGCCCACGGTCACGACCGCCACTTTCCAGCCGCCCACCGGGGCAAAGGCCGGGTAAAAGCGCGCCAGCAGGTATACGCCGGCATTGACCATCGTCGCGGCATGGATCAACGCAGTAACAGGCGTAGGCGCCTCCATGGCGTCGGGCAGCCAGGTATGAAAGGGCACCTGGGCCGACTTGGCCGCCGCGGCGAGCAGGAAACCAAAAGCCATCCAGCGCAGCATCCCAGGCGGCAAGGCCTCTGCCTGGTCCAAGAACCCACCGATCTGAAAGCTGCCCAAGACGCTATAGATGGCCAGTGCGCCAGCCAACAGCCCAACCCCACCCACCTGGGTCACGATCAGTGCCCGGATGCCGCCGGATACCGCTTTCGGGTCATCATTGTGAAACGAGATCAGGGCGTAGGAGCAAAAGGCCGTGATCTCCCAGAAGAAAAAGAGCAGCAGCAGGCTGCCGGTCAGCACGAGCCCGATCATGGCGCCGATAAAGAGCAGAATCAGCGAATAGTAGCGTCCCAACTGTGCTTCGCCCGCCATATAGTCGACGGAAAAGATCACGGCCAGCGTGCCGATCGTGGCCGCGATGATGGCCAGGAACACGCCCAGGCCGTCGAGCACAAAAGTGAAGGTGCCAAAACTCGCGCCCGCCGACAGCGACAGCACGACTTGAGCGCTGACCACGGGCAGCAGCATCAGCGACAGCACGGCCGTGACCAGGGCAAAGACGATGGCCAGGGCGTGCTGCGCGAGACGCCTCTCATCGCCAGCCCACCACACCGCGAGCGCGCCCAGCCAGGGAACGAGAATCACCGCCAACGCCAGGTAGCCAGCCATTCGATCAGCCTCTCAGCTTGCCGAGTTCACGCGCATCGAGTGTGCCCAGCCGGCGCCGCACCCGGACGGCAAGGGCCAGGCCGATCGCCGCTACCACCGTATCGGCCACGATGAAGGTCAAGGCCAGGCTTTGACCCAGGTTGACCTGCCCACTGGCGCGGCCAGCGGCGATCAGGGCCAGCAGGGCGGATTTGCCCAGGATCTGCAGGGCGATGACGATCTTGATCAGGTTGCGGACCGCCAGCAGGCCGTACAGGCCAACACCCAGCAGGCCAAGGACCGCGATCAGAACGATGATCAGGGGAAAGGGAATCATAGCTGGGCCCTACCCTCTTCCATAACCGGCTCCGAGTCCGTCCCGGCAGAGGGCACCTGCGCTGCCCGCCTGCGTCCAGCCACGGTAGCGACGGCAGCCTCGGACAGCAGTCCCAGGATGCCCATCACGCCGCAAAAGATCAGGACAACCTGGATCAACACATCCAGAGCGCGGTCTTTCCATAGCAGGCTGACCAGAGAGGGCTGGGACGACGGAGGCGACGGCGCGACCAGTGGCACGGTAAACCAGCCCAGAAGGATCAGGGCTACCAACCCCAGCCCCCACGATACAGCCCGCGGGATGAGGGGCTTTCCGCCCGTTGCTTCGTCTCCGGCAATGCCGACGACGAATATCAACAGTACGGTGACCAGGCCGGCGCCCACGCTGAGCTCGATGACCGCAACCCGGGACGCCCCCATCGCATAGATCAACACCGCCAGGAGCGCGCTCAGCGCCGCCAGCCAGAGCGAGGACACCACCAGTCGGTTGGCCCGGATGGCCATGACGGCACAGACCAACATGCCCAATGCGAGGCATCCAATCAGAATCTGCATTGCTCTATCCTTCTTGCCTTATCCCCTCGCTCGCTTCCCCCGAGAGCGCTCACAAGCCCGTTGTTCGAGTTCCAGACACCAGTTGATTAGCTGAGTTGCTTGTGGAGAAGAGCCAGTACTCGGAGGGGATCCGAGTGGCGATGTCGGCCAGCAAGCCATCGCAGGGCCGACAGAGGACGTACTTGTCCATCCTACTGCGATACGGTGCAGCACAGCGGCTCAGAAACGCACCTCCGGTGGGTCTTGCTCCACCTCAGGACCATCTCCTATTGTAGCACAGGCCGCCCGTCGCAACGATGGGGATCGGATAGAAATGGTTTCGGGTTTACTTCGAATGGTTTGAGTTTGGTTGGGTTGGGGCAGCAGAGGCTATGCGTCAAAGAGCTCAGAGATGGCCTGCGCGGCGTCCTTGGGCCGCCCATCGCCGGCATGCATCTCGGCGATAAAGGCATCGTCGTAGGGACGGGTACGGACGACGACGGGCATGGGCACGGCGTGGCCGATGAGCAGCACCTGCTGGCGGGTGTCTAGGCTCTCGAGAGCGCCGCGGAGGAAGGAGCGACCGCCGACGCCGGTGAGAACGGCGTCGATGTCGCGCTCTTCCGTGAGCTTGCCGCTGACGCGGGTGCCGAGCTGCGACATGACCTCGTCGTCGATGCTGCTGGGACGCTGGTCGACGACCATGAGCGTGACGTGGTATTTGCGCAGCTCGCGGGCGATGGTGCCAAAGATGGTCTGTCGGGAGACGGAGGGGTTGAGAAAGCTGTGCGCCTCTTCGACGGTGATCATCAGCGGGCGAGGCTTGTCGGCGGGGTTCTGGGTCTCTTCGTAGCGCTCGACCTTTTCCCGGTAGAGCTGGCGCACGCGCCGGGTGATCAGGTTGGCGACGAGCATGTGGTCGAGGGGCGAGTCGTGCTGGCCAAAGTGAAGGATCACGTGCTGGCCCTTTTCGAGGCACATGACCATCTCGTCGATCAGGTTGAAATCGCCCTGCTCGACGACGTACGCCTTGCGCTGTAGACGCTTCAGGCGGCGCTGGAGGGCAGCGAGGGAGGCAGGATGGGCGCCGCTTTCCTCGGCAAAGGCCTCGAGTTCGGGTGGGGCCATCGTCACCAGGTGAGCCAGCCAGCGCTCCCCGTGCCGGTCGCCGAGCAAGCCGATGGTGGCCTCGGCGGTGGCGGGCAGGTCGAGCTCCTGGGCGAGGAGCATGACATCGTCGGGCTCGATCTGGTTGAGGCCGATGCGAACGATGCGGTCGGCGCTGCGCCCGCCACCGCGCGAGGCGGCGTCGCGGTCGAGCGAATAGACGAGGATCTTGCTGCGGCCAAAGACCTGCGATAGCCCCTTGACAAAGACCCCATCCTCGCTTTGCTTGCCAAAAGCGTACTCGTTGTGCATGTCAAAGATCAGGTTGACGGCGACGCGGCTGCGGATCACGCCGCACAACAAGAGACGGACGAGAAAGCTCTTGCCGGTGCCGCTCTGGCCAAAGACGCCGTTGGAGCGCTCGACTAGGCGCTCGAGGTTGAGGCAGACGGGGATGTCCATGGTCAGGGGGGTGCCCATGGCAAAGTACTTGCCGCCCATCTCCTCGGCGCCAAAGACGGTGCGAAAGTCGCTCTCGTTGGCCTCGGCCAGGGTGGCAAGGTGCATAGGGATGGTGCGCACCGGGCGCGGGGCTTCGAGATCGACGACAAAGTCATCCTCCTCGCCGAGGGGCATCATCTGCATGGGCTTGACCTGGACGGTGGCGTAGGTGAGCGAGCCACGCAGGGCCTGGGCGATAAAGGGGGAGACGTCCCGCGGCGGATCGGCGGTCAGGCGCGGGTCGGTCGCGCGCAGCTCCATGTCGCTGATCATGCTAAAGTAGAGGTTGCGCTCGCCCTCGACGACGACGAAATCGCCGATGCGCATCTCTTCGGTAGAGACGCCCGAGTCGAGGCGCACGGTGAGGCCAGCGTTGAAAGCACCATCCGTGACGACACCAAGATGCTTGCGAGGCATGTGGGCTCCTTTGGTCAGGCTACAGGTCGATTGCGCGGCGCAAGGCGGCGGGGTCGATCCCGCCTGCACGCAGGATGGCCGGCGGGGCGACGGTGAGATCGACCACGGTCGAGGGCACGCCGCCAGGACATCGGCCGCCGTCGAGGATCAGGTCGATTCGCCCCTCCAACTGAGCCAGCACACCGGCAGCCGTATCGGGAGCGGGCTGACCGGAGCGATTTGCGCTGGTCGCCGCCAATGGCGCGGCGAGGGCACGCAGCAGGGCCTGGGTCAGGGGGTGGTCGGGCACGCGGACGGCGACGGTGTCGCCCCCGGCGGTGACGGCATCGGGCACGCGAGAGGAGCGGCGCAGGACCATGGTCAGCGCGCCGGGCCAAAAGCGGGCAGCCAACACGCGAGCCACCTCAGGAACGTCAGCAGCGACCTCTGGCAGGGCGTCGAGGCCGGGCAGGAGGAGCGGGATGGCCTTGTCGCGCGGGCGCTCCTTGACCGTATAGAGGCGCTCGACGGCCTGTGGGAACATGCCGTGCGCGCCGATGCCATACACGGTGTCAGTGGGAAAGGCGACGATGCCGCCGTCGCGCAGTACCTCGACCGCTCGCGATATACCCTCGGGCGCTGTGCCCAGGCGGGTGGTGTGCATGGCGTGGTCTCTCCAGTCGGCGGTGCAGGGCATAGAGGGAGTATAGCGGAAAAGGGAAGGGGTGTCAACGGCGACGCTGGCACCCGTTTTGCTGCCTTTCTGGTTTCTTGCTATAATACGTTATTGCAATTCATTGCGACAACCATTCACCGCAGAAAGGATGATGGTATGACTGCCACGCAGGCTCCGCTCGACATCGAAGGAGCACGACGTTTCCACGGACACTCTTGCCCCGGGCTGAGTATCGGCATCCGCGTCGCCGAAATCGCCTTGCGCGAGATCGGCTCCCACTCCAGCGACGAGGAGGTGGTGTGTATTGCGGAAACAGACAACTGTGCCCTGGACGCGATCCAGTATTTCACCGGCTGTACGGCGGGCAAGGGGAACCTCCTGCATCACGACTATGGCAAGAACGTATTCACCTTTATCCGGCGCTCCGACGGCAAGGCGATCCGCATCGCGGCGCGCCCCCGCCAGCAGCGTGGATCCGATCCCAGGGAGCGCGGGATTTTCGACCGCATGCGAGCAAACCGGCCTGTCAGCGACGAGGATCACCGCTATTTCCAGCAGAGCAGGGAGGCGCGCATCGAGGAGATCCTGGAGGCACCGCTGGAGGAGCTGTTCGAGGTGCGCCAGGTCGCGATCGACATGCCCGACAAGGCGCAGATCCTCGCCTCGGTGGTGTGCACCGAGTGCGGTGAGGCGACGATGGCCACGCGGGTGCGAACCTTTCGAGGAGAGCCGTACTGTATCCCATGTTTCAAAGCCCTGACGCTCTAACCACCCGTGCCGCACCGACCATCCGAGAGGAGAACGCCATGGGAGGACAGATCTGGCACGCGCTCAAGGGCATGCTGCTGATCCTGGCGTCGATCGGGCTTGCCGGCTGCCGGACGACGTCCGTGCCGGGGCCGGAATCGGCTACCACCACGCCCACACCTGAGCCCCTCGTGTTCACCTACCCGGGCGAGGACTGGGGTTACCCATCCCCCTTTGCCCGTGACCCGCGCGGGCCGGGTTACGTCCGCATGTCCCTTCTCTTTGACACGCTGACCTGGAAGGATGAAAGCGGGGTCGTCCCCTGGCTGGCCGAGAGCTGGGAGATGTCGGAGGACGGCAAGACGTGGACGTTCGATCTGCGGCGCGACGTGCGCTGGCACGATGGGCAGCCCTTCACGGCAGAGGACGTGGCCTTTACCTTTGCCTACATCCGCGAACACGCGAGCGAGATCAGCTGGAGCGGCGAGATCGCCAAGGTCGAGAGAGCTGAAGCGATCGACGAGCACACGGCCCGCTTGACGCTCTCCGATCCCATCGCCGGCCCCCATTCCAACCTCTTTGGCTCGGTGCCGATCATCCCCAAGCACCTCTGGGAAGGGATCGAGGATCCGGTCAAGTACCTGGCACCGGAGGCACTGGTCGGTACCGGCCCGTTCACGCTAGATACCTACAGCAAGGAAGAAGGGCTGTACATCTATCAGAAGAACACCGCTTTCTGGGGTGGCGCGGTTGCGGTCGACACACTGGTCTTTCCCAAGGTGCAGGACACGGCGGTTGCGCTTCAGGCAGGGAAAACCGATATGGCGTCCTTCTCTGGAAACGAGATCACCGTAGTCAAGCAGATCGAGCCGGATCCGGGCTATGCGGTTCTGCCTGGACCGAGCTTCTGGGTGCTGCAGGTCATCTTGAACACGAAACGCGCCCCCTTTGACGAGCTAGCGCTACGCCAGGCGGTAGCCCACGCGGTCGACCGGCAGCGGATCGTCGATCAGGTCACACAGGGAGGCGCCGTGGTCGCCAACCTGGGCATCGTCTCACCGAGCACCGAGTGGGCGAACCCGAACCTGCCCGGATACGCGCACGATCCCGACAAGGCCAAGCAGATCCTCCAGGAGGCAGGGCTGGAAAACCAGGCGGTGACGATCATCCAGAGCGGCTGGGACCGCGAGGCAGAGCTGATCCAGGCCGACCTGGAAGCGGTCGGCCTCCAGGTGACGGTGAAATCGGCGGATCGGGCCACCGTCGACGGGCTGCTCAAGGAGGGCCGTTTCGACATGGCGATCAGCGGCCACGGGGGCATCGCCAACCCCTCCACACTGCGCACCCCCGCCTGGCCGGCCACGACCTACGAGAACGCGACCTACGACGCGCTGTTTGCGGCGCAATCGGTCGAGATGGACAAACCTGCGCGTCGAGCGCAGGTCTGGGAGCTGCAGGCCATCCTGGCTAAAGAGCTGCCCGTGCTCGCGCTCTATCACCCACTTATGTGGGTCGTGTACGAGGCAGATGCGGGGATAACGCCCTTTTACACCGCGGAAGGGATCGCGGGGGGTATCCCGATCGAGCTGAACAAGCTGATCTTTCTCGAACGATAGAAGGGCAAGAGGCTGCGCAAACCGTGGGTACAAAGGCGATCCAGACGCTCCTGACGCTGTTGACCCTGGTCTCGCTCAACTTTTTCCTGCCTCGCCTGATGCCGGGTGACCCGCTGTCCTACCTGGACAACAACGATCCCGGCACGGACTCGGCGATGCTGCTCACGGAAGAGATGCGCAGCCAGTTGCTGGCCTACTATGGCCTGGATCGGCCTCTCGGGGAGCAATATCTCCGCTACCTGGGCGGGCTGCTGCGGGGTGACATGGGTTGGTCGATCTATTACAACGCCCCCGTATGGAACGTCCTGTGGGGCCGGCTCAAGTGGACGCTGCTCCTGGTAGGGACGGCAACGGCGATCTATGTCACGCTGGGCAGCGTGCTGGGCGCGTTCTCGGCCTGGAAGCGAGGCACCCCTGCGGATGCCGGCCTCCTGGTGGCGACCTTTGCGCTGGGCTCGTGGCCGTCGTTCTTTTTGGCAATGCTCCTGGTTATTGCCTTTGGGCTGCACTGGCAGCTCTTTCCGGTCGGCGGCGCGCGCAGCCCTTACTTGCTGGATGCGAGTCGATGGGAAAAGGCCCGCGACGTCGCCTACCACATGGTCCTGCCGGTCGCCGCGCTGGTCTTGACCCAGTTCTCGGGGGTCTATATGCTGATGCGCAACGCCATGCTCGGCGTGCTGGGCGAGGATTACATCCGCACCGCGTACGGAAAAGGGGCGCCTGAGCGCCGGGTCTTGTTCCAGCACGCCCTACCCAATGCGCTGCTGCCGGTCGTGACCATGATTGCCATGCGCCTGGGGTTCGTCCTCATGGGCAGCATGTTCGTGGAGGTCGTCTTTGCCTACCCGGGCATGGGGACCATGATCCGCGAAGCCTGTATGGCGCGCGACTATCCGATGCTGCAAGGGGCATTCCTGATCACGATGCTGTTCATCATGGCCTGTAACCTGGCCGCCGACCTGTTGTATGGCTTCTTGGACCCGAGGGTCGGTCCGAGTGGGGCAAGAGAGGTGAGGAGCGCGTGAGGCAGCCGGCGCGAACGATCGGTGGCTCGCCCAGCTTGCTACAGTGTGGGCCGGCCCTGGCCGGCTCGATCCTCCTCGGCACCTTGCTCGTGCTGGCCGTCCTGGCACCCATCCTTGCCCCGCACGACGCCAGGACGCTATTCGAACCGCTCCTGCCCCCCTCGCCGCAGCACCCGCTGGGCACGGACGACATTGGCCACGATCTGTTGAGCGAGCTGTTCTACGGCGCACGCTTTTCGCTGTCGATCGGCCTGCTCTCTGCGCTGCTCTCTACCACCATCGGGACACTGCTCGGCCTCCTGGCGGGGTACAAGGAGCGGTTGGGGTATGCGATCATGCGCATAGTCGACGTTTTCCTGGCGGTGCCGCGCTTTCCCCTGATCGTCTTGATGGCGGCCTTTCTACAGCCCGGCGCAGGGACACTGCTCTTCTTCTTCACCCTCTTTGGCTGGCCGAGAGCAGCACGCTTGGTGCGCGCCCAGGTGCTGAGCGAGCGGAACAAGGGCTACGTGGAGGCGGCACAATTGATCGGCGCACGAGATAGGCGGATCATGGCCCGCCACCTGTTGCCCAGCGCCGCGCCGATCGCCTTTCCTCGTTTCATCGCCGAGTTCCAACACGTCATCGTCGCCGAGTCGGGGCTGAGCTTCCTGGGGTTAGGCAACCCGCTGGTCAAGAGCTGGGGGTTGATGCTCTCTTTTGCCTTTCGCTACC
>Ga0315555_1001503_pt1 | contig 16771 bp, 11 predicted proteins | sample SalMarSW160380MG_FD_202113 | JGI IMG/M metagenome (GOLD analysis project Ga0315555, IMG submission 202113) | Salt marsh sediment microbial communities from the Plum Island Ecosystem LTER, Massachusetts, United States - Salt Marsh Sediment SW1603-80 ... | reverse complement strand
TTAGGACGGGCCGATATTCGCCGGATAATTTTGATGGATCGTGATATACTGATCGGCCCGGCCGCGGGAAACCATATCCTTGCCGAGTCTCTTGAGAAGACCGTGGCGATATATGCTCAAAACAACCGGCTGCTTTGTAAGGCCGGCGAAAAAGTGCTGGTTGATGATATGCCGGTCGGTTCAACGGCCGGACTTGCTATTGACAAACAGATAAGAATAGGTCAAATTTCTTTTGTATTAACAAAACAAATGGCGTAGTACAGCGGAAAGAAAATGCAAAGATACAGATACAAACATGGTGATCGCCCCCTTGATGGATACACAATCCAGCGGGCGGCCGGATACGGCGGATTCGGCGAGGTGTACTATGCCCTCAGCGACAGCGGCAGGGAAGTGGCCATTAAAGCGGTCCAGAACTACGAGCAGATCGAGCTTAGGGGGATCAGCCAGTGCATGAACCTCAAGAACCCGCACCTGGTGACTATCTTCGATGTCAGGTACAATCAGCATAACGAGCCTTTTGTTATCATGGAATACGTCTCCGGGCCTTCCATGCGTGAGCTTCTTTTAGAATCGCCCGGCGGCCTCGGCGTGCAAAAGGCGGCGTTCTTCCTGCGTGAAATCGCCAAGGGCATCTCGTTCCTGCATGAATGCGGCATCGTCCATCGTGACCTTAAGCCGAGCAATATTTTTTATGAAAACGGTTATGTGAAAGTTGGTGACTATGGACTAACCAAATCCATAAGCGCCGGTCGTCACACCGGCCATACGATTACGGTCGGGACCGTGCATTATATGGCGCCGGAGATCGGGGCCGGCAATTACAACTTCGGTATAGATATTTACGCCCTCGGGGTATTGTTGTATGAGATGCTGACGGGTGAGGTGCCGTTTGTCGGCGGCAGTCCCGCCGAGATTCTGATGAAGCATATGACCGCCGAACCGGAGCTGGATAATATTGACGAGCCCTTTGCTCATGTCATTAAAAAAGCATTGGCAAAAGATCCCGACGACCGCTATAAAAGTATCCAGGAAATGGTGGAGGACCTTTTCGGCTCCGAGAATATTCGAAACAGCGTTTCTCAATTTTCGCCGGACGAGCTTTCCGTCGTTGCCGGGCGAGTTGCCCAAAAAGCAAAATTCGGCGGTAAGTTCGATTCGGATAAGCCGACGATGGAAGTGACCCCTGCCGTCGAAAATGCGGGAGAGCAGATTCCCGGTACGGCCCAGCGCTTTGCCCGGCAGGTCGATGATATCGGGCGGTCCGTCGCGGATAAGGTTGATGCCAAAGTCGATAAAATTTTAGGAACCAAAAAAACACGCATTCCGGGAGTCACCGACCCGATCCTGCCGGGACAGCGTCATATCCTTGTGTTTGTCTCCATGGCTATCGTGGCACTTGGAGCCGGTTTTCTGCATGGGGATATTATACAAACAACGTTGATCGTATTCTTTATGACCGGTGCATGTGCGCAAACAATCCTGTTCACGCAGCGGAACTGGTTTGTAAATCAGGAACCTCAATCGCAATGGCTCGGAAGACTGGTAACCTGCTGTGCCGCCTCATTTGCGGCTACAATAACCGGTCTGATATTGCTCAATTTAACAAATATTATTGGTTCGGTTGGAGAGTATAATCACCTCGATATTAAAATGGGGATGATTCATTTTCCGTTTATGAATTACAGACTGGCCTCTTTCAGCAATTTCGGCTCTACGTGGTTATCCATGGTCGTGCCGATGTTTCTGGTTGACTGGCGGCGAATCAGCTCCCCGGATCGGGCGAAACGCCTGTCGCTCGGCTCGGCTCTCTGGCTCGGTTTACTTGGTGTGATAGCGGCTCAGATATTCGGCTCTGCTCCGATAGTGATAGCCGCCGTCCTGGCCGGCTCGTCACTGGTCGTACAAACTGCAAGCTCGTTCGGACAGGCTGTCCAGGGCGATTCGCAGGCATGGTGTCGGTATGAAAGAAAAGACAGTAAATTCCATAAAAGCTTGGCCACCGGCCTTGTACCGACATCTATGCGAACAGGCTGGTTCGTTGGTTCTTTGTTAGCACTGAGCCTGGGTTTGTCTCTTATTATCTGGGGCGGCATGGGATCGAATGACGACCAGATGGCCCTCGGCATATCCGCCGGTGTCGACGGCCTTATATTGTCGTTTTTCTTTTTCATTGGGGCCTGCCGAAGGAGGTTTAACGGCTGGTATCGCTATCTGGTCAAACCGGCTTTGCTGATTATGTGCATTCTTACGATAGTCACTTCGTCTATCTGTATGGGATTACTCTCTTTAGATGATGAATTGTTCGCCCTGTCTTTGTTTCTGATAATCTTTCCCGCTGTGGCGTTTTTTGTCATAGCGGTTATCCCCGCCGGTGTGGTTGTCGGCCGTGCTCCCGGTTACGTTGCTCCGCCGCCGCCACCTCCGCCGCCGGTTCAGCCGGTCCACGGCGTTTCTTCTTTTAAGCGTCTTGTGGCATTGCTGCTCTCGTCGGGAGGTCTTTTTGGGATCTTTGGTTTGCAGCGGTTTTATGTCGGTAAAATCGGAACAGGAATCTTGTGGTTCTTTACGGGCGGACTTCTGATGATTGGACAGATCATCGATGTTGTTATGATTCTTACCGGCCAGTTCAAGGACCGCTATGGCTTGCCGCTTTTGATTTGGCAGGATAAAGAAGAGTTGAGGGACAATAAATCCATAGCCGGTGCTCCGGTTCAAGTGCCTGCTTATGAGCCTAAAGCCGTAGTTCAGAACAAACCGGCACAGAAGGTACAGCCTGCGATAGCTGCAGAAGCACCAGGACAGCCGGCTCCTTATCTGTCCAGGACATCTGTCATGTATCATTCGTTTCATCCGTTTGCCTTTTTATGTTCCGGCATAGGCTTTATTCTTGTTTGTGCAGCGGTCATATTAACTCTGGCGGTCGGTTTACATGTTCCATATTTCATCGCTGCAGGTAAACCAGATCCCGGCCTGGCTATGGAGCTGGAACGGTTTTTTGGTGACCCCGACTGGCCGGAATTACTGATGCGCTTCGGGACGACACTTCCTGTAGTGCTGGTGCTTCTTGCTTCGATTTTTATTATTCTCGGCCGCCGGCATTTGGGAGCACGTCATCTTGTAAGGGCGTTACTGGGGCTGTTCGGTTTAATATTGGCTTTCTCTGTGTTCACGGATGGAATCTCCAATCGTTATTCCCAGGAAGTTATTGAAAAGCTTAATTCAGAGCAAATCGGGCCTGCATTCGAGAAGTTATTTCAATGCTGGCAGAGTGATGATGCTTTTTTTGCCGGTGTTTTATTCCTGGTTTCTGTTGTCATCCTGGCCTGGCCTCCACGCCGTAAAGAGACTGTATATACAGCTATGCCCAATCAAGGAGTAAGCTGATGGTACCTAAAATATTCATAATGTTTCCGTTATTAATTCTGTTCTTATTCGCAGTAATTGCAGTGATGATTCTGTTTCTGAAGCTCTTTATTAAGAAACCATGGATTGCGGCAATCGCTGCCTTGGTTCTGCTTTTATTGGGTGCCTTTTTTATTGTTATGCCGCAAAGGCGCATCGTGAGATATCAGGAGATAGAGCCTTTGGAACTGACACTGCCCGATTCCGGCCAAATCACAGCCGCAATCTGGTCGCCCGGTATCGAGGATGAATTTGTAGCCGATGTCTATCCGTCAAAAGTCTCGGCGGTGCGTTCTCTCGGCTTGCGAATGGCCCGACCTGTACGGCAGGTCCTCGCAGATCAGCTCTCACCGAAACGTATTGTCCTGTTAAAAGGTGATTATGACAATCAACTTGTACAGGAATTTGGAAAGGCCGTTGCAAAGGTGTTTCCTGAAACTCCATGGTTTATCAAGGATGAATGGACGGAAATGAAACCGGATGAGGTTTGGATGAAACTCGAATTTTTCGATATCCAGGCCCGGTCTGCTCAATGGCAAAGCAGTTATGGAAAAAGTGTAACCAGCGGCAGAATTGAAGCGACCGCTTTCGTAAAGAGTAGGCAATCTACCATAAATGCAAGATTTGTCGAGAAGCCGTGGGTTGATGATTTTTCCGATTTTCTGAACAACAAATCTAACAGCAGCTTTATAGTTGCCAAATCGTCGGAAAGCTGTCTTACGGAATCCGAAGCCAATCATCAGGCCCTGGATAATGCCTGTATGCAGGTCTCTCAAATGCTTGAACGGGCTTCGGGCCGTTTATCGGGAATTCCGGCTACTTTGCTCTCACAGGTCAATTCTAATGATGTCCTCGAAAGCGGTTTGGTCCTGGACCGGTTCGTACAGAGTTTCGAGGGCTCAGCAGGGAAAATCTGGCGGCAGGCATTATTGATTGATGCTTCCCGTGATAAACTCACGCAGTTGGCCCGTCGCAAGGCGGATATGATACGGGCAAAAAAAATGGGTTGGGCCAAGACTTTTTCTTCAATCGCCAGCCTGCTCGTGTTGATAACAGTCGTTTATGTATTTCTTAATGCCGCGACGAAAGGCTACTACGCGTGGTCTTTGCGGATTGCAGGGGTAGTTCTTGCCTTGATTCTGATATTTCTGCTTTTAGCCTGACCGGGAATTTTATATAATATCCCCCGGCATGAAAAAAGATATGAACAGTCCGAGGGGTCGTCCCTTAGTAACGGAGGCGGAGCTTTACCTCTTAAACAAAATTCGCCTGGGCAATAAGGAGTCATGGTCGGAATTTGTCGATAGGTACAGGGGCCGTCTATTGAGTTTTGCCCGGGCAAAACTGCTACAGTCCGCCGATGCCGAAGATGCGGTCCAGGAGACATTCATTGCATTTATCAAGAACCTCGAAAATTTTCGATGTGATTGTGCACTCGAAACATTTCTGTTTTCATTACTCAGACGCAAAATTATAGATACATACCGGAGCCGGCAGGCGCAGCATTTCTGCCTGATTCAGGATACGTATAAAAGTCAATATGACGGCGAAGGCTCTGACCCTTTCGAATATTTGGCCGGCCCGGTCCAGACGGCAAGCTGGTATTTCAAAGCCGATGAGCAGTACCAGTTACAAAGGAACGCTTTGACCGATGCTCTGTCCGGGCTGGTCGATGGTTTTAAGAGTGCATTGAAGTTTCGCGAATTGCAGATCATAGAGCTGTTGTTTTATTGCCATCTTTCCAACAAGGATGTTACCAAAATCCTGTCGGTAAAGGAAAGGACCGTCGCCCTTATCAAGCATCGCAGCCTGAAACAGATTCGCGAATGTGTCGCGACATTTCGATTGCCGGTCGGTCCTTCGTCTGAAGATTTCGAGCACCTGTTAACGGATATCTGGAAATTGCACAGGTTCAGTTGCCCCAAACGCAGCACAATCGGGGCATATCTGCTCGGCACTCTTGACAAACAATGGCACAATTACGTCGATTTTCATATCAATACGCTCGGATGCAGATTTTGCATGGCCAACCTCGAGGATTTGAAAACAGAGAACACAAAGAGCCGGAACAAGAAACTTCGGGCGCGTATTATGGAATCCACAGCCGGTTTCCTCCAGAAGCCTTAGGGAGTTCGAAGTGAGCTAAAGTTCAAAGTGACTAAAGTTAAAAGTGTCTAAAGTTGTAAGTGACTAAAGTTAAAAGTGTCTAAAGTTGTAAGTGCCTAAAGTTAAAATATTTTAGCTCACTTTAGTCATTTTAGCTCACTTTAAGTACTTTAGATCATTTTAGTCACTCTCTGGCCGAAGATGCCGTCCGTGCATTACCGGAATTGCAGGAATCGTTGCCGCCTGTCTTGGCGGACGTCCTTGACGACCGTCGTCAGCCGGATTATCGCTCGGAGCTTGAGATTACGGCTGATGCGACTTTCATTCCGGACCGTCACGACAGGGTGCGAACGGCGGTTCAGGTCGTTAACAACGGCAGGGAGGTTGTTTCGCTTCTCTCGCTTAGAGTTATTGTTCTTAATGAAAATAATGAAATCATCGCCGAGTCGAACGAATGGGCGGCGACTCCCATTGCCGCAGACGACGAATGGCGCGGCCCGCTTATGCCCGGTTCGCACCGGCGATTTACCGCGTCATCTTACGGCAGGTCATTTTCTTTATCCTCCGTCAGTGGTTTGAGAACGGAGGTGGAAGTTACGGACATCCGAATCTGGAACGGCCGGAAAGACTCACCGGTGAATACAGTGAGCGATTCCGGTATAAGTTTCCCGGATATATAGCATCTTTGGTTGTGTAGTGCTTTAAAATGCTTCCGTATTACTTCTATTAAAAGCCAATCACACAATTCTCTCTTTAATTTATACAGGACACCGCACGTTAGAGATAATCATCATTCAGGCGGGGTTTGGGGGTATGGTGTTTTAAATTTATGCTTTAAGCGCTTGACACATAAACTGCAATACGCAATTATGTGTCATCAATAATCGGCATACATTCGTCCGATCGGATTTCTGTAATAGGACGAAGAACTGCATTGAGTCGGGAAAATAAACGAGCAGGATATCAGGTTAATAGGAGGCAGATATCATGAAAGTAAGAAGTCTCGTGGTGCTGCTTGTGCTCTCCGGAAGCGTGGCACTGGCGGCGTCGATGAGTGTTCAGGTGCAAAAGAGCAAGGTGAGGGCGACTCCTTCACAACTGGGCCGCGCCGTGGCCACGGTGGAGTACGGCGATATGGTCCAGGCCGGGCAGGAGCAAAATGGCTGGTACCCGGTAACTACCGCGGATGGTATAAAGGGCTGGCTGCACGAATCGGTACTCTCTGAAAAACAAATTGCTATGCGTGCGGGGGTGACAGATACGGCCGTCGGTGTCTCAAATGATGAAGTTGCTCTGGCCGGCAAGGGTTTCAACGAGCAGGTGGAGGCCAAGCTCAAAGCGGACGGGACACTTGATTTCACCTGGGTGGACCGAATGGCGGCGTATAATGTCGATCCGGAAGAGATTTTGACATTCCGCAGTCAGGGCCATCTGCCGGGAGGTGACCAATGAACGAAAGACTTCTCTCAATACTGGTAACGGCCCTGTTGGCATTAATGTTATTTTCCGGCTGCTCGGAGGTTTCCGAGATTGGTACTAAGTTCGCCCGTGATGCCGGCATGATTTCCTCCGACCAGGCGGATTCGCTCACACGCAGCACAAAAGCCATAGAAAAGACGCAGCAGGAGCTTACGCCCGAACAGGAGCATTACATAGGGCGTGCGGTGACGGCAAAAGTGTTCCAGAGTTACCCGCCGCTGGATCGGCCGCAGGCGAACGCCTATCTGAATCTGCTCGGTCAATCGCTGGCAGTTTTCTCCGATCGGCCCGAGACGTTCGGCGGCTACCATTTCCTGTTGCTCGATTCCGACGAAGTCAATGCGTTTGCCGCACCGGGCGGGCTGATTCTTGTGACGCGTGGGATGTTACGCTGCTGCGAGAGCGAGGACGAGTTGGCGGCGGTGCTGGCGCATGAAATATGTCACGTTGAGATGAAACACGGACTTCGTTCGATTAAACAGGGACGTTTGACCGAGGCGTTCACGGTTATCGCGGCCGAGTCCGCCAAGCAGTTGGGCAGTGAGGAGCTGGCGTCGTTGACGCGTGAGTTCGAGGCCTCGGTGGGCGATGTTGTTATGACGCTTACAACAAGCGGCTACTCGCGTACGCAGGAACGGGATGCGGATGCGGCGGCCGTAGAGCTTCTGCGGCGTGCCGGTTATCCGGAAGCGGCGATGATTACGATGCTACAGCGCATGGACGAACGCCTGGCTGATGCAGGGGGGCTTGGCTTTGCAAAGACACATCCTTCGGCAAAGAGCCGCGAAAATGCACTGCGTTCGACGGTAACGAATACGGTATTTGTCCCTGATGCAGTCAGGCGGGAACGGTTCTCTGCGGTTATGCGGCCGATAATGGTCGGCGGATAGAATCCCGCAGACGAAAGGACGGCATGACTAAGCACAGTAGCAAATGTCTGCGTGGAACGGCGATTGGTCTTATCGCCGGGGCGATTGCGTTGCTTGTATGGGGGCTGGGTCTGCTCGAATCATGGGAAGCGCCGACATGGACATGGCGCGCCCGATTCTTTTCTCAAAGAGAGAGTCTTTCACAAGAGGTCAAGCTTATTTTACTTGATCAGGCCAGTTTGGACTGGGCCCAGCGTGAGAACGATTGGGGCTGGCCGTGGCCGCGTGAGGTATATAGTGCGATTTCGGCATTCTGCAAACGCGGCGGAGCCAAAGTCCTTGCTCTGGATTTGCTCTTTACCGAGCCGTCGGTTTACGCAGTTTCAGACGACCAAACGCTGGGGGAAGCTCTGCGGACCGGTGTGCCGACTGTATTGGCGGTACAGCCGGGGGGAAGCCGCAGTACATGGCCGCAGTACATGCCGCAACCGAACATTCAAGTCGATATACCTGATATCGTGGATTCTGTTAATTTATTGTTCCCTGTAAAGGAGATAGCCGCCGGTGCCAGGGCTATAGGGCACGTCAGGGGTGTACCGGATAGTGACGGTGTGTTCCGGCGGATGTCGCCGTTCTGCCGTTTCGACGACGTTAAAATCCCGGCGCTCGGATTGGCGGCGTGGTTGTTAGATAGCACGAACACCGAACCTGTCACAGCGGAACCGGGGCGGCTCCGCCTGGGAAATAAAATCATTCCTCTGGATAAGAACGGATATGCAATCCTGCGTTTTAAGGGTGGTGACGATTTATCGCAGGCGGTTTCCGCCGCTGCGGTTATCCAGTCCGAGCTTCGATTGCGTGACGATGAAACCCCTTCTCTGTCACCGGAGATATTTAAGGATTGTTTCCTCTTCGTGGGATGCAGCGCGCCGGCTCTGCTGGATTTGCGTCCGACTCCTGTAGATCCGAAATGTCCCGGAGTTGTCCTGCATGCGACGTTCGTCGATAACCTGATAACCGGCTCCTTCATCACTGAAGCGGCCCTGCCCTGGGTTATTGTCTCTGTGATGGCAACGGCTGTTGCCGCGTCACTGTCTTTGACTTACGGCGGCAGATGGTGGCAGACCGGGCCGCTTTCGTTTGTGTGGCTTGGGGCGCCGATGCTTGTCGGCTTTGCTGCGTATGCAAGAGGATGGTGGTGGCCTATCGTCGTGCAGGAGACGGCGGCGGCTTTGGGGCTCGTCGGTGCTCTGGCCGCAAATTATTGGGCCGAAGGACGTCAAAAGGCATTTATCAAACAGGCATTCCGACATTACTTAAGCGGCGAAGTCATTGAGAAAATCCTCCGCGATCCCGCTCATCTCCAGCTTGGCGGAGAGAAGCGCGAACTGACAATACTATTTACCGATTTGGCCGGTTTTTCCACGTTCTCCGAGAAACTTGGCCCGGTCGAGCTGACGGCTTTGCTCAACGATTACCTCAGCGAGATGACCGATATAATCCTTGATGAGGGCGGTACGCTCGATAAATACGAGGGCGATGCCATCATTGCGTTCTGGAATGCGCCGTTAGAGCAATCGGATCATGCTTTGCGTGCCTGTCGCGCGGTTTTACGCTGTCAACGGCGGCTGGCCGAACGCCGGGAAGACTACCAAAAACGCACCGGTGCGGTACTGCACATGAGGGCAGGGCTTAACACAGGACAGGTCGTAGTGGGCAATATGGGGTCCCGCAAACGTTTCAACTATACGATTCTTGGAGATGCGGCGAACCTTGCGTCCCGTCTTGAGGGTGCAAATAAGGCTTTCGAGACAGAGACTATGATTTCCGAAAGTACCTGGTCTCTGGTCTCGAACGAGTTCCGCGGCCGAAAGCTGGCGGACTTGCGTGTAGTCGGCAGAAGAACCGCCGTGCCTGTATATGAACTGACCGGGTTCGCTGCGGATGCCGTTCCCGCCGATTGGGAAAAGTTTACCGCCGGGCTGACTCGTTTTAAGCAGGGTGATTTCGCCGGAGCGATGGACATTTTCGAGCAGTTGCCCGACGACCCTGCGGCGAGTTGTTATGTTCGTCGTTGTAGGCAATTGATTGCCCGTCCTCCGGAGTCGTGGGACGGAGTATGGGAACTGACGGAGAAATAAACATGCGACTTTTCATTGGTGGAATGCGTGGCAGCCGGCCGTGTACCGGTAGTCGCTTCGAGGAGTTTGGCGGTGACACAACATCGCTGTTGCTCGTAGGAACTCACGGCGAACGACTCGTGTTGGATGCCGGAACGGGGATGCACGCCGTGGCAGGGCAGTTGGCGGCAGCAGAGCCGGGCGAGGTGACGATACTGTTTTCACATTACCATCTTGACCACATGGCAGGGCTGATGATGAATCCGCTTTTCCATAGCTCGGACTGGTCTTTCAGGTTAATTGGGCCGACCTTCGCCGATGGAAGTGTTTGTGATGCGGTCACGCGCCTGCATGCGCCGCCGTATTGGCCGATATCCTGCGAACAGATGAATGCGCAAATAGAGTTTGCCGATTTCGATATCGATGGAATCCATGTGGGGACTTTTTGCGTGCAAGGATGTGAGGTGCCGCATCCCGGCGGGTGCTTGGCTTACCGTATCGATGACACCGATAACGGCAAATCGCTGGTGTTTGCCACAGATATCGAATGGCAAAATCGAACGGATGTACAGGAGAGGGCATTTATAGCAATGTGCTGCGAACCTGAGCCGGTTGATATGATGATTATAGATGCACATTTTTCCCGGGCCGATGCGGCGGCGTTTGCCGGGTGGGGACACACGTGCTGGGAAGACGACCTGGAAATGGCGGAATCGTTAGGCGTCAAGCGTGTGCTCCTTGGTCATCACGCCCCGGAAGCGGAAGATCAGGTGTTGGGCACCCTGGAACAACAAGTGAAAAAACGTATGCCCGGCGCTGCGTTTGCGCGGTCCGGACAATGGTTAGAAATTTAACGAAAGATTCTAATGGATCCGGACCGGGACTGATGGGCCTGGACCTATCTCGTAAAACGACAATAAAATACCGACTATATAAAAGGAAGGAATGACCGTGCTTCAAGGGCTTGAACCGATACTACCTTACATTCAGAATGTTGCTTTAGCGGCAGCGGTGCTGCTGATTGCATATATTCTGACGATTTCGCTGCGTCGTAAATATGGTTCATCCTACGGCGTTGAGATAAAAAAGCGCACAGGCAGACAGTTTGTCGGTGTATTGCTGAGTTATCTGGCGTTCTCAATTCTGGTATTGGTGCCTTCTGTGCCGTTGATCTACTGGCTCGGTCGCATTACAGAGCCGGATATTTGGTCGCGGTACTATCAGGCATGGCTGTTGTTCTGGATTATTCATTTGATTGTGAGGTTTGTTGAGGGATTGTTCGTCGAGATTTTTGTGCAGATGGGCAAAGAGTGCCCCCTTACCAGGCTTAGCAGGGGTTTGCTTCGTCTGGCCATCATGCTTGGCGTTGCCTTCATACTTATCAAATATCGAATCGGGTCCAATATCAGCGTGCTGTTGACATCGACGGCCATCGTGACCGGTGTCATTGGTTTTGCCATGCAGGGAGTGCTCGGCAATCTGCTGGCTGGTATGTCACTTCATGCCAGTCGTTCCATGTCGGTCGGTGACTGGATTGAAGTGGACGGCCAGATAGGAAAAGTTATCCTTGTTAACTGGCGCGAAACGCGTATACGCACTCTCGGAGGTCACATTGTTATTGTCCCCAACGGCAGACTCGCAGATTTGACCATCAGAAATTTTTCTTCCCCTACGAACTTGCGACGGCATGAGGTAGATGTGGCGGCCAGTTACGGTGACAAGCCCGGCGACGTTATCGAAGCGCTTCTGGAGGCCGCACAATGCGTGCCCATGGTGGAGAAGCGTCCAGCGCCGGATGCCTACGTTACAGGATTCAAGGATTTCTGCATCGAATATGTTTTGCGTTTTTGGTCGAGGCAATACGAACAGTACGTTATGATCGAAGGAAACGTGATGCGGATGATCTGGTATAAATTCAACCGGCGCGGTATCGAGATACCTTTCCCTATGAGCGGCCGTCTGCTCGGCAACTTCCTCGAGGCGGTTCATGCTCAGAAATTTGAGAAGCCGCTGGCCTCGGAGATCGAAAGTATTGTGGATGATTTGCTGTGTAGTGACTTCGGGCGCAAGCTTTTGGCCGATTCCGAGGGTATCTGTATGCTCAGCCGCGAAGAGCTAAGGGCGGTGGCAAGGAACATCAAACGCACTAATTTCACAAGAGGTGAAATCCTGATGTACCAAAACGACGACGGCGAATCGTTCTATGTCCTGGTCCGGGGTAAATTACAGGGCAGTATTGCCGGTTCCGATACCGCCGGTAACGTGGAATTCGAACTGCAATCCGGGGCGCTCTTCGGCGAGATGAGTCTTTTAACCGGTTTGCCGAGGAGTGCGACCATGACGGCGGTCACGGATTGTGAACTGCTCGAATTCGACCGGGGTGCGTTCACATCTCTGCTGTCTGTCCGGGAGGAGATTCCCAAAGTACTCTCGGACCTGGCGGCGGCCCGAGCGGCGGAGAATGCCGCGGCGTTCGAGAAATTGCGTGCCTCTGTCAAGAATCCGCCTGACCTCGGAAGTGACGGCATTCTGCATCGTCTCAAACACATGTTGAGTCTTTGGCGGGCAAGACGAACAAAATAGGTTGTATGCAGAATGGAGGCGGGGGGATTCGAACCCCCTTAGATGCTCCAGACACATCATTACATAAAGACAATAAAAGCACTACAAAAGTAACACAAAGCATTACAATTACAGATACTTACGAAAATGCACAAAACTCTGGTTTTGAACAAAAGCTTACAGTCCCAAAACACTATTCGGACACTTGTTTGCATCAAAAGTGTGCCCTATGTGTGCCCAAAAATTTTCCCGACGAATTAAAAGAACTTATTGTCAAATGGGTTGACCTGCCTGAAAATATTCGGGAATCAATAAAACTCCTTATCAAATCTGTAACAATATAGTTTTGTTGGATTTTAATATCTAGAACTCATCCCAAAAGCTGTGGGATGAATGATTTCGGCAAAAAGGGGGTATCGCGTTGTGGCTGACAGCAGGTAATAAAACAGCTCCGAGAATCTCCCAGGGCCGGTCTGCTGTATAGCACCGACACGGCGCTCGGGTCGCACGCCTGTGTTGCCCTATCCTCCGTGTGGGTAAGGAGATAGTAAAGTTATTTTCAGGAAAAGACAATAGTAATTTCCTGCTCTGCGCAGAGGATATTGTAGGTTTGCGGCTCTGCTGGTAGCTGGCAAAACGATAAACGCAATTGCCTATTCGGGAAGCGAACAGCCAGATTGACCATAACCTTTGGAACGGTACTAAATTTTTTGAAAGTGAGTTTATTTGCAAAAAAAAATAAACTCGTTTTCCCTCTAATTTACAGAATAAATCCTCCACTGGTGACATAATAGAGACAGAGAAATGGGTCCAAAGGCAAAGCTAATATTGAGATGTAATACTAATGTTAAGTTTGGGCGGCCTTCAAGGACTCTCTAACAGTATCCGATACATAACTCCTATCACGAATGACTAAGACAAGATGTAGGCCGGGACGCTGTGGGCCGAAGACTATACTTCGATATCAAAGACGTTATACAAGATTAATGATAACACGCGAACAATGGAGGGGACAATATGCTGCTTATGCAACCTCCATTCGTATCAGACACCTTTATTCCTGCCTGCTTGGAAGCTAAGAAACCAGCCTCACTATTCGACGCAGTCTGTACGATGTCAGGTCACCCAAAAAAGGTGACCTGACCGACTATCATTTCAACAATTATATCTACAGGTTACTTAATCCAACTCTTGAGTATGGGAGCGACTGATGACGCCCATATCTCGTAGCCTTTTTCCACCGGATGGAGGTTATCTGCGAGGCGGAAGCCGATTAAGCCGCCTTTTTCGTCGAGGAACTTGTCATTGATGTTCATGAAGAACACATGCTTTTGGTCGTCGAGTTTAGCGATGATTCTATTTGCTTCTTCGACCTTGAGGCGATTGGAATCGGTAGGACCGGCACCTCGCGGGAAGATGGCCAGCAATAGGACCTTGGCATCAGGAAAATTCTTGCGGAGCTCCAAGACAACGGCGCCGATACCTTCGGCGATCTCCGGGCCAGAGGCGGTACCGGTGTTATTGGTGCCGATCATGAGCATGACGGCCTTTGGATTGTGGCCCTGGCCCTCACCGTTTTGCAGGCCCCAGAGGATGCCCTGCGCGGTGTCACCCGAGACGCCGAAATTGGCGACCTTCATATCACCGAAATACTTGTCTAAGACGCGTTTACCGCCCGGATTACCCCGAGGATCGGCCTCCACGTTCCACAGGTCGGTGATGGAATCTCCGTAAAAAAGGATGTCGAAATCACCGGTGTTGGCGGTTTCGACGAAGGCTTCATGCCGCATGGCGCGTATGCCGGCAGACGGACGAATACAGGGATTGTCGCGGGGGACATGAACGACTAACAGCGAAGCGTACTTCTTCAACAGGTCCTTGTGAGCTGACTTATTGGTGTCGATGAATTTCTGGAGTTCGGCATTGATCCTGGCGACTTCCTCCAGGGTTGGCCGTGGCATCGCAACTTCCGGAGGTACAGAAGCGGGAGGCCCGGGGGGTGAAAACTGACCGCGTCTAAAGCCGCCCAAACCACCTCGGCCGGCACCGCTGCGACCAGCGGGATTCGTCTGCGCGTCTGCGACATATACGGCGACAGTGCACAACATGACAAAAATAACAAGTGTTAATATCGTTCTCTTTCTCATGATCAATCTCCTCTGACTACTCTTGAAAAAATGTTAAAAGCTGCATACATTTTAATATATATCATATCAAAACTTATATATGACCGTACCCGCGCAAGGCTAATCATACAAATATTGCTTATAAAATTTACAAAAATATTACATTTTTCGTAAAATTCCCAAAAAGATTGTGCAAAAACTTTTATAATTACCTAAATAAAAATTTAAGTGGATTTTTAATATAGGAGGCACACACTGATGTTAGGCAAATGGGTAATACTTGGTTTATGTCTGACAGTATCGGTATCGTTCGCACAACAAGATCGGGTTGACCTCGGACGTTTGCAAACCGGGGCAACAGTCTCGTTTGCCCGGACCGAAGGAGGCGAGTGGGGTATCGAAATCTCCGGCGGTACTACTCCGAGCCTGATGCAGCAAAAACCTGCGCAAATCGAAATCTTTCGAGACCAGGAGAATGTGCAACTGCTTGCCGTTGGATATCAGTCCTTGAAAAAGGAAGCCGACGCAGTTGTAGCGAAGGCAAAGGTGACAGGCAACGGCCAAGCCGCGTTTGCCGTCGAGGACCTGTGGAAGATTTCGGGCGCCGTGCTGTCGCTTAACCGGAACGTGAGTGTGACCGGTACGGAGCCCAACGCCGGCTTCTTCTCGGCGATTCGGCTCACGACTGCGTCCACAGTCAAATGGGAGGACGTGAAATGTCTCGTACCGGGCCTGCTCTACGGCGAGTTGCATGGCGGAGCTTTTAATTACAACACCAAACGTATTTCGGTACGCGAAGACTATCTATCCGCGCCGCTGTTTGGTGTTTTGTTCCAGGACGGGAACTGGGCGGCGGTGCTGGACCCGACCCCTTGCGGCGACACCACCCAGGAAGAGACCACGGCACAGGCGGCCACGTCGATCATTGACGAACGCATTCAATTAGGCGCCCTGGGCTCGCACGAAGTTGCCGAGGGTGGAGTCGAGTTCGGCTTCTGGCTACCGGGAACAACCGCCGAATCAGGAGGCAGGTTCGGAATGAGAAGAGGTGGTGCCGCAACGGCTCCCGTGGTGCGACGCCGCTATCATCCGGTGAAGGCGGGATTCGCGCAGACTTATCAGGTCAGATTCCGCTTCGGAAAGAGCGAGACCTTCCGCGATATGGAACGCAAGGCGTGGCGATGGGCTTGGGAGAGTTTGGAACCGAAGGTAACACCTGTGGATGTGGAGGTCATGCGCTATGCGCTTGCCGATCACCTGGCCGACCGCGTCGTGGTCGTAGATGACCGGGCCGGCATTCCCTTCGTCATCGATGCGGTCTCGGGAAAGCCTGGCTCATTCCGCCCTGCTTCAATGTTTCGCCGTCCCAATGCGGCGCCGGGCGGCGCGACCAACGCCCCGTTCGGCCGCGGCGAGTCGGCCCAGCAGAACCAAGAATTGGCGGATTGGGCCAAGACCGTGGACATCGATATGGATCCCAACGCAGCCGAGCTTAATCTGTGGCCGAAGATTATCATGGGTTTCTGCGGCAAGAACGTCGAGGTGGCGGACCAGTTGCTGTTGGAAAGCGACCGTGATCCGGGCCCGCGTGGTCAACGGATGAGGAAGCTCGGCCTGACGATCATCGAGAGTCTCGTTCGCATTGTGACGATGTCACCGGCTCCCGCAGGCGAAGGCTTTGACATTCGCACCGGCGAGGCCAGTGCCGTACGCGGCGAACCGTCCTTTTCTCTCCGGGCGATGTCGGAAGACATGCGCATTATGGTGGATCTAATCCGACGCGAGCGTGTTCAGGGACGTGAGCATCCGACATGGTTTGCATGGGTCAAAGCCTACTGCGACTGGCTGGTGACAAAGCAGCGTGAAGACGGATCATTCCCCGGAAGCTATTATGGTCGAACGGGAGCCGTGAGAGGGGGATCGGGTGTCACTACCTACGCGGCTGTGCCGGTGCTAGTGAAAATGACCGAGGAGACGGGTGACAAGAAGTACCTCAATTCCGCGATTCGCGCAGCAGACTACATCTGGGTTAACTTCGGCAGTAAGTGCGTTTTCCTCGGTGCAACCGGTGGTGAAGTCGCGGACAAGGAGTCTGGTATGTTGT
>Ga0315555_1001501_pt1 | contig 16807 bp, 14 predicted proteins | sample SalMarSW160380MG_FD_202113 | JGI IMG/M metagenome (GOLD analysis project Ga0315555, IMG submission 202113) | Salt marsh sediment microbial communities from the Plum Island Ecosystem LTER, Massachusetts, United States - Salt Marsh Sediment SW1603-80 ... | reverse complement strand
TAAATGCGTTTCATTAATATACTTCTGCTGGTTTCTTTGTTTTTCATATTTTCCCTGAATTGTACTATTGACAAACCGGTCCTTCCACGCTGGACAACCCATATTCTGGTACCATTGATTAAAGAAAAAATTGAATTTGCGGACAGGTTCGCCAATGACAGTACTATTGTTGTGAAAGGAGACAGCCTGTTTCTGGAGCTGTCCGGTGATTTTGATCCGGATACCCTTACATCCGCAGATCTGAATCTGCCGGGAGTAGATTCCACCACCAGTTTTTCACTGAAAAAAATTCAACTCGATTCACTGAATACTATCTCAACCGGGGAGATCAATGTTACCGAACTGTTGCCTTTCCTGAGCATGCGGATAGGGCAGACCGTAACCGTTCCCGATACCACCATCGGATCCGACATCATCCTTAATGACTCCAGCGCCTTTAAATCCATGAAGGTGAAGAACGGAACCGTTACACTGACCATTTATAATAATCTTCCGATTACCATCGCTCCAACATCACCCTCCGGAAGCAGTATTGATATTGCAGTCTACAATGCGGCAACCGGGACGCATGTGACTGACATTTCCATAACCGATACCATACCACCGGGCGGCTCTGGCAGCGGGACGGGGCCCCTGGGATCCGGGGATGGCTGGATTCGCATCCCTTTGAGGCTGGATTACCAGATTCATTTATTGTCCGGTACAATATTTATTTCCCAGAGCGCCCTCGATTCCTGGAATTTTCAGGTGGATCTGTCCTTTAGAAACCTGGAAGTAGAAGAAATTACCGGGCGGGTTACCTCCCAGTCCTTTGACAATACCCTCCGTATCGGGGTGGAACAGGAAGACCAGGTGATTGAAGCGGTTATTGACAGCGGTTCAATTGAGCTGAAATTCTATAATCAGTTACCGATTGTTGCCCGGGTTACCTGCACAGTTCCTGACATCCGCAATGAAAATACCGGACTACCCCTGCAAAAAACACTAGAAATACAACCCAATGACAGCAGTATTCAAAATATTCAGAATTTGCATGGTTACCGAATTTACAACTCCCGGAATCACGGGCAGCCTATAGACACATTAACTATTATTACGCAAGCTTCATCTGATACCGGATATGTTACATTAAAAGAAACCGATGAAATTGCCGTAAGAGTACAGGTGTCCAAAATCCTTTTCAGCTACCTGAAAGGGATTTTATCGCCGGACTCCCTGGCACTGGATCCTCTGGTAGTGAATGACATTGTGGATTACGATGGATTTAATCAGGGGTTTGAACTGAAAGGCGTTCAGCTAATTCTGGGGTTGCAGAACGGTTTAAATATAGAAAACCTCGTTTTAACCGGCAGAATTGCAGGCTACCGGAAAGATGCTGCCGGCCAGTATGTTGACTCTGCATTTGTGACCATCGATCCCGAGAGAATTATTTTTGGAAATAATTCCATTTTACTGAGCGGACCGGCGGTAGATGCACTGGTAAATCTCCTTCCCAATGATCTGAAGGCGGAAGCAAATCTTGCATACAGTGGGCAGGCAGAGGTGGCCGGCGGCGACCGCATTGCCGGAAATTATCTGTTTACTTCACCCTTCCAGGTCCGCATATCCCAGCCGACAAGCATTGAACTTGACCCCGATACTTTAAGTGAAGTGGATCCGAATTTCCGGGAAGCTGCCCGCGAAAATATTCAGCAGGCACTGCTGAGCGCAACAGTATTAAATGCTGCTCCTCTGAATGGACAATTTCAGCTGTTTGTCAGCCGGAACTTCACCCGAAAAGACCTTTATGATACCACCGGAAATTTTAACCCAAATCTGGAATTCATAAAAGAAATTGACATACCCCCGGCCCAGGTGGATCCGGCGACTGGTTTTGTCATACAACCTGCCGAACAGGAATTCAGCTTTCCATTGAGTCAGGAAGAAATTGCTCTGTTCGGCCATCCACCTCTCCGCCTGGGATTACTTTTAAAACTGGATAATACCAACGGTTTTGTGGTTTTACGGGGAAGTGATTATGTGGAATTTTCCGGTAATATTATAACTGAACTGTTAATTAAAGACAATTCCTATGAGTACAAATGAAAAAATATAATCTTATATCACTGCTATTATTGATTTTGATACCTGGATATCTTGTATTTGGTCAGGATATTTATAACGCCCGCAGTCTGGGCATGGCGGGAAGTAATGTAGCCATTACAGAAGCCAATGAGTATATAGGGAATAATCCGGCCGTTCTTGCTCTCAAAAACAGCTTTAATTTCGAGCTTCAACTGGCTTCGGCACATATTATGCTCCATAATAACAGTTACTCATTAACCGAATATGACAAATATTTTACCACCGGAGACTCTCTTACCCAGACGGATATAAATAATATTTTCTCCAAAATTCCCGATAAAGGATGGCGGGGGGATTTTATGCTGGGAGCCCGGGCATTATCCATTTATTCCCGACCCTTCAGCCTGACGGTGGGAGGTGGAGGCAACGGCTATCTGAATTTCCCCAAGGACCCTCTCAAATTCCCTTTTTATGGTAACGCCACAGGCGAGGTATATAAAATTGATGACCTGGAAAGCGAAGCCTGGGCTGGAGGTTCGGTCGATTTTGGCTTCGCTCTTCCGATAACTCAGTGGACACCCGCTGAATTCGATTTCTTTTCCGTGGGCATCACTGCAAAATATATTGTGGGTGTGGAATATTTTAATATAGAACATTCGGAAGGCACGGTTATAACCACAAGTGACTATCTACTGGCCGATGCCCGGGTGGAGAGCCGCAGAAGTGAGGGAGGGAGAGGTTTCGGAATCGATGTAGGTATCCTGGGAATCTATGAAAAAAAATGGAACATATCATTTCACCTGACAAATGTGCTGGGAAATATCAGCTGGAACCGTAACAACGAAATGAATATTTTTTATTATAAATCTGATTCTCTATTTAAACTGAATGATATCGGAGATCTTTCTCAGGCGGATATGGACACAACTTTTTCCATCACTAAATTCCATACAGCATTACCCCGCAAGGCAACTTTTGCCGTGGGTTACCTGTATGCACCCAACCTGGTTTTCACTGCCGCATACAAACAGGGATTGAATGAGGCATATGGCAACAGTATTGTTCCCCTGCTGTCGGCAGGAACAGAATATTCACCCCTGCCTTATCTTCCCCTGAGAGCGGGCATAGCGGTGGGTGGCAAATATGGATTTGCCCTGGGTCTGGGACTGGGGTTGGATCTCAAGTACTGGCAATTGAATCTGGGTTATCTCAATCACAACTTCCGCTGGTTCCGGGGCGCAAGGAGTATTGATTTAGCCCTCACAACCCAACTCCGATTTTAATATCATTTCCCGTGAATTCACATCAATAAAGACCAGCTGACAGTTCTCCCCGCCGGCCTTATCTTTAATGCTCAGGAAGGTAAGATTGTCTGATTTTACCCAACTTCTCTTCTGCCGGGATAAACCTTTAACGCTTCCCGCAGAATTTGCATGGAACGTCTCATGGATTCCACATTCAGAACGAAGGCTATTCTCACTTCATCCATACCTTTTCCGGGTGTTGCATAAAATCCATTTGCCGGAGCCAGCATGATAGTTTCCCTGTCAAGATTAAAATCTTTAAGAAGCCAGACCGAAAATTTATCCGCATCATCCACCGGCAGTTTTACAATAGTATAAAACGCCCCCTGCGGTTTCAGTGCAATCACACCGGGAATATCAGAAAGTTCCTCAAAAACCGCATCCCGCCGGGCTCGGTACTCCTGCACTACCTCATCAAAATACGAAGCCGGAGTATTTACTGCAGCCTTGGCTGCAATCTGTTCCATGGTAGGTGGACAAAGGCGAGCCTGCCCCAGCCTGAGACCGGCATCCAGTATCTTTTTGTTATGCGTTACCAGACAACCGATCCGCGCCCCGCATACGCTGTATCTTTTGGAGATACTATCCAGTAATATCGCACGATCTTCAATTTCCGCCAGGTGCATCACAGAGGTATAAATGGCATCATCATAAATGAACTCCCGATACACTTCGTCGGAAAATAAAAAAAGATCATAATCCCTCACCAGATTCTTCAGGTCCAGCATTTCCTGCTTGGTATACACATAGCCAGTTGGATTATTGGGTGTGCATATCATAATGGCTTTGGTACGGGGACTCATTTTGTGTTCTATCTCTGAAGTAGGAGGCAATTTAAAACCATTCTCGATGCGACTGGTAACCGGTATTATCTTAACTCCGGCTTCCCGTGCAAAACCATTGTAGTTGGTATAAAATGGCTCAGGTATGATGATTTCATCTCCCGGGTCCATGGTAGTCATCATGGCAAAGATAATCGCTTCACTGCCCCCATTCGTTACCAGAATTTCATCGCTGGCCACATGAATATCAAAGCGGGTATAATATTTTACCAGTTCCTCCCGGTAATCCCACAAGCCGGCAGAATGACCATAGGGCAGAATGTCAAGTGTATGATTCCGGAAAGCATCGAGAAAAGCCCGGGGCGAATGGATGTCCGGTTGACCGATATTAATATTATAGACATGAATCCCCATCCGGTTTGCTTCCTCCGCAAACGGTACCAGTTTGCGAATGGGAGAGGAGGGCATCAGGTGCGCACGTTCTGATAAATCAGGCATTCCATTCTCCTTATTTGCTTTAATACTTCGACATGCCGTTTAGTTCTACCGGTTCCAGATATCTCTTTACTTCCTCAGGGCTGGCATACACATAGCTTAACCACTGATTATATTGAGGGTCTTTTCCCCGGACAACATCCGAATATTTGGCCGAAAGCTGCCGAGTGATTTTGCCGGGCCGGCCATTACCCATTTTATATTCCTTCCACTGGGAAGGATTCTTGTTCTGATCCCGGCCATCAGTTACGCAACAGATAGGGGTAACTTCCGCCGCCGTACCGGTAAAAAACAGTTCATCGGCATTCAGAAATTCATCCAGAGTAACAGGCCCTATGGTAACATCATAACCCAGGTCTCGGGCCAGTTCCATTATGGTCCGACTGGTAATCCCCGGTAAAACAGATTCTGTTTCATCATTCGTTTTCAGTTTATTATTTTTCACGGCGATGATATTTTCTCCCGGTCCCTCAGCCACACGTCCTTCCAGATTCAGAAAAATCGCCTCATCATATCCCAAGGAGCGGGCATAACTTCCGGCGATATTGGACTGGGCATACATTCCACCGATCTTGGCTCTCATGTCGATCTGGGTGGGATGGATTCTCTTACTGGTAACAATAAGGGTGCGTACACCTTTTTCCTGGCTTTCTTCACCCAGATACGCACCCCAGGCCCAGCAACCAACGGTCAACTCAACTGGTGATGCCTTGGGGACCAGTCCCAGATTACCATATCCGAAAAACAGATTCGGCCTGATGTAAGCTGCTCTCAGACGGTTTTCCTTCATCACCAGTTTTATGCTATCAATTATTTCTCCTTTGGTATATGGGGCTTTCATATTGAGAACCATTGCCGAAATAAAAAATCGATCGATATGATCTTTTAACCTGAAAACAGCCGGACCGGCTTCGGTGTCATAAGCACGGATTCCTTCAAAAACAGAGCTACCATAGTGCAGTGCATGGCTCATTACATGTATATTAGCAGTATCCCAATCATACATTGTTCCCATGTGCCAGAATTTCTTTGCACCCGGAAAAAACTTGGTATCAAACATTACCACCTCCGCCAGTTTTCTTAAATTCAAAAGATAAAAAAACCCGGCGTGCCAACCGGGTCCAGAAAAAATTATAGTCTTGGTAAAGTCAATAAATACAAGAATAACATTCTGCTTCCCTATTAAAATCACATAAAAATTTTACTTAGGGTGCCATATGAAGTCAAGACAAATAAAAATTTGTAGAGATGCTGAGCGTATGATTGGCACTCTGCCAATTTCTATTGAAGGTAAGGAAAATCTGGAAATTAAACCGATGCCTCAGATGGATTTTTTCTTTCCTGATTCCCGTAATTCTGCAAATTGATCAATAAAATCCAGTGCTCTTCCGATGCCTTTGCCCAGCCAGGCACCTCCATCAATGGTCAGACATTCGCCGGTAATATAAGACGCGTAAGGAGATAAGAGGTAAATAACAGCATCCGTCACCTCACTGGTAGTGGCAAAGCGCCCCATGGGAATTTCTTCTATAATTTTTTGGGCAATTTCGGTGGTGGGCCATAACCTTTGCCGGGCACCGGGTGTATCAAAAGGCCCTGGTGCAACTGCATTGATTCTGATACCATAGCGGGCCCATTCCACTGCCAGAGTTCTGGTCATAGCCAGGACACCCGCCTTGGCACTGGCACTGTGAATGGTACCCGGTCCACCCGTCCAGGCATAAGTGGCTAGAATATTCAAAATGTTTCCCCGTTTCTGCCTGATCATCTCCAGTCCGAAAATCTGGGAACAATAGAAAGATCCATTCAACACAATATCTATTACCGATTTCCAGCCACGCAGGGGTAGTTTTTCTGCAGGATAGATAAAATTTCCGGCGGCATTATTTATCAGAATATCGATTTGACCGTACATCTCCAATATCTGTGCCTTCACACTTCTGATCTGATCGGGCTCCCGGATATCACAAGTCTTGCTGATGACATCAGGAGTAATCTGCCTGATTTCTTTCTCCCCCTCCTGCAGATGTTCTTGATTGCGGCTTATGATCGCAATTTTTGCTCCCAGGCCGGCCAACTTTTTTGCGATTTCCTTACCCAAACCGGTTCCACCACCGGTGATGACCGCCACCTTCTGTGAAAAAATTTTATTCTGAAACATAACCCCTCACCATAATTATTTTGTATATTGTTTAAAATGAATTATTGTCAAACTGAAGAGTTTTAATTATTAAAATTTATTGTATGATAATATCAATTTAAAAAATCAAATTTCAAAATATTACCCTAATCTGGCACAATTTTATTTACAAAATATACTTCAATATTTATGAAAAAAATCATTTAAGCACAGAAGAATGCTCAAAACATAAATAAAGTAAGTGTTTTTGACATTTTTAATTTTCAAAAATTCATTGACATTTCAAGCTTATTTTATTAAACTTTTCATTATCTTTACCTGATTTTACGCCATGTAAGTCTAAAAAAATTGGAAACTTACAAATATTAAATCATGCGGAGGCAAAATGGCTGCTAAAGGTTCTAAAGGGTCTATTATTCTGGAGATCCTTATTATTCTGATGGCCTTATTGTTGGTAGCGGTGATTATTGTGCCCAATCAGATCTGGGAGAAGGAAAATCGGATTACATCTGGGTGCAGACACAACATGAATTCACTTTATGAAGCGGAACGATTTTATTATCAGAAAAATAATATATATACAGATTCTCTCTCAAAAGTGTTAAACTTTATTCAAGCGGATTCGGGGCTCAATAGACTGCAGACTCTTGTTTCATTAACCAACAGTTTTACCAAAGTACTTAACAATATTCTGACCATCCCAAGTATTGAAAATATTTCCATAATTTCGCAGGCGTCATCGGAAATCAGGCAGGATCTGATCGGTAATGAAAGATATTTTCGTAAATACGCGGATATTGATTCCACCAGCAGTCAAATAGTGCGTGAAATATCCAGGCTGGATTCCAGCAGCATTCTTCCGAATTTCTCACGAGTCAAATTGTTTGTGGATTCCTTGAGAGATCTCAAAGAATCCGTAAGTGACCATTCGTTGCAGGTAGCCATTTTAAGAGCCATAAACTCGGTTGATTCATTATCACTTTACTATCCCAAAATTGAAAAAACCGCATTTAATGAATTCTGGCAGGGAGAAAATAACAAGATAAACAACTTCATCAGCAGAATCCGGACAACAGACATCAGTACCGTATCCACTGTACCGGAGCGGTTAAAAAAATTCATTGAACAAATTAATAACAACGAAAAGCTTCTGAATACGTCAAATGAGCAAAATGACAAGGAAAAACTGGATGTGGAACGGCAAAATCTGACTGAACTGCATCAGAAATTCCTTTCACCTGAATATTTCATGATTACAAAACGGTACAGTCTAACCAAACTTAACGAGACCGATTCAATCTTAATTAATCTCTCCCAGGAAAACTTCACCTGCCCGGATGCCAAAACCATTTATATGATTGACACCACCAACAACCGGTTGACGGTTGAATGTCCGAACTTACTGAATACCTTTCATGAATGGTTCATGAATGATGTAGAACCTATTCGGAACAGGCCGGTATATGGTCAGATGGACAGCATCAACTCCATCATTCAGCAAACCAAGGCTGTTCTTGATCAAAACAGAGGATTGTTAAGGAGGTATACTGAAGTACTTTTAATGATTAAGGAGCTATCAGTTGAAATGGATCAGATGGATGATGTTACTTTTTACCGCTATGTCATTACCACCCAATCATTCATTCAGCTGGTGGAAAAAGATAAACGGTTATCCATTTTGAAATCGTCAATTGAAGACATGTTGAATCCACTGGACACTCTGGCTGCAAGGATCCAGCACAGAAACATCTCTGACCTGGAACAACAGCTGAATTATTTCAAGGGTAAACTTCAGGCTCTGGATTCCACTATTAACGATATGAGGTTACCGGCAAGTATCCGTAGACGGGTTGTGAGCAACGATGAGCCTTTCCAACCGGTTTTCGGTATTATGACCGAGATGAAGAACGGTTTCGATCCCGCCCATGGTGCAGTTTATGCACAGGTATCTGACAAACTTGAGAAAGATCTGTTGCACGCCATGGAAGGAATAAGTGAATCGGTATATGTCATTTTTAAAGAAGTACACATAAATCACGGTTATATATTCAATAGCGAAAAGAGCTGGGAACAAGAGCAATGAGGTAAAACAGTGTCAGATATTGCCGCTATTTCTTTAAGAGAGGACTCCCTCCTGTGGGCGGAGATCTCACACAGCAACCATATAATTCAGATTAAAAAGGCAGTGTTTGAAACACTGCCTGTATTTATAAATCACAAGACTATCCAGGAGAGAAGTACTCTCCCCACTCTGGTTTCTTTCCTGAAAGAGCTGGTAAAAAAAAACAACCTGACTACCGGTATAGTTCATCTAACTATACCCGGTCGCTTCGCCATTATTAAAAAAATTGCTGCAGATGCATCAATTCCCGGCGAAAACCTTACCGAACTCGTTTATTTTGAATTTGAAAAATCCTGGGAGGAATCCAGTCAAAACTACCGGATTTATCTGCCTGAGGGTAAAACACTGCAGAATCCGGATGGAGAGATCCTGGCGATTGCCATGCGGAAGAAGACACTTGAATTTTTTGACTCTATCTTCACCGAAGCACAATTACCTTTAGAGGTGATCACTCCCAGCTGTTTTTCGGTAGAGGAACTTTTCAAAGCATTTTTTCCCAAAGCAACCGGACAAAATATCCTGCTGGGGTGGAACCGTAGAGGATTCGATGCCATAATTACAGACGGACAGGATTTTCTCAACTATTTTTTCCGGCCATACAATATTAAACTTGATCCCATTGAACAGGTGTCCGAATTTGATTTGGCTAATGGATTTTCCAACCTGATCTTCGATATTCAGCACCCATCCATTATTGAACATTCGATTTATGATATACAAACCATTTATAATTTCGGGTATTACTTCAAAACCGAATGGCTGGATTTCATGCGCAGCAGAATTCAGGTTCCTATTAATGTATTTAATTTTGATGTGACCACTACTTTCCAGATCACCAGCCTGGATTCCCGGATAACTCCGGAACAGATTTACAGATATATTGAACCCATTTCGGCACTCATTTAATCAGGAAAATTTAAAAATGGCTAAAATAAATCTTAAAACCGCATCACCTCTCCCTGAACCGGAGAAATCGGAAAAAACAAAAACCATCAGGGAACAGGAACACAAGAAACCTCAGGTAACCGAAGAGAATGAATTTCAGGAAACTATAAGCACGGAAGAACCGGTTGAACAAACTATTCAGAGCGAAGACGGCGATACTTTTACATTTGAAGCAGTAGAAGAACCAAAGAAACCGGCTGGAGCCAAAGCAAAAAAAATGCGTTTCCGGGAAAATGGTTTATCTGATTTATCCGGTGAGACGGACCAAAAATGGGGTGGAAATTCCACCGGCGGATGGAAAAAATTTATTGTACTCGCGGGGATCCTGCTGGTTTCAATTATTGCCGGCTATGCTCTTTACCAGTATTCCGGTATATTTAATAATTTACCATTTCTAAAAAAGAAGGCAGCCGTAAAACAAGCACCGGTTGAAAGGCAGGCTCCGGTTTCTGAACCCGCTGCCGGTCGTCTCACTGCGGTATTTCAGAAAAACCTGGGGATCAATTCCTATCTGAATGCCAGCCTCCAGCAGATTATCTCAAATAAGAGCAGTGCTGTCCGTCTGGCCCTTATTGTAATAACCCCTGGAGAAATCAATATAACCGTATTTTCTGATGCAACAGACAAAATTGCCCGCTATAAAAATGATCTGAATAAAAGTTTACCTAATCTCAACTTTACAACACTTTCCAGCCAAACAAAAATGATAAATCGCACTCAGATGGTTTTTGTCGATCTAAGTACCAAAATAGCACCTTCTCTACTGCCCACTTCCTCAGCCACTGTTACTACCGTGAATCCGCCCGCCTCTTTTGATAAGGAAATAGGCAGTTTATCAAAAAAATACAGAGTTACCCTGAATTATTTAAAAGCGGGAAAAGTAATAGATACCGCACAGTTTCAGACCAACCATTTTTATCTCAATGTGAATGGGAAAAAAGAGGGAATTTTAAATTTTATAACGGATATATCCACATCTTTTCCCGCTGCTCAAATTACAAAGATGGCATTAAATCCTTCAAATCTGGCCACATATTCAGACAGTTATTTATCAGCCAGGATAAATATATCTTATATTAATCCCAAATAAATGGACTTATGCGAGTTATTTCCGGGAAATACAAAGGACGACACCTGTACTCGGCAAAAAATCAAACTATTCGTCCCACAACCGATCGTATTAAAGAATATATATTCGATATATTAAGTGATTTCCTGAATGACGCACGGGTACTCGACCTTTTCGCAGGATCCGGAAATCTCGGGATCGAAGCTCTCAGCCGCGGAGCCAACCATATAACATTTGTGGATATATCACACAATTCTCTTAAAGTGCTGAAAAAGAATCTCCTTAGAATAAAAGTACAGGAAAATTATACGGTGGTTCAGAAGAATGCATTAACCTTTCTACGGCAAAACAAGGAATCATATGATCTGATTTTTGCAGATCCACCATTTAAGTGGAACCATTATATCGAATTATTACCCCTGGTTTTCCTGAAAGAAAACCTATCGGAGTACGGATTGTTTGTTCTGGAAAGTGAAAAATCTCATGAAATTGAATGGGAAACTAATATTTATGAGATCATCAGGCAGAAAAAATTTGACAGGAGTTTAATCACTTTTTTTGGCCGAAAGGGATTGTCATGAAAAGAGCAATTTATCCCGGAACTTTCGATCCCATTACCCATGGTCATATGGATATCCTAAACCGGGCCATTAAATTATTTGACGAGATCATCGTCACAATAGCCAATAATCCGAACAAAAATCCGCTGTTCAGCACGGAGGAACGGAAAAGTCTGATTGAAAAGGTTCTGGAAAATCATGAGGACAAACACAAAGTGATAATTGAGGGATTTGACGGACTGCTGGTGAATTTTGCCAGGAATAAAAAAGCTATTGCCATCATCCGCGGTCTCAGGGCTGTTTCGGACTTTGAATATGAGTTGCAGATGGCATTAATGAACCGAAGACTGGCCGACGAAATTTCCACCGTGTTCATGATGCCCCATGAAAAATATACTTATCTGAACTCAACCATTGTGAAAGAAGTTGCCCGTCTGGGAGGAGATATTTCCAATTTTGTGCCTCATCCCGTGGAGGAGGCTCTGATGGAAAAGCTAAAAAAACAGCACTGACGTTCCATCGGGCCGTCCTGGTTTCTGACCCCTTTACTCCTTTTTATTAAAAAAGAAATACATTGAAAGACTACTAAATATTATTAAATTTAGCTTTTATTTCTATATTAAACAGTACAAAGGACATGACATGGAGCTCGTTGAAAAAATCAGAAAACAGGCACAACAGAAAATTAAATCCATAGTATTGCCCGAAGGCAGCGAAGAACGCGTTATTCAAGCTGCCTTCAACCTGAAAAACGGGAAAATAGCTGAACCCATACTGCTGGGGTTTGTTGATGAAATTAACAGCCGGGCAAAAAAAATCGGAAAAGAGATTAATAACATCCAGATAATCCAGCCTGACCGGCATCCGAAATTCAGTAAGTATACAGAGCAATATTATCAGCTCCGGAAAGAAAAAGGTATGACCCCTGAAAAAGCAGACGAGACCATTAAAAACACCCTCTATTTTGGAGCCATGTTGGTCAGAGAAAACCTGGCAGCCGGGGGGGTGGCGGGATCTGTAAATACCACCGGAGATGTTCTGCGCGCGGCTATACAGATTATCGGGCTTCGCCCGGATGTAAAGGTGGTATCCAGCTGTTTTCTGATGGTACTTTCAGACGGCAAAATACTGACCTTCGCAGACTGTGCAGTGATACCGGATCCCACACCGGTACAACTTGCCAGCATCGCCATCAGTTCGGCCTATACCCACCGGAAACTGGCCGGAACCGAACCCAGAATCGCCATGCTGTCTTTTTCTACCAAGGGAAGCGCCTCTCATCCGCTGGTGGAAAAAGTTCTGGAGGCTACTGATCTGGTCAGAAAGACGGCTCCCGATTTACAAATAGATGGCGAACTTCAGTTCGATGCGGCATATATACCCGAAATAGGAAAAAGAAAAGCACCCCTGTCAACTGTGGCCGGAAACGCCAATGTATTTATCTTCCCGGACCTGAACGCCGCAAATATCGGCTACAAGATGGTGCAGCGCCTGGCCATGGCCGACGCAGTAGGCCCGGTCATTCAGGGCCTGGCCAAACCATACAACGACCTCTCCAGAGGATGCAGCGTCGATGATATTGTAAATGTGGCGGCCATCTGCAGTATACTGTCCGAATGAGAAATATCTTTCTGAAGGGGATAATGAAATGAAATTAGCAAGCCGTATTAACCGCATAGAAACCTCCAAAACCCTGCAGGTAAAGGAAAAGGCGCTGGAACTGAAGGCGCAAGGAATAGAGGTCATCGATCTGACGGCGGGCGAGCCGGATTTCCCCACACCACCTTCTGTCTGCCAGGCCGGGATTGAGGCAATACAGCAGGGATTTACCAAATATACTGCCAATAATGGTATTCCCGAATTACGAACAAAAATCGCCCAAAAATTTGCAAGAGATAATAATCTGAGCTATACTCCGGAGCAGATTATTGTATCCAGTGGTGCCAAACAATCCATTCTCAATGCCCTGTTGGTTATGGTAGAGGAAGGCGATGAAGTTATCATTGGTTCCCCTTACTGGGTGAGCTATCCAGAACAGATTAAGATCGCCGGAGCATCACCGGTAATAATCGATACGGCGACAACCGATTTCAAAATACAACCCCGGCAACTTGAGCAAAATATTTCATCCCGCACAAAGGCAGTTATTCTCAATAGCCCCTGCAATCCCACCGGGGTGGTTTATACTGAGCCGGAAATCCGGGATCTGGCCGATATTCTGCTGCAAAAGGATATCTGGATTATCAGTGATGAAATATATGAGAAAATAATTTTTGATCACCTGCATCATATCAGTGTGGCCACATTCGGAAATCTCATTGAAAAGTCCGTGGTCATTAACGGATTTTCCAAATCGTATTCCATGACCGGCTGGAGGCTGGGTTATGCTGCGGGACCACTTGCGGTGGTAAAAGCCATGTCTAAAATTCAGAGTCATTATACATCCAATGCCTCCTCCATATCTCAGAAAGCTGCCGTTGCAGCATTGAACGGTCCGTCGGAAGAAATTGAAAAAATGAGAAGGGTATTTGAAGAAAGAAGAAATTACATAAAATCCGTTCTGGATAAACGCTCTTATTTTTCTTATGTCTATCCGCAGGGAGCCTTTTATTTTTTCATTGATATATCTGCTGTCTTCGGAAGCAGAGGCGGAGAGAAAATGATTGAAAATTCACTGGATGTATGCTCCTTTTTAACGGAACACTATCATTTAGTTACTGTTCCAGGTATTGCCTTCGGAGACGACCGGCATCTGAGGATATCCTTTGCCGCTTCTCAGGAATCACTTGAGATCGGCATGAGGAAACTGACAGAGGCCATGGATCACCTGATGGAACGGAAGTAGCATATCCGGGAAGGGAGAAAAGGATGCCTACCTATACTTACAAATGCACCCAATGCGGAATGCAGTTTGAAAGTTTTCAGAGAATTGTAGATCCGCCTCTGGAGAACTGTCCCTCCTGTCATGGAATGTTAAAACGGATTATTACCGGCGGTTCAGGACTGATATTTAAAGGATCAGGTTTTTATATCACCGATTATGCCCGTAAAAACTCAAAGGGAAACAGCACTGAAAGTGTTGAGAAAAAACCGCAAAATAAACCGGAGAAGGATTCTTCAAAACCCTGATTTTTGCAATAGAAGTTTAACCACTGCAATACAAAATTTTCTTCCATCTAACTAAATGGCACCCTGAGTGTACATATAAGAATGTCAAATCCTAGCATAAAATATATGAAAGCTGTAGTCGCAGAAAGTCCCGGCGGACGGGAACAAATTCGTATTCAGGATTTTCCCCGCCCTGAACCTGCGGAGGAGGAACTCCTGGTGAAAGTTAAAGCGACGGCAGTAAACCGGGCGGATATTCTTCAGCGTCAGGGAATGTACCCACCCCCGCCCGGCAGCAGTGAACTCCTGGGACTGGAGATGAGTGGGGTGGTGGAATATGCCGGGAAGAAATGTAAACACTGGAAAACCGGAGACGAAGTATTTGGATTATTGCCGGGCGGGGGCTATGCCCGTTATGCGGTAATACATCATCAGATGGCCATGAAAAAGCCCGAAAATTTAAGTTTTGAAGAAGCAGCCGCCATTCCGGAAGTTTTCCTGACCGCTTTTCTGGCGGTTGTCTGGCTTGGAAAACTTCAAAGAGATGAAATTATCCTGATCCATGCGGGAGCAAGTGGTGTGGGTACCGCAGCCATTCAGCTGGCCAAACACATTGGAGCCCGTGTCATTATCACTGCGGGATCCGAGGAAAAAATAAACAGCTGCATCAGATTGGGTGCCGATGAAGGAATTAATTATAAGAAAGGGAAATTTCAGGAACCGGTAATGGAAATGAGCAAAAACAGGGGTGTAAATGTCATCATTGATTTCGTGGGACAGTCATACTGGGAGCAGAATATGGAGGTTCTGGCTCCCGACGGCCGGATCGCAATTCTGGCCACCATGGGGGGATCAGAAGTTTCCAGATTTAGTCTCCGGCAGATCATGCAAAAACGGGCAACCATTATGGGATCTACCCTCAGAAACCGCCCCTTGTCCTATAAAATACACCTGACCAAAGAGTTTTCAGATTATACCCTTCCCCTGTTAACAGATGGAACCATACATGCAGTTATTGATAGGGTGTTTCCCTGGGAAAAAGTCAGAGAGGCCCATCGCTACATGGAAGAAAACCGCAACACAGGAAAGATTGTCCTGAAGGTATCCGAATAAAATGCTTTGAAAATTCATACTTGTATTCCCCGCATATCCACGTTAATTTTTCCTTTCAATTAATGCTTGAATTTATTATTTGAATACGGAGGACTCCATGTCAGAGAAGATCAATGTACCTTCAGAGGGAAAACCCATCACACTTGTAAATAATCAGCTCCGGATTCCTGATCAGCCCATAATTCCTTTTATTGAGGGAGACGGTATAGGTCCGGACATCTGGAAGGCTTCTAAACTGGTATTCGATTCGGCAGTCCAGAGAGCCTATGGTAAAAAGAAAAAAATCGCCTGGATGGAAATATTTGCCGGAGAAAAGGCTAAACAAATGTATGATGAATGGCTACCGGCCGAAACGGTTGAGGCCATCCGCAAATATTATATCGCCATCAAGGGACCTTTAACCACACCGGTGGGGGGAGGATTCCGCAGCCTTAATGTGACTCTCCGGCAGGTACTGAATCTTTACGCCTGTATCCGGCCGGTTAAATATTACCAGGGAGTCCCCAGCCCGGTACGTAATCCTGAGCGAATGGATGTAATCGTATTCAGGGAAAACACCGAAGACGTTTATTCTGGGATTGAATGGCAAATGGGAAGCCGGGAAGCACTGAAGATTATCGATTATCTGAATAATGAGTTCAAAACCAATATTCCGCTGGATGCCGGAATTGGAATTAAACCCATCAGTAAAACCGCTTCACAGAAACTGGTAAAAAAAGCCGTGGAATTTCTACTGCAGAATAACAGGCCATCGCTGACCCTGGTCCACAAGGGGAATATCATGAAATATACCGAGGGTGCCTTCAAGGAATGGGGATATCAGCTGGTGAAGGAAAATTATCAGGAATATTTTATCACCGAAGATGAATTATGGGAAAAGTACGACGGTAAAATTCCTTCCGGAAAAAAAGTTGCCAAAGACCGTATTGCAGACAACATGCTACAGCAGATCCTAACCCGGACAAATGAATATAGTGTCATTGCCACCCCGAATCTGAACGGGGATTACCTGAGCGACGCCTGTGCCGCACAGGTAGGAGGGCTGGGAATGGCTCCCGGAGCCAATATCGGGGATTATCACGGTCTGTTTGAGGCCACCCATGGC
>Ga0315555_1001495_pt1 | contig 16884 bp, 14 predicted proteins | sample SalMarSW160380MG_FD_202113 | JGI IMG/M metagenome (GOLD analysis project Ga0315555, IMG submission 202113) | Salt marsh sediment microbial communities from the Plum Island Ecosystem LTER, Massachusetts, United States - Salt Marsh Sediment SW1603-80 ... | reverse complement strand
GGAATCCGGGCAACAATCAGGATCTGGCCACGATTTCCGGTATCTACGGAGCCTATCCGGTTCCCCGCGCCTTCGGCATTCCCCTGATCTACGGGGAGGACCGCTGGCCGGCCCTGGACCCGAAGCGCAGGCTCTCCCCGGAGGAGATCGAAAACCTCGAGGCCGGCAAAGTGCTGCAGAGTCCCGTGGTGGAGGACATCTTCCGGCAGATGGAGATCATCGAGCAGAGGTGGGGTGTGGTCCACGGCTACCTGAACTGGCAGGGAGTGCTGAACAACGCCTTCAACCTCCGAGGTCAGGAGATCTTCCTCGACATGTTCGACAAGCCGGATCTGGTGCGGCATTTTTTCACGGTGATCACAGAGGTCATGATAACCCTGGCCCGAGAGGTCCAGGAGCGGCAGCGGGCCTCGGGCTTCCCGGTCGATCAGTTCAGCGTGAGCAACTGCGTGATGAACATGATTTCCCCGGAAGCCTATGCCGAGTTCGTCCGACCCTTCGACCTAAAGATATCAGGGAGCTTCAAGCGCTTCGGGGTGCACACCTGCAACTGGGACGTCACGCCCTACATCGAGGTGCTCGCCGAGCTGCCCAAGCTCGGCTACCTGGACATGGGTATGATGAGCGACATGCGCCGGGTGCGGGAGACCTTCCCCGACACCTACCGGGCGGTTCTCTACTCCCCGGTCAAGCTGCAGGAGGGCGGTCTGGAGGAGATCCGGAAGGACATGGAGAAGATCTACAACGATCTGGGACCCTGCGATCTGGTGATGGCGGATATCCAGGCCTCCACCCCGGATGAGCGGGTCCGAGCATTGCTCGATATGTGCGCGGATATTGCGAGGAGAGAATAGAACAGAGGTGAAGACATGACAGCCAAAGAAAAACTGCAGTTGAGAGGAGTGATCCCGGCGATCGTTACACCGATGGATGAGCAGGGGAAGATCGATTTCGATCTCCTGGAAAAACAGGCCGCCTATCTTTCCGGGGCGGGTGTGCACGGCTTTTTTGTCGGCGGTACCACGGCCGAGGGCGCTTACCTGAGCACGGAGGAGAAGGGGGAGATCTTCAAGGTGGTGCGCCGGGTGACCGAAGGCAGGCAATTCCTCTGCGCCGCCTATATCCAGCCTTCCACCGCCGCCGTGCTGGAGCAGATGCGCGCCCTGGAGGCGACCGGGCCGGACTACATTGTCGCGGTGACGCCATACTACCTGGCGATGCGGCAGGAGGATATCCTGCAGCACTTCCGTCGTATCGCCGCCGCCGCGCCCGCCCCCCTGATCCTCTACAACATACCGGGGAACACCCACAATCCTATCGCCCTGGAAACCGTGGTCGGGCTGGCCGAAGAGAAAAACATCGCCGGAATAAAGGATTCCACCGGAAATTTCGTCGATTTCAGCCGGGGAGTGCTGGGCAAAAGCCCCGAAGGGTTTGTCTGGATCCAGGGGGAGGACTACCTTGACGGACCGGCTCTGATGATCGGTTGTCATGGAATCGTTACGGGGTTGGGCAACGCCCGCATCGAACCCTACCTCCGCATCTACCAGGCGGCCCGAGAGGCGGATTGGCAGACCGTACGGGAGTGTCAGGCTCGGATCAACACTCTATATGGAATCATCCGCTTATGCGGAAACTCCATCGCTGCCGCCAAAGCGGCAGCCGAGCTGGCCGGTCGGGGAAGCCGCTGGATGCGTCAGCACAGCCAGAGCCTCAGCGATACGCAGATGAAGGAAGTGGCCGGGATCTTGCGCGAGTTTGACTCAAAACCGGATTGATACCGAGAGAATGACTGCAGCCGCCCCGTAGTGGGCTTTCCGCCGGGCTTGGAGTCTTGAGGCTTACAGACCGTGCAGGGGCTGCCCTCCCTGCAGAACCCGGAGGATCTCCTCTGCCGCTTTCCGGCGCATCTCCCTCTCACTGTCCTCGCTGTACCAGGCCATGTGTGGAGTAAGGAGCACGTCTCTGCGCAGCAGGAACTCTACGGTCCTGGGATCCGAGTAATCGGGAGGCTCCTGCCAGAAAACGTCGCTTCCATAGAAGGAAACCCGTCCCTCGACCAGAGCCGTTTCCAGAGCCGCTCGGTTTACAAGGCCAGCCCGGCTGGTGTTGACCAGGACGAGCCCTCTGGCTCGCGCCAGCGTTTTCTTATCGATTATATCTCGGGTTTCGTGGTTCAGGGGAGCGTGGAGGCTTAGGATCTGGCAGCGTTCGATTAGTTCGGCGGGTGAACCCACCGACTCCCAGTCGCTCCGGGGCAAACCAGCCGTGGAAACGTAGGGGTCGTAGAACAGGATCCTGGCTACCAGCGGCTGCAGGCAGTGGGCGACCCTTCGACCGATCCGCCCCAGCCCAAGGATGCCCGCGGTCAAGGATGTTGGACGCCGGAGCTTCTCTGCGGACGCATCTTCGATCCAACGGCCTGTCTTTGCTGCCTCGGTCAGTGGAAAGAGCATACGCAACCCCGCCAGGATCAGCGCCAGGGTGTGGGCGGCGACTTCCTCGACGCAGTAATCCGGCACATTGGCGACGATTTTCCCGAGCTGCCGGGCCGCTTCTACATCTATATTGTCCACCCCCACACCGTATTTCACGATGACCTTGAGGTCGGGAAGCTGCTCCATGACCCGCCTGGATACCTGTGCGTAAGAGACGAGGAAGCCGAAGGCTCCTCTTCCGCGGCGGATCAGGTCATCCTCGCTTCGACAGAAGGTGGTATCCAGCGTAACACCCGCCGGTTCCAGCACCGTCGTCTCCTCCTCTATCGAGCCGTGGTGCATGTCGGTTATCAGCACTTTCATATCGTTCCTCTATTTCGAGATTTCCGGGCTATCCGCCGGTGATCCTCCCGCCGGCTTTGCGGAATCCGCCAATCTTGGATACAGATCCTTTATCCTTGGATAAAGATCACTGTAGATCCGCTCATAGATTCCGGCGTACCGGGGATGGGCGGAAGCGTCAGGCTCAACGGTTTCGACGATCCGGTTCCTGCCGACCAGAGTCTGGAAACAAGCAAATGCACCAACCGCCTTACCGGCCAGCCAGGCGGCGCCGTAGTCGCTGCCCCGCTCCTCGCCGATATATTCCACCGCGGAATCCAGGGCATCGGCCAGTATGCGCCGAAAGAGCGGGCTGCGCGCCGCTCCACCGGTCACCGGGATGCGACGATCCACGGTCACTCCCGCTTCCTCGAGCAGCAGCTTGTTTCTGTACAGGCTCAGGGCGATCCCCTCCATCGCCGATCGGTACATCTCCGCCCGGCCGTGACCGGGGTGAAGGCCGAAGAGCACCCCCCGGGCGTGGGGATCCCAGAGGGGTGCCCGCTCCCCCAGGAAGTGGGGAAGGGTGAGGAGCCCGCCGCAGCCTATCGGCACCCGGGCGGCCCGTTCCTCCAGCGCCTGGTGCTGAACGGTTCCCCCGGTGTTTTGCCCGTCGATTCCCCCCGCTATTCCCCCGGCGGAGAAGAACAGCTTCCGCAGCCAGTCCAGCACCATGCCGCCGGCCGCCAGGCTGGCGTTGATCAGGTAGCCGTTCGGATTCCAAGGCGCCTTGGTGACGTTCATGCCCCTGGGCCACAGGTCAGCCTCCGTGTAGATGCCCCAGCAGCTGGAGCTGCCCAGGGTCATGGCGCTCTGTCCGGCCTCCAGGCAACCGCAGGCCAGATATCCTGCGGCCGAATCGATCGTACCGACGGCTACGGGCGTTCCCCGGTTCAGCCCCAGCCGGGACGCCCCTTCGCTTGTCAGGCAGCCGGCAATCTCGTCACTGGCTAGCGGGTCGGGGAGCTTTGCCGAATCCAGTTCCAGTTCGTCGAGAATCTCACTATCCCAGCAGTTGCGCCGGATGTCATAGGCGATTCCGAACAGCCCGGCGTGGCTCACATCGGTGACCAGCCTGCCTGTCAGCCGGCCCACCAGACAATCCTTCAGGCTGAGTATTTTCTCCGCCTTGCCGTAGATGTCGGGGAGGTTGTTCTTGATCCACAGTGTCTTGATCAGCCCGTAGTAGGGATCCACGGGATTCCCGCTGAGCCGGAAGATGCGCTGCTCACCGATCCTGCGGCGAACCTCCTCGGCCTCGGAAACGGCCCGGCGGTCCATCCAGAGGATGCAGGGCATCAAGGCCCGGGCACGGGCATCCACGGCGACCGCGTCAGGGGCCATGGCGCTGACGGCGATTGCCTGCACCGCCGAAGAGCCGATGCCCGCGGCCTCCAAGGCGTCTGCGACGATCCGTTTCAGGGCGGTCAGAAAGATCGAGACCTCCGCCTCCCCCCGCGCCGCATCGATCTGCCGGGACGGCCCGCCGTACCCTCGACTGCAGCGGGCCAGGATCTGCCCGGCCTGGCCGAGCAGGGTAGCCCGAATCCCCGTAGTGCCCAGATCGATTCCAAGGAACGCCGCCATCTTCACTTCCTCGCCGCCATAACGGAACCTTACGGTTCGATCACGGCCTTCAGCGCCCCTCCCTCGGAGGCGTTTTTGAAGGCTTCGGATATACGCTCCAGGGGGTAGCGGGCGTCGCATATACCCCTCGTAAAACCCGAAGCGATCATCCGCATGGCCAGGCGGTTCTGGTAGAGGGTCGAGCCGTAGGTTCCGTGCACAGAGGCCAGCTTGTAGTGCAGCAGGTTGCTGTCGAAGCGGATCCGGGGTTGGTCGGGGGGAAGGCCGGCGAAGTAGAGGATTTTTCCGTACAGGCCGATCAGCTCCAGGGACAGCTCCTGGATTTCCGGGGAGGAGCAGGCCACGACCACCGCGTCGAAACCCTGCTTATCCGTGATCTCCCCGCTTCGCTCGGCCAGATCCTCCTCCGCATTGTTGATCGGGATGATTTCGGGGGGGAGGAGCCGCTTTGCCCGGGTGAGTTTTTCGGCGCGGATATCGGCCACGGCAACCTCCTGCAGCCCGCTGCGCAGAAGCAGCTTGGCCAGGAGCACGCCGATGGCACCGGCGCCGACCACCAGTCCCCTGCCCCCCAGGGGAACCGCACCCAGCCGCTTGAGTCCGTTCAGGGCGCAGGCCAGTGGTTCGGCGATCGTGTAGTCGGCCGGCTCCTGACCCGGCGGCAGGGGATCGGGCAGGGGGAAGACGATGCTTCTCACTCCCCGCGCCGGCACCCGCAGGTACTCGGCGAATCCGCCGGGGTAGTGATAGGCGATCGAGGTCTTGTTCGTACAGAACAAGCCGCGCAGGCAGTTGCTGCAGCGGCCGCAGGGAATGCCGGGAGTGACCATCACCATTGTTCCCGGCCCGTAGTCCACCTCCTCTGCGTGGATGCCGGCTCCAACCTCTTCGACCTTCCCCACGATCTCGTGCCCGATGACCGCGGGCAGCTCGATCTTCCGGTGGCCGTGGCGATAGATGCGCAGATCCGTACCGCAGATCCCGCAGGCCCTGACTCGGATCAGGATCTCCTCCGGCTTTATTTGGGGTTTCGGGATTTCCCGGATTTCGAATTGACCGGGAGCGACGAGCACCGCGGCTTTCATGGTTCAATCATGGTACGGCCAAGCGCTCCTGCGGGTCAATTGCACGTGCGGCTAAGCTTGTATAATCGCTGCCGGGTGATATGATAAGGACGGCCGGGCATGATGAACAAAGAGCTGCTGGAACTGCGCGGAATCATCACGGTGCTGAACACCCCATTCAACGATGATGATGCGGTGGATCTGCTCTCCCTGCGGAAGAATGTCCGCTATGCCCTGGAGGCCGGAGTGGCGGGCTTTCTAGTGCCGGCCATGGCCGGCGAGGTGGACAAGCTCTCCCTGGAGGAGCGGCGGCGGATCGTAGAGGCGGTGCTGGAGGAAAACGGCCATCGGGTACCGGTGATCGGAGGCGCCTCCGCCGCCACGGCGGAGGAGCGGAAAAGCATCGCCGCCACCCTGATCGAGCAGGGTTGCGACGGTATCCTGGCCAGCATCCCTTTCCAGGACGAGGTCCAGTATGAAAGGGACGTTCGCGTTCTGGACGCCCTGGGACCCGGTTTCCTGATGCTGCAGGACTGGGATTTCCAGGGATACGGTCTTCCGATTTCCCTGATCGCCCGCCTGTTCGATCAGGTGGAGAGCTTCCGCTGCCTCAAGGTGGAGGTGGTGCCGGCGGGGGTGAAGTACTCCGAGGTGCTGGCGATAACCGAGGGACGACTGCACGTTTCGGGTGGCTGGGCGGTGATGCAGATCATCGAAGCCCTGGATCGGGGTGTCCACGCCTTCATGCCTACGGGAATGCACGAGCTGTACACCCGCATCTACGACCTGTATCAGGCGGGGCGGAGACAGGAGGCCAGCGCCCTGTTCGAGCGGCTGCTCCCCGTGCTGGCCTTTGCAAATCAGCACCTGGACATTTCTGTGCATTTTTTCAAGAGACTCCTGTACAAACAGGGGATCTACGCCACCTCCCGTGTACGGGAACCGATCCTGCCCTTCGACCAGGTCCACGAAAAAGTGGCGGAGCAGCTGATTACAAGGACGATGGAGCTCTGCGAGCAGCTCCGGGATTTGACGGACCGTTCGCCGGGGCAAAGCATCATGGGAAAAGCTGTAAGGATATACTCTTTAGATCAAGGAGGTGAAACGTGATTCTGGACATTCTCACTAACCGCCAAAGATACGGGGGGATGCATCCCGGTATCGGCAGGGCGTTGGACTACCTGAGCAAAACGGATTTCACCGGCATGGCGGATGGAAGACAAGCGATCGACGGTGATGAGATTTACGCCCTGCTCATGACCTACAACAGCGAGCCGGAGACAGTGCGGAGCTTCGAGGCCCATCGCAGGTACATCGATGTTCAGTTCATCCTGGCCGGGCGGGAGACCATCTTCTGGGTTCCAACGGAGGAGCTGGCGGCGACAGGCGATTATTCGGATGAGAAGGATATCGTGTTCCTCTCCGGGGAGGCGCGGGCGCGATTGCAGCTGACCCCGGGCAGTTTCGCCGTGTTCTACCCGGAGGACGCCCACAAGCCCAACTGCGCCTGGGACGCTCCGGAGCGGGTTCGCAAGGTGGTGGTCAAGGTCCGGCTCGGTTGAGACATGAACGAAGCCGTCCGCGAGAAGTTCCGCTTCTTCGAGGAGTTCTGGAAGGAGGAGGGACCCTGTCCCATCCTGTTCACCGAGCCTCATCTCGCGAAGGGCAAGCCCTACCTGCGACACGATCTGGTAGAGCAGCATCGGGATGCGGAAAAACACCTGGAAGAGCGTCTTCTGGAGATTGAACCGCATCTCGAGCTGATCGACGACGGCATCCCCACGCTGCGCTCCGACCTTGGTACCACCCTGCTTCCCAGCGGTCTGGGACTGCGGATCGAGGTGCAGCCGGAGCTTCACCCCTGGCTGGCTGAGCACCTCGGTCCGGAGCAGTACGCGAAGCTCGAGATACCCCGGGACCCGGAGGATCTGCTGAAAAACGAGATGCGCTTCTCCCGGCAGTTTTACCAACTGTTCGAGCGGCGCCGGGAGGCCGGCCTCATCCCGGCGGAAGTGTACCCCTACGTCCCGGACACCCAGGGGATCTTCGACCTCTCCCACCTGATCGTGGGCACGGATCTGCTCTACCTGCTCAGCGACCGTGCGGAGCAGGTCCTGGCGATCCAGGAACGCAGTCTCCGGCTGTTCCTGACAGCCACCAGGTTCTTCAAGGACCTGCTCGGGGAACGGAGCGCTTCGATGGTGCACGGACACGGCATGCCGATCGGGATCTGGTTCCCCGACACCGGAGCCCGCATCTCAGAGGACAGCGCCACCCTGATCTCCGCCGACATGATCCGCACGTTTTGCCTGCCCTTCATCCGGCGGGCGGCCAAACCCTTCGGGCGTCTGTTCATGCATTACTGCGGATATCACCCCGGATTCCTGGAGATGCTCTGTCAGATGGAGGAGATCTCCACTCTGAACCTGGGAAACCCGGAGATGTACGACCTGGAGGAGGTTTTTTCGCTCTGCGGCGAGAGCGGTACCGTCTACTTCGGGCACCTGCCCCTGCTGGACGGGGAGGACGGGGAGAGCTACCTGGAGCGTCTGGCCGGGCTGTGCAGGCGCCATCGAACCCGTCTGATTCTGGTGTCGAGCTATCACCCCCAGGGAAGCGAGGAAAAGGCCGCCCTGGTTGGGCGCTGGCATCGCCTGACCGGGCGCACGTACGACGGGAGAGGCGAGCGCCTGCCAAGCATACAACCACGGAAGGACAGCCATGGCAACCTACGATGATTTTGCTAAAATCGAGATTCGCACCGGCAAGGTGATCAAGACCGAGGCCTTTGCCCAAGCCCGCAAGCCGGCTATCAAGATGTGGATCGATTTCGGACAGTTGGGAGTCCTGACCTCAAGTGCCCAGATCACCCGGCGCTACGGGCCCGATGAGCTGGTCGGCGGCCAGGTTCTGGCCGTGACCAACTTCCCTCCCAGAAAGATCGCCGGTTTTTCCTCCCAGGTCCTGATCCTGGGTGCGGTCCCCGAAGAGGGGGACGTGGTGCTGGTGCGCCCCGATGCGGTGGTGGACCCCGGCACCAGGGTACTGTAGCCGCCGGCTGAGGAGTTCAGGGGGAGCTCCTCCCCGCCTCTCCTGTCCCTTCCGGAGCCAGGCGGCTCAAGCTGCGGATAGTGCGAAGATAGCGGGCAATCCTTCCCCCGGCCACCAGATGGGTCGAAAACATCACCTCTTCGAACACCTCCACCACGTAGGCCAGCTGTCCGGACCCGGCGGGAACCGCGGCGCTCAGCTGATCGGAGTATTCCAGGGGTGTGAGGAAAAAAACGTAGGGAACGCCCAGCCGCTCACCCCACTTCGTCAGGACCAGGAACGCGCGCTGGACCCGGCTCATCTGCACCCTCTTGCGTACTGAAAGCCGCCGGCTTTTGATCCTGCCGTGCTTCGGGCCCGAAGCGGCTTCCCGCTCATCTTTCACGGTCAGGAAAGCCCGCCGGCGGGACAGCCGCAGCCAGCGGAGGAAGCGCAGCCAGAATCGGACGGTAAATCCGAGGAAGACCCGCAATCGCCTCCACAGAGACGCAAACGGCCTCAACTCCCGCAGCCGGTCGATGAAGTCCTGGGACAGCAGGGGAAAAACGAGGAAGAGAAACAGGCCGGTACCCAGAAGCGTGGTGAACAGCCTTCGCAAGAACTCCACCATGAGCAGAGCCAGAGGACTTACAACCGGCGCCGGCTGAGCAAGGGGCATGGCCTGGTAGTAGCGCTGTCGTTCGATCAGGGTATTTTGCAGGGCCTCGGCCCATCCGGGACCGGCGGGAAAGCGAAACAGAGAGGCCAGCTTCCTGAGCAGGGCGATCAGAGCGGAGAGGGGCAGCAGGGAGGCGTTCCGGGCCGCCAGGATGACCGCAGCGGCGGTGATCGCCAGGATCGAAAGGCAGAACAGCACCCGTCTCCTTTCCAGAGCGAGGGGGAGGGGAATGCCGCTTCCCAGCAGCAGCTGCTGCTCTTCGAAACCGTGGAGAAGTCCTATCCCCAGCAGCCCCACTATGGTATGAAGGGATATCACCAGCTGGCCGCCGAACGCGGGCTGGCGCTTCAGCACCGCTGCGGCGATCAGCAGAGCAACGATCTGAATCTGAAAGACGATTGCCCCCGCCTTGATGTTTCGCAGCACGCGAACGGTGAGCCCGGCCTGGTAGGAGGAGTCTCTCAGGCAGTGGCGAAGAGCCGCCCCTCTTTTTCCCGTCAACGAGCCGAGCAGCAGTTCCCGCTCCCTCAAGCCGCAGTGGATGCCGTGGGAGAACAGCCACTGCAGCAGGGTCGCGGTAAGGGGGTAGATCAATACCGGGGAGAGATGAAGAGCCCGCCCCGATCGCACCCCCAAGAGGATGAACAGGTATCCGAAGGCCAGGGCCAGCAGCACCACCAGCTCGCGGATTCGGGCCAGAAAGGCTGCTCGTTCCTTGAACAGCAGGTTGCCCATCACCGCCTCTTCGATGCCGGCGGCCAGCAGCAGGGGCGCCAGCTGCCGGGGAAACCAGAAAACGCCTGGGAACAGCACCCGCAGAAGCTGGTCCGCGCTCAGCAGGAACAGCAGCGGCAGGAAGATCGAGAGCAGCGGATGCACCAGCGAGCGAAGCAGCCGCAGGTAACGCTTACCGATAGATGAGATCACTCCCGAAATCCTGTACGGAGAAGACCGAAAATTCCCGTCCGCAGAGCTCTCTGGCTGCCTCAAGCTGTTCGCCCAGAATAAACAGCTCCACGGTGCAGCCCTTTCCCCTGAGCTGTCTCAGCCGGCTGATATCGAGCTGTCCGAGCACGGGGGTGATAACCTCCACCCGCGTTCGTACCGGCAGCTCTATGCCGGAGGTGAACGGAAGCTCGCTGAAATCCGGCCCGCCCTGGGCCGGCTCCATCTTCCCCAGCATCTCCAGCAGGATGGTGGCGTGCCCGTGGGTACCCCGGATCTCGGCCACCGGAACCGCCTCCCCCCCTTCAAGCCGCGCCGAAGCGATCAAACCGATCTCCTGGCGCAGAGAGAGGAAATGCACGACCAGGGAAGCCGCCAGGGTGGCCGCCCGCTCGATGCGGTGGTAGCGGAAGCGCATCGGGTAGTCCTGGCTGTTCAGGTTGAGAAGAATCAGGACCGGGGCGTGGAGCAGGGGCAGATAGTCCATCACGAACAGCTGCCCTGTTTTGGCCGAAGCCTTCCAGTTCACCCGTCGCAGGCTGTCCCCGGGCAGGTACTCCCGTAGTGTTCGGTAGCGGGTCACGTCCTCATACACCGGGTTTTCCACCCGGATGGTGCCCGCCGGCAGGCCTTCGGAACTGAGCAGGGACAGGGGCAGCACCTCCGGATACACGATCAGGGTCTGGCTCTCCGCGGACCTCGCCCGGAAGGGGAAGAAACCCAGCGGATCGCTGCCCTGGATCACGGCCGGTCCCACCGTGTACTGCCCCCGGTTCTGGCTCTCGAGCGAATAACTCAGGATCTTCCGTTCACCGGGTCTCAGTTTGATGAGGAAGTTTCCCGGTTCGGAGGCGAAGAAGGTGTTCTGTTCGTCGACCACATTGAGGTAGGCCGCCGGCAGAAAGCTGCGGTTTTCCACGATGAGGGCGATCTCCAGGGGCTCGAATCGGTGTGTCCTGAGAACCTTGTTTTCTCTGCGCACCGTCACGTAGCGGGGGATGATGCGGGAGTACAGATAGGAAAGCCCGATGACCCCGATGTACAGAAGCACCACGAACTGCAGGATCCGCAGGGGGAAGAAGAGCACCAGAACGAGGAGAAGGACGAGCAGAAGCAGATGGATTGCCTTCACTCAGACGCCTTTGAGGACCGGAACCTCCACACGATCGATCGCCTGGGAGAGAAGCTCCTCCGCGGTGATTCCCTTTACCAAATGCTCCGAGCGTACGATCACCCGCTTGGCGCAGACCGGGATGAACAGCTCCTTGACGTCCTCAGGGATAATGTAATCCCGGCCGCGAATGGCCGCCATAGCCTGGGACCCCTTGTACAACGCCAGGGAACCCCTGGGGGACACCCCCAACCGCAGGCGCGGTTCATTGCGGGTCTGCTCCGTGATATCCAGGATATAGCTGCGCAGTGCCGGACTGACATGCACCTCCACCACCCGCTGTTGCATCTCCAGCACGGTTGGCAGTTCCGTGACCGCTTCCACGTCCGAGACCGGATGGGTGGTTCGTCTCTGGCTTTCCAGGATCTCCTCCTCCGAGGCGCGGTCCGGGTAGCCGATCTTGAGGGAGAGGAAGAATCTGTCCTTCTGCGCTTCCGGCAGGGGAAAGGTTCCTTCGAACTCCACGGGGTTCTCCGTTGCCATGAGGAAGAACGGTTCCGGCAGGAGGATGCGCCTTCCATCCACGCTGATCTGATTCTCCGCCATGGCTTCGAGAAGAGCGGACTGGGTTCGGGGGGTCGCCCGGTTGATCTCATCCACCAGCAGGATATTGCTCAAGATCGGTCCCTCCCGGAAGGTAAAATCCCCGCTCTTGGGATTGTACACGGAGACCCCCAGAACGTCGGCGGGCAGCAGATCCGGGGTGCACTGGATGCGTTTGAAGGTGCCCCCGAGGCTCTGGCCCAGCGCCCTGGCCGCGATGGTCTTGCCCACCCCGGGAACGTCCTCGATCAGTACATGGCCCCGGCACAGGAGGGCGATGAGCAGCTTTTCCACGGCCTCTTCCTTGCCGTAGAAGGCCTTCTCCGTGGATTTCCTGATCTGTTCGGCCCAGTCGCGAACCCGTTTCACAAGGCTATTATACACGATTTCGCCTTTCTTGTGGGATCGGCGCCGGGGACTGCGTGCGCAACGCCGGCCAGCGATCACCGGCAGTAATTCCGGGCAGTGATCGCGGCCGCCAACCGGCTGAGCCGCTCCCCCGGCCCGGCGGAGCTAAAGAGGGACGCAGGCTTTGTAGAGGTGCAGCGACCCGTGCATCGTGTAGGGACCCGTCGACGCGGGAACCAACAGGGAATCCCCCTTGCCGAGGGCCAGCGAAGCAGTTGTCTCGATCCGCCCTTCCCCCTCGACAATGATCATCAGCTCGATGGTGCCGCTGCCGGGGCTCCGGTAGGGCTGGTTCGGGTACACGTGAATTTCGGCCAGGCGGAATTCCTCCGCGGGCGTGTGGAAAACCCGCTGTCCGGGGACGGTTTCGGAGGATTCGGCCAGCCGAACGGCACGGCCCTCGAAACGCAGGATGGACAGCAGCTCATCCACGTCCACGTGCTTCGGGGTCAGTCCCCCGCGGATCACGTTGTCCGAGTTGGCCATCAGCTCGATTCCCGTACCCTCGAGGTAGGCGTGAAGCACCCCCGCCTGGAGGAACATCGTGTCTCCCGGCTGCAGGAGGAGGAGGTTGAGCAGCAGCGGCGAGAGCACCCCGATGTCCCCGGGATACAGCTCGGCCAGGCGCAGGAGCCAGCATGGTACGGCCGTCCGGGCGATCGCGCCGCCGTCCACCGGCTGGCTCTGCCCGCCCTGCTGGCGCTCGGCCCAGGCCAGAGCCTCTTGGATCGCCCCTTCCCGGGTCTCCGCATCAAGGTTCATGAGCGAGGCGAAGAACGTTTTCAGCCCGCCACCGTTCGGATGCTCGCCGAAGGCGGTGATCTGTTTCCCGATACTGGAGAATCCGACCGAACGCAGAAGATCGAGCATCTCCGGGATCGGCCGAAAGCCGTTAAAGGCCCAGAAGGGGGTAAGAGCGGAGATCACCTCCGGCTTGTGGTTTTCGTCACGGTAGTTTCGCCGGAAAGCATCCGGGGGGATCCCCCCCTCGTTCTCCCTGCGGAAGCCTGCTCGGGCCTGTTCGAGGTTGGGATGGGCCTGGATCGACAGAGGCTGGGCTGCGGCCAGCACCTTGAAAAGAAAGGGAAGACGTCCGGAAAATTTCGCAGCCACGGCGGGCCCCAGGATCCCGGGGGGATCCCGGGCGATCAGCTCGGCAAGGGAGAGCTCACCCCCATCCTCGAGAAGCACCCGCGAGGGAGCCTTGGGGTGCGCCCCCATCCACAGCTCGGCCTGGGGTCTGTCCGCAGGGGAGGACCGGCCCAGGAGCTCGGGGATGGCGCTTCGGGATCCCCAGGCGTATTCCTGGATCGTGTTGCGCAGACGAAAAACACCCGTGAAGGGAGATTTTGGCGGTCCTTTTTTCCTCATTCGAACTGTAGTACAATAGCCCCCCGAGGCGCATCGTGGCAAGAAGATACGTAATCGGCGTGGACAGCAGCACAACCTCCTGCAAGGCCATCGCTTGGGACCGATCCGGCAGAGCGGCGGCCGAGGGGCGCTCAGCGCATCCGACCCGCAATCCCAGGCCCGGTTGGTACGAGCAGGACGCCGAGCTCTGGTGGTCGAGTCTGTGCAGCGCCCTGGACGAGCTGTTCCGAAAAATTTCCCCCTCCCGCGTCGAGGCACTGTGCATCAGCAATCAGCGGGAGACGATCGTGGCGGTGGACCGGAAAGGATTCCCTTTGAGGCCGGCGATTCTTTGGTTGGACGAGCGCTGCCGAAGTCAGCTGGAGTTCATTGCACGAACCGTCGAGCCGGAGCAACTGCACAGGATTACGGGAAAGCCCCTCTCCAAGGTACCTTCTCTGCCCAAGCTCCTGTGGATCGCGCAGTCTGAGCCGGAAATCTTTGGCAGGTGCGGAAAATTTCTCGAAGCCCACGCCTTCCTCGTGCATAGACTTACGGGAAAGTACCGCACCAGCCTGGCCTGTGCCGATCCTGTGGGACTGGTAGACATGCGCTCGGACGGGTGGGCGGTAGAGCTTATCGAACAGTTCGGTTTCCGGCAGGATCAGTTCCCCGAGCTGGCGCGACCTGGGGAGATCATCGGCTCGGTTACCTCCTCCGCGGCGTCCCGGACAGGGCTTCCCGAGGGCCTGCCGGTGGTCGCGGGTGCCGGAGACGGGCAGTGTGCGGGGCTTGGCGCGGATGTTACCGGACCCGAACTCGCCTATCTCATATTGGGTACGGGGGTGATCGGAGGATTCTACAGCGACTCCTACCGGACGGATCGCGCCTATCGCACCCTCTATGCGCCTCTTCCCGAGTCTTACTATCTGGAGACCGTAATCAAGGGAGGTGTCTTTACCGTGGCCTGGTTTGTCGAAAAGTTCGCTTCGGAGTCGAACAAGCCCGGGTCGGGCTCCAGCGTCGAACAGCTGCTGGAACAGCGCGCCAACGGGGTTCCCGCCGGGTCGGAGGGTTTGCTCCTCGTTCCCTACTGGCTCAGCGCGATGAATCCCTTCTGGGATCCCGATGCCTCGGGTTCGATAATCGGCTGGAACGGGTCGCACGGCCCGGAGCATTTCTACAGAGCCATCCTGGAAGGGATTGCCTTCGAGCAGCGACTCGCAGTGGAGCAGGTGTACTTCAGCGGGGTACGGGACTTCGAGGAATACCGGGCCGTCGGCGGCGGCAGCCGCAACGCTCTGTGGTGTCAGATATTCGCGGATATCTGCGGGCGGCCCGTGGCGACGCTGGCCAGCCCGGAGGCTACGGCGCTGGGCGCCGGCATGCTGGCAGCTACGGCTGCGGGCTGGTTCCCGGACTGCAGAAAGGCGGCGACGGCCATGTCGGCACAGGGCAGGCGCTGGGTGCCGGATTCGAAGAACCGTGAGATCTATGAGAGAATGTACACGGAGGTCTATCGTTCGATGTTTCCCACGATCCGTCCTCTGAGCGATCGGCTGAGTGAAATCACCAGGAACAGGAGATCCGCCGGATGACTGTTGCAGAAGCAATCCGCGGTCGGATCATGGAGCAAGCGGCGGGCAATCGGGTGAGGCGGGCCCAGATCGGGCTGATTTACTGTGCCGTTCAATTGGAAAGCGGCAGCACCGGGGTGGCGTTTACCTTTCCCGCCGAGCGCTCCGGACGACCTTGCGGAGCCGGCCTGAGCGGTCAGGGGCATCTGGCTGGGAGAGACTCGGGAGCGTTGATCGAGCACCTCGGTGAGGAGGACCTGGTAAGCTCGGCCCTGGGTATGGCCGCCTCCAATGCCGTGATCGCCGATTCGTTCGCCGATCCGCGGGCGTGCGGCGGGGATATTCTCGATCACCTGGACATCCGGGAGGGGGATCGCATCTGTATGGTCGGCTGCTTCCTCCCGGTGCTGGAGCGGCTGGGCAACCTCGCGGTCGAGGTAACCGCAGTGGATCAGGCGGCCAAGCCGGGGGCCGAACCCGCCGAGAGCAGCGAGCGGCTGCTGCCCGAAAGCCAGGTGGCGATCATCACCGGCACCTCGATCATCAACAACACGATCGACGACCTGCTTCGACTGGCTGCAGGTTGCCGGGAGGTGGCGATACTCGGGCCTTCCACCCCTCTGCTCGCCCAAGCCTTCCGGGGCTTTCAGGTTCACTGTCTCTCCGGTATCCGCATCGATGACCCGGATGCGGTGTTCCGCATAATCGGCGAGGGCGGGGGTTTCCGCTTCTTCAAGGACCACACCACCAAGCTGAACATCCGGCTGGACTGAGCGGCTCACCAGGCTGAGCGGCAGCCTGAACATTCGCTTGACCGCACCCTGAAGAGGGATCAGAATAAGGCATTCTGGGTGCAGAGGAGGATCGGGCCGATGGACGAGAATCAGAAACTCCCGGTAAAGGTCAAGCTCGGTTTCGGGGTTGGAGATCTGGGGGGCAACCTCTACTTCACGGTGATCGCCTTCTGGCTGCTGAACTACTTCACCGACACGGTGGGAATCGCCGCCGGAATGGCGGGAATCGCCGTGGGCATCGGCAAGATCTGGGACGCGGTAACCGATCCGATGATGGGCTACATCTCCGACAGGACCCGGAGCCGCTGGGGCCGCCGCCGTCCCTACCTGCTGTTCGGATCCTTCGTCTGGTTCATCGCCATGATCATCCTGTTCACCAATCCGCAGCTGAACAGCCCCACCGCCCTGTTCGTCTGGGCCGTGGCGGCCTACTGTTTCCTCAGTACCGTTTTCACGGTGGTCAACGTGCCCTACTCCTCCCTTACACCGGAGCTGACCAAGGACTACCACGAGCGCAGCAGCCTCAACGGTTATCGGGCCGTGTTCATGGTCATCGGCACCCTGATCGGCGCCGGCGCGGCTCTGCCCCTGGTGGGCGCGCTGCCCAACAAGAACATCGGCTTCTCCGTCATGGGGGCCGTGTTCGGTGCGCTGATGATGGGAGCTGCTTTGACCACCTTCGCCTCGGTCCGGGAGCCGAAGCTGGTCTCGGCGGCGCAGCCGAAGACCGGTTTTTTCAAGTCCTACCTGTATGTCTTCAAGACCAAGCCTTTCATCATCGTTTTGTTGACCTACATGATGAACATGATCGCGGTGACCGTGGTCAGCGGCACGATGATCTACTACTTCAAGTACATCCACGACAATGAGGCCCTCACCACCGTAGCCCTGCTGATCCTGCTGGTTACGGCCATGAT